>QWCV01002474.1_pt1 | contig 19499 bp, 16 predicted proteins | sample 1972621 | NCBI WGS metagenome assembly QWCV01 (sample SAMN09866699, study PRJNA288562) | Human gut metagenome isolate pre2_stool, whole genome shotgun sequencing... | isolation source: gut | host: Homo sapiens | place: USA: California | reverse complement strand
TTATAAGTTAACAACTAGACCAAAAGATATCACCTTGTTCATAGGATAGTTCTTTCCACCTTCAGCCGTGTAATCATTCTTGGTAAAGATAGCTTCCGGATCAAACATTCCTTTCAAAGTGGTAAAAGTCAACAAATTCTCACCAGAGAAAAACACCTGCACCTTCTGTAACCCTACCTTTTTTGTCCATACGGCAGGGATATCATAACTCACTGTCAGATTTTTCAGACGGCAATAAGCACCACTCTGGAGATAACGGTCACTAAGCGTCATTGTCTTATTACGGAAAGGAACCACCCCTCCTGCCGTATGAATATAAGGTTTCGGATAATAAGCCCCTGTATTTGTTTCACTCCAATAATCCAAATGCTCTTTAAACACCGTCACTTGCGCATAAGGTCCGCTTCCCCAAAAATAAGCTCCGGTACCAGGATCCCAATCTCGTTTAGCCACTCCTTGGAACATGGCACTTACGGTTACACCTTTCCAGCTAATTGAACCGTTAATGGTATATTGATAACGGGGAGTGGTATTACCAATCACCGTCATATCGCCCATATCATCCAACGTATTAAGCCCATTATTGATTTTCTTATCTCCATTCAGATCACGATATTTCACATCCCCCGGTGTCCAAGGTTTTCCGCTAATAAAAGATAAATCATAGGTATTATCAGCACCAATTCCCAACCACGGTTACGCATACGGGCATTATTGGTTTTAGGAGCGTCTGCACCAAAGAAATCCGGGAAATCCACCGTAGGTCCTAACATATCCTTCGTATCACGTTGAAAAACATCAAAAGAACCGGTCAACGAATTACCAAAGAAACCGAAATCCAAACCTATATTCTTACTCTCCACTTTTTCCCAAGTCGTATTCGGGTTGACTACGGCAGGGGCCTTAGTAAAGATGTGGCGTCCATCAGAGAATATATAATTTCCCAATTTATCATTCAAATCCATAGTAGCGGCAAAAGTATAAAGGGCCGCACCCGCCTGATTACCCAGTAATCCGTAAGAAGCACGAAGTTTCAAGTTGGAAACTACATCGGCTATTGGCATCATAAACTGTTCCCGGGTAATATTCCATCCTAAAGATGCAGATGGAAAGAAGCCCCAACGATTACCTTTGGCAAAACGTGACGATCCATCATATCGTCCATTCAATTCAAGAAGATAACGTCCGTCATAATCATAATTCACACGTCCGAAAAAGCCACGGGTTGCCCAGCCATTACGAGTATCGACTACCGTCTTATCACCGGTTCCCATACCTACATTAGGATTTGAAGTTGAATAAAGTCCGGTAATCGAGTTCTTCATATAACTATAGTCATTATTTTCTTCCTGATAACCTGCCATTACGGTAAAATTATGCTTGTCTCCCAAAGTAAAGAGATAATTCGAATATAAATTTATAGATTGGTAGCGAGTATGCGCATAATAACGGGTAAACTTGCCATCGGGTGATACACCCAACTCATCACGCACACCTTTTGAAGTACTCACCCCGTCAGCCCCATAAATTAACGGGCTCACGTTCAATGCCTCATATTCCAAATCCATCAATTTATATGTATAATCAAAAAAGATAAACCAGTTTTTCACAGGTTGGATATCTAAACCTGCCGTTAAACTAAAACGGTCACGTTGAGTATTTGTATACGTACCACTCTGCAAATAAGGAATCATAGTCAGTTCTGTAAAATGCCCATTCGGATCAATAGGAGCAACTGTAGGACGGAAACGTGCTAATGAATGATAAAAGCCTTCACTAAGCCCTCCGTCACCAAAAGGAGTATCCTCATCGGAATGCATAAACTTCGTATTTACTTTTACCTTCATCCAATCGGTAATCTGAGAAGAAATATTAGCGGCAAAATTATAACGGCTGAAATCCATATCGGCATAACGGAGAATACCATCTTCCGAATAATAACCACCAGAAATATAATATTGTGCTTTTTTGCCACCCCCACTCAAGCTAAGATTATGATTTTGCTTGAATGCCCAATCCTTATAATGCAAATCGAAATAATTAGTATTTCCTACTCCTAATTCTGAATTTTCGAATGCCGGGTTCATATTAGAATTTTTAGGAAGCTCGAACCAAGGATCCACACTACTGGGATCTTTAATATATTGCTGTAATAACCCCATTTTTTCCTCACTATACAAACGAGGAGAACCTGCATTAATACATCCGGCATTCCAATACTGAGCAAATTCATAGGAATCAACCATATCAGGCAATACAGTCGGCGTACTCCAACCTACGTTTCCTTGGTAATTTACACGCATTTTACCTTCCTCACCTTTCTTGGTAGTGACCAAAATGACACCATACGCCGCACGTGCACCATAAATGGCACAAGCAGCAGCATCTTTCAATACAGAAATACTTTCAATATCATTCGGATTCACGTCCGAGAGACTCATTTCCACTCCATCAACCAAAATATAAGGATTCGCATTATTATCCAGATTGCCTTGTCCGCGCAAAGTCAATGTACCACTAGCTCCCGATTGGAAGAGTTTGCGTAGCATAACCAATATAAGACACGACTAGATTTCCTTTGGATGGAACATTGGAAAGCATAAAATTACCATCCAAATCGGTTATCGTACCGTTTGAGGTTCCTTCAATTAAAACACTGGCCCCAATTACAGGCTCCTGACTGTTTTTGTCAATTACCTTACCACTGATGGATAAGGATTGAGCTGTCACCATCGGCGAGAACAAAAACAGAATAGCTGTCACCAATCCAAGGACTGAAAGCAGTTTCATTTTTTTATTCATAATAAAAGAATTTAAGGATTAATTAGATTAAAAACTGTTGCAAATATAGGCGTTCCCATTCCGCCAGCACCTCTTTATTTGTCTAATTAATATCTGTATTTGTCTAGAAAACCCCTATTATCCAGCCTTTAAACAAAATAAGACCTGAAGATCTCCGGATACCGGAAGACATTCAGGTCTTATTTTTATATGTTAAAAAGAAGTTACTCTGCCACCATACTCATCGCTATTCCTTTTTCCAAGCCACGAAGCTCGGCAAGGCCACGCATACGTCCCAAACAAGAATAGCCCGGATTTGTTTTCTTGTTCAAATCATCTATCATCTGATGACCATGATCCGGACGCATAGGAATAGATATTCCACGACGTTGCTGCACTTTCAACAGGTTCTTAACTACATGATACATGTCCACATCACCCTCCAGATGATTCGCCTCATAAAAGTTCCCTTCAGCATCACGTTGGGTACTGCGCAAATGAACAAAATTGATACGGTCTCCCCAACGTTCCATGATACCCGGCAAATCATTCTGTGCAGATACGCCAAATGAGCCACAGCACAGACAAAGTCCGTTTGACGGATTAGGTACAGCTTCCACCAACAGCTTGAAATCCGCCTCCGTACTCATAATGCGCGGCAAGCCCAGAATAGACATAGGCGGATCGTCCGGATGAATAACGAGCTTTACTCCCACTTCATCGGCTACCGGACAAATTTCTTTCAAGAAGAAAATCAAGTTATTGCGGAGTTTGTCCGCATCAATATCCTTGTAACGGTCCAGTTCATTTTGGAATTGCTCCAATGTAAAACTTTCCTCCGAACCGGGCAATCCTGCAATCATATTTCGTGTCAGACGATGAATTTCTTCCTCATCCATTTGTGCCAGACGCGCTTTTGCCTTTTCTATCTCTTCGGCCGAGTATTCCTTTTCGGCTCCCGGACGTTTCAAGATGAACAGATCGAACGCTACAAAAGCAGCCCGCTCAAAACGCAATGCCTTGGAACCATCGGGCAACGTATATGCCAGGTCCGTACGGGTCCAATCCAGTACAGGCATGAAATTATAAGTCACAATATAGATACCACATGCTGCCAGATTACGCAAACTCTGTTTATAGTTCTCGATATATCTCAGATAATCTCCTGTCTGTGTCTTAATATGTTCGTGTACGGGCACGGATTCTACGACACTCCAAGTTAATCCTGCTTCTTCAATCAATTTCTTGCGCTTCATTATTTCCTCTACCGTCCATACTTCACCGTTGGGAATATGATGTAAGGCATTGACAATACCGGTTGCTCCGGCTTGTTTGATGTCCCACAATGATACGGGATCATTCGGTCCGTACCAGCGCCATGTTTGCTCACATAAAATCATATCAAATAAAAAAATTGAGAATTAAAGACTAAAGACTTGTTACATGGCAAATGCATTGAAGCCACCATCTACTACGGCTACTGTACCGGTTACAAAGCTGCTGGCATCGCTGATGAGATACTGGATGGTTCCACACAGTTCCTCTGCTTTACCGAAACGTTTGAACGGAGTCTGGCGAATCACATCATTACCACGCTGAGTATATGTACCATCTTCGTTTGTCAACAAAGTACGGTTCTGTTCGGTCAGGAAGAATCCCGGAGCAATGGCATTCACGCGGATGCCTTCACCAAATTTTGTAGCCACTTCATTGGCCATGAACGCAGTGAAATTAGAGATTCCCGCCTTTGCAGCCGCATAACCACATACAATGCATCTACACGACCATATGCTGCGAGAATATCCTTCAGATTCTGCTCCAATATAGCCTCATCCAACACATTCGTTACAAGAAACATGGCTTCCCCGCCTTTGGCCTTGATTTCGTTTACAATGGCATTTCCTACTTCTGCCTTACGGCCTAATATAACAACCTTGGCACCTTCTTCTGCCAAATGGGCGGCAATAGCCTTTCCCAAAACCCCTGTTCCACCGGTGATTACCACCACCTGGTCTTTTACACTAAACAAATTATTCATGATATTATTCTTTATGGTTTATACCTTTAACACTATCTCGCAAAACAATCAGGCTCTCCGGCCCCATATTAAACAAAAGATCGGCGATACTCAAATTCGGCAGAAAACCGTATTTGGCATCAAAAACTTGATAGTAAGGTTTAGGGCAAAAGTCAGTATCCGCCTCACGCCAGTCACGCTTCGGATGAATAGTCTCACGAAAATCAACCTCACCCGAAACAAATTCCATGCAATATTCCGTTGTTCCTTCCATATGGGGATGAATATCGATCAAATCGCATACTAAAGAACAAATTTCCTGATTATAATCCCACAAGAAGGCATATTTCTTTTCATAAAAGACGTGGAAATCATCAGCATAGTACTCAAAGAAAGGACTGTTTCTATATGCAGCCACCAAAGCATTCCAATGTATATGACGCCAATTGCCATGATCCGAAATGCGGACATCCTTCATCAGGCATTTAGGTGTACCGCTTTTTTCCGTAGGGATAGTCAGTGCCAGCGGACCGTCGGCTGCCGCAATGACACAACGGTTGCGATAAGTCTGTTTCACATAATTGTCATACTGTTCCACATAGGCCTTCTCACAGGCAAACAGTTTTGTATAATATTCCACCGGGGCCAGATAGGCCGAACTTAAATATATCGTATTCTCCATTATTGCACTCGTTGAAAAATGCGCCCTTTTCTGGATGAAAACCAAATGCGCCAAGCTTTACCGATCAAATGGTCATCGGGCACCAGGCCGAATAAACGCGAATCACACAGATTCACCGGATTATTGGATGCCATCCAGTAATAATTTTTATTAAATGTATAGGCTTCTACAGGTTTTCCCCCCACATACAGGGTATCTCCCCTGACAGAAGCCACTCTCCCTTCATGGCGGACAATAGTATTGCACAACAAGGTCACATTCCAAGGATATACCTTGACAGGTTTCCCTTTTTCCGGGATCACAAAGGGATGGCTCTTGCTTATATCCTTATGATAAAGAGGAATCAAATCCACTTTTCCCGCCAGTTTTTGTTTTAACAGGTAATATTCATAATGACTGAAGGTACGTATATACTTCCCCTCGGCATACCCCACCAACCTGTTTCCCTGAATGTTCACTTGCTGCATGGCAGCCTGCATCGTTTCTTCTTCCGTATGAGAATAGACATACAAAGATTTACTATCCGGGCTCAACACTTGTTCGTCGGTCACCCACAGTTCATCATTCAACATCAACGTATCTCCGGGTACTCCTACCACACGGCTTATAAACACTTCCCGATTGCCCACCGACGTCTGAGGAGACCGTGGATTAGGATTGTTGAACAACACAATATCCCCTTTCCCGGCAGTTTTTCCCAGCCACCGCCAGATAGAAAAAGGCACACGAAACCCATAACTCCACTTATTCACCAAAACCCTTTCCCCTTGATAAAGGCTATTCTCCATACCGGTAGAGGGAATGGTGCAGGAGGTGAAAGCAAATGTCTTTACCAACAGTACCAGAATGACAGCAGTAAGCATTGCTTTTATCCATACAGGAATACAGGGTATGCGCAATTTATTTAATGTTATCTACAAAGGTAAACAATCGGTTCCAACGTATTTTTCCATCCAGCCAGCCACGGTCATTATCCAATGACAACCAGATAAAGATAGGTTTTCCCACCACATGATCTTCAGGAACAAATCCCCAAAAGCGGGAGTCAGCCGAATTATGACGGTTATCTCCCATCATCCAGTAATAATCCATCTTGAAAGTATACTCATCGGTTTCCTTGCCGTTAATATAAATCTTTCCATCTTTCACCGCCAGTTCATTACCCTCGTAAACATGAATAGGACGCTCATAAACAGGAAGATTCTCTATCGTGAGTTTCACCGTCTCTCCCTTTTTGGGAATCCATACAGGTCCGTAGTTATCCGTAGTCCAGTTCTTATACATATTCAGCGGGTACAAGCCCCCCGCATCATCAGCCGGTGTATTCTCAATACTGACTACAATATCCTTACGCGCCAACAAACCAGCTTTCGCTTTTTCCGTCAGAGGCATATTATAAACAGAAGCATCCGTATAATACATCATCATATCCTCCTTGCTGATACCCAGTTCATGAGCCAGGTCATCGGGAATAGGACGCTTGGTTTTCACCAGATAACGATACTGCACATTATCAGGCTCTTTATTAGCTTTACCATCCAAATAAATAATACGATCCTTTATCTCCAGCGTTTGTCCGGGCAAACCCACACACCGCTTCACGTAGTTCTCACGGCGGTCTACCGGACGGCTGATTATCTCACCGAAGTTCTGTGGATTCTCTTTCAGGTACTCCCGTCCCAACTGATAATAATAATCATAGACCACCCGTTGCTGCTCCGGAGTCATGGAAGCCAAATCCACCGGTTTTGCCAGCTCCTTGCCTGCGCCATAACTCAGACGGTAAATATCATCATTGGGCACACCGGTGGCAACTGTATCTCCGGCCGGAAAGTTAAAGACAACGATATCATTCAACTGTACATCCCCCAAACCTTTCACCCGTTTATAATCCCATTGTGGATGCTCAAGGTATGATTTACAATTAAAAAACGGCAGTGTGTGTTGTGCCAACGGCATGTGCAGCGGAGTCTGAGGCACACGGGGCCCATAACTCATTTTACTCACAAACAGATAATCACCCGTCAGCAATGATTTTTCCAGCGAAGAAGAAGGAATCACATAGTTCTGGAAGAAATAGAGGTTGACAAAGTATACCGCCACCAGTGCGAATACAATAGCATCCACCCATCCCATGACAGTCACTACATGACGGTTCTTGGACTCTCTCCACCAAGTCCATGGAATCTTCTTTGTGATATACGCATCGAAGATAAACGGTACAACCACCAATCCCAGCCAGCTTCTCAACCAGACAAGAAATATCAGGTAAAGCGCCAGAACAACGGCAAACTTAACCCACTGTGTACGTGTTGCTCTTATCATATCTTAAAACTGAAATAAATCACTCATTCCTAATAACCCTTCATGCCTGGATGTATATTCCGCCGCCAAAACAGCTCCCAAGGCAAACCCCTTCCGATTCTTGGCATCATGGGTAATTGAGATGCTGTCCGCCTCAGAGTCATAGCGGATAGTATGAATACCAAACACCTCCCCTTCACGGATCGAATTTACAGGAAACTCATTCTCGGCACATTCCGATGTTCCCGACACGGTTCCATCCGGTGCCACCATGGTCCCTTTCACCCATTTACTCTTGCGGTTCATATTTTCCAGAATTCCTTCGGCCAGCGTGATGGCTGTTCCGCTGGGCGCATCCAGTTTATGAATATGATGAGTTTCGGTCATGGAAACCTCGTAAGCGGGAAAGTTATTCATTATTTTAGCCAAGTATTTATTTACAGCAGAGAATATAGCGACACCCAGACTGAAATTAGACGACCAGAACAAGGTTTTTCCACCTTTCGTGCATAATTCTTTCACCTCATCACCATGTTTGTCCATCCATCCGGTACTGCCCGATACCAATTTGACACCGGCAGCAAAAGTTTTCATATAGTTGTCATATGCCACCATCGGGTTAGTAAACTCAATAGCCACATCTGCTGATTTAAATGCTTCCGAATTAAAATCATCTTGATTATCAACATCTATAATACTCACAATCTCATGTCCGCGGGCAACTGCAACCTTTTCAATCTCCTTGCCCATCTTTCCGTATCCTATTAATGCTATTTTCATAATTACGAATGTTATTTCAGCCACAAAGATAGCGTTTTTCGTTGTAAACCATTACATTTGCCAAACATTTACACCTCATTAACATGGAACAACTATTACACTATGTATGGAAACATAAAATATTTCCTCTCAAAGAACTGAAAACAACAACCGGCCAACAAGTGGAAGTTATAGATACGGGACTGGCGAATACCGACGCCGGTCCCGATTTTTTTAATGCCAAGCTCAAGCTGGACGGTGTGCTTTGGATAGGCAATATCGAGATACATGAAAGATCTTCAGACTGGTTCAAACACGGACATCATGCAGATACCGGTTACAACTCTGTCATTCTGCATATAGCCTCCGAAATAGATACGGAAATCAGCAGGAGCAATGGAGAAAGAATCCCCCAAATACAACTCATCTGCCCGGAAGCGGTCCGCACCAACTACAAGGAACTGTTGGAAACAGACAGCTACCCCCCTTGTTACCGCATCATTCCTTCACTCCCCCCTTTCACCGCCCACTCATGGATGACTGCCTTACAGATGGAAAGATTCGAGCAAAAAGCGACCTTATTGAATGAACGGTTAAAACGTTGTCAAGGCAATTGGGAAGATGCTTTTTTTATCACACTGGCACGTAATTTCGGTTTCGGGCTGAACGGAGACGCTTTCGAAACCTGGGCTCATCGGCTTCCCTTCCGGGCGGTAGACAAGCATCGGAACGACCTTTTCCAGATAGAAGCCATCTTCTTTGGACAAGCCGGCATTCTGGAAGATTCTGATGGAGACGGATACTATCTCCGGCTAAAAAAAGAGTACACCTATCTACAGCATAAATTCGGACTTATCCCGATGGATGCTTCCCTATGGCGTTTTCTCCGGCTACGTCCTGCTAATTTTCCGCATATACGGATTGCACAGTTGGCATGTCTTTATCATCGTGCCTACGGACTGCTCTCTCGCATCATGGAAACGGAGACACTACAAGGTGTCAGAGATATTCTGAAAGGAGGAACGTCAGAATACTGGCTCACTCATTATACATTTGGCGGTTCTTCCCCTTCCCGTCCGAAGACTCTAAGTAACACCTCACTGGATTTACTCATTATCAACACGGTAGTGACATTTCTCTATGCTTACGGACTGCATAAAGGGAATCGTGTACTTTGTGCACGTGCCGGCAGTTTTCTGGAAGAATTGAAAGCGGAGAACAATTATATCACCCGCATGTGGGAACAATGCGGAATGAAAGCCTCCAATGCCGCCGACAGCCAAGCTTTGATACAATTAAAGAAAGAATATTGCGATAAGAAAAAATGCCTGTATTGCCGGATAGGGTACGAATATCTGAAACGGTCATAATATTCTATCACCCTGCCGGCCATTATTAACTATATCCATAGAATGCCGACAGGGATGTATGAAGCTGTGACAATAATTTATGTATAACAAATGACGAAACAGTCTTGTCACCGGAAGGACAGGTACTGAGAATACCTCTATCCTGCCCAACTGACTATTATTCTCTTTGGAAATCAGACGGATAATTTACTTCATTAATAATCTTTCCTCCCTCCAAACGCTCCCATGTCTTGAAAGAGCGCACTCCTTGTGTCAGTTCAATGACCCGTGCCCCATTTCCTCCCGGAATATCGTGATAAACGGTATTCCCTCCGGTAAACCGTCCATAGCACAACAAAATCCCTTTCCAATCAACTACATAATCATTCACATGGTCGTGCCCCACAAATGTAGCCATTATGTCTCCTGCATTCAGCATAGCAGCATACAAACCTGTATTAATCAACGGAGCACAAGCCTTTTCCTTACGTGTTCCTATCAATAACGCATTTTCATCTTGCGCCGCTTCATTATATTCCGGAAAAGGAATATGAAAGAAAGCCAACGAGGGCAGTGGCTTGCCACCATTACGTTCCGTATATCCCACACTGCTCTCAACATACCAATTTATCTGATCCGGCTTTATCCAATCATACCCTTTTACCTGTTTCAAAGACGAATACGCATTGCTATCGAAGACATAAAGCACAGCTGCATCCTTCTTTCCGTCTTCCGACTTCAAAGGAAGTACATAATTAGTAACTCCCGAAATCCCTGCCGTGGTAGAGGTCAGATTACCCGGCATATCTTTGATATATTCCAGTAACTCAATACGGGTCATATCTTGCTCATCATCATGGTTTCCCCAAGTCACGGCAAAAGGCAAACGGCGGGAAACAACAGGTTCCAAAGCTTTAGACAATGCCTCGCTCGCCGGCTTGCCAAACACCAAATCACCTGTATAAATCACCAAATCCGGTTTCTCAACATCCAAGACCTCATTCATTCGCTCCGCCGCTTCTTCCGAGGCAGAGTCTCCCGGTACCCAATGAACATCAGTGAACTGAACAATCTTAAACTTCTTGTCTGCATTGAATTTCAGCACATTTTGCGCGCTTACCGGCATCATCCCTACACAAAGCAGAGCCAACACACCACATAATGTTTTTATCTTTTTCATCATCCTAAAAATTTATTTAAACTGATTACTGCAACCACCAAGGCTTATCCGAGGTTTTATCACTTCCACCAAACTGCTCATTCAAAGCAGCCTCCACATGAGTGGCATTGTTATTATATTCATCCTGCGGATACATCCAGCGATAAGGCAGACTAACTCCTGCGGCACGGCGGAAATCGGGATACCCCGTACGAAGCGCCTCATAGTAGGGTAGCCATACACTTCCCTGCAAAAATGTCGGCAAATACTTTTGCATAATAATACGCTCTATCTTCTCATCAGTAGAAAGGGAAGAGGAATAAGCCACCTTGTCATTTCGAAGGTATTCTGCCGCTGCATCCTGAGTGAGATAATCAGCTACCGACACAGCATATTTCTGATAAAACTCAAAAGACGCCTTGACGGCCGATTCATAATAAATCTTGTCATCTCCCTGAATCCATCCTCTTACTACAGCCTCAGCCAATATAAGCTGCTGTTCAACGTAACCTAACAAGACCATAGGCTCATTGGTCGGAGTCTGGTAATAACGGGGAGCAGGCTTGGAACAGTTTCCAGCCACCGCCTTATCATTAACCAAACTATAAGGAACAGCCGGATCACCCCCGTCATAAGAGCTGAAATCATTAATCGCTTTTCCGGCTTTTTCAGCATTCGGAGTTTGCGTGGCAACAGCAAATAAACGCGGATCCTGCCGTGTAGCCAATGCAGCAATATAAGTGGAATCCATAAAACGCCCCGAACCGAAATCGCTGTCATTAAAATACGGATAACGGTTATCCTGCTGGTCAAGATAGATCAACTGCCCGTTATCCGACAAGCTTTCCATTAAAGGTCCGTCGGCTACAATCTTTGAAAACTCCGATTTAACATCTATATCACCTACCTTCTCTTTTCCCGACAAAGACATCAAAATACGTAAGCGGTAAGCATTAATCAATTTTCTCCAATTAACCAAGTTGCCATTGTAGATAATATCTCCCGAAATAATCTCATCACTGCCTTCAAGCATTTTATCGGCCTCTTCCAGTTCCTTCAAAATGCCGGCCAGCACAACTTCCTGCGAATCGTATGCCGGCTGGTAATTCGCATCTGTTTCTGCCTTAAGCGCATCCGTATAGGGAATACTTCCAAAGTCCAGAGTCAACTGATAGAAATAATTGGCACGGAAGAAATGAGCCAAAGCCTGATAAGCACTTCCTTCTCCGGCCTCTTCTGACATTTTGGTCACATCACGCAAATTGCTATAATAATCAAAATCCCCACGCGTCCATTTATAAACCTGATACTTGCTTTCTCCCGAAGTCAGAATCAGCATCTTGGCTGCATGGCAAGCATCCGAACTGGTTTGATTGAAAGCACTATAAGCAACTCCGGTCAACAACAGGGAAGGATTGGTAGTAGTGGCATTATTAGGATCCACATTCATCTCTTCCAAATCAATGCAAGCACTCATTGCAAAGGATACGGCAAGAAGAGATGCCATGTATTTGATATACTTCTTCATCATATTTTGAATAAACGTTAAAATTTAATGTTAGCACTCACTCCTACATAACGGGCCGACGGATCCTGCAAATCTCCATCACTGGCACCAAAGTCCGGATCCAAATAAGGAGTCTTTTTCAGCACGGCCAGATTGTTTCCAAACACTGTGACATCCAGCCCTTTTATAAACTGTGACTGAATGAACTTAGTCAAATCATACGTCACTGCAACACGTCTCAGTTTTAGGAAAGAACGGCTGAACGTATTAGCAAACAACTCGCTTTCTTCTGTACGCACCACGGCACGATAAGGATAATTCTGGGCCCAAGTCTGTATGTTTACCGCTGTTTCATTCTTTTTATAGACACGGGTATCGGAAACAATATTCCCATTCACGTCATAAGTCACCTCACCGCTTACTATATTGACACCTTCGGGCACATAAACAGGCTTGCCACCATTATCATATTCTTCCTGACGATACATGGTAGATTTGGGATGCTTTCCTCCCCACCACATTTTCTGCGTGGTAGTAGATATCAACGTTCCTCCGATAGCTCCGTCCATATCTATATTGACAGTAAAATCCTTTATCTTGAAAGTATTCTGCAATCCGAAACGAACATCAGGAGACTGGTTTCCTACTTTGGTCTTAAAAGCGCTCTGAGTGGGCAAACCCGTATTCGCATCCAATATCAACCGGCCATCCGGTGTCTTTTCCCACTCGGTAGCATACATAGCATCAGCCCGGTCACCTTTTTTCAAATCGCCGAACTTCTCCTGGTCTCCATAAATCCCGGTCAGCTTACGAATATTACTACTCCAATTGGTAGCTACATTCCAGGTAAAGTTTTTGTTTTTTACCGAAGTGGCGGAAACAATCAGCTCGAAACCGTTTGTTGTGTATTCGTTACCATTCACATAACGTTTGGTAAATGCCGAGGCAGATGATATGGGCAGTTCTATAATACTGTTCTCATCCAGCATATGATAGTAGGTCAGATCAATTCCAATGCGATTATGCAAAAACGAAGTAGAAACCCCCACCTCATACGAGGTTGTTTTTTGCGGCAATATATTCGCATTGAGTAACGTACCCGGATAAGTCACGGACGGAATACTGCCATACAGTGTGCCATTGGAATAAGTAGCATACAAAGAATAAGGATCAAGGTCACTGGAAACTTGCGCCCATGCACCATTTACTTTCAGATAATCCATCCATGAAGGCAGTTTCACATATTCATTAACCAATGTACTTAATGACACAGAAGGATAGAAATAGGAGTTATTCCCTTTTGCCAAAGTAGAAGACCAGTCATTACGCCCGGTAAATGTAAGAAACAAAGACTCAAACAAATCTACATTCACAGAACCATAAACACTCTCGATAGCTTTTTCGTTCATCGAGTTGGTAGCGCTTACAGGATTCAGGCTATTACCCAAATTGTATACTTTCGCCACGATCAGTCCGTCTGTAGACTGGCTTTGCTTCCGAATCTGACGGTAATACAGTGAAGTACCGGCATTGACAGTCAACGTAAAATTCCTGCTGAAAGCACGTGTGTAAGTAGCAAGAAAATCCGCATTGATGTCCAGCTGATCAGTATTCCACGTTTTGTAGTCGCCATTCCGCGAATCACCATAGTTCATATAAGACTTAGGAACAGACATATCTTCAAATGTGCTTTCCAAACGTCCCGCAGCCCGTCCTTGCAAACTCAGCCCCGGTATTACATCCCAGTTCAGTTTCAGTTGTCCATTCATTGTATTACGGTCATGCTTTTGCGTCAGTTCATTGGCAGCAAAGTAAGGATTATTATACCACGCATAGTTGTAGTTGGCCTGACGTGTACCTTCAGAGTCCGGACGATAATAATGCTCGGCCAACTCCTTTCCATTTACATCATTTCCCATCCATAACAAAATGGTATACATATGATTTTTCGGTCCATATCCATAACGTGGATAATTGGGAGAATATACCTTGTTATAAGAAAGATTGGCTGATAAAGTAACCGAGTTACTAAGGTTATACATACTGTTAAAGTTCAATCCCCCCGTATAAACCGAAGTATTGGGAACCTGTCCGCGCTGATTGGAGAAATCACCGTTAAAATTATAGTTAGCTTTTTTACTTTTGCTTGCCACTGAAAAAGTCGCTTTTGTAATAATTCCGGTACGTAAAAAGTCCCTCAGGTTATCATGAGGTTCCCATGCGATGGGCACCCGTTCGTACTTAGACTGGTCATCATAAATCGTACCGGAAACATCCCCCCACCAAGGAATCGTTTCTCCTGTTTCTTTATTACGGATAGGACTATTCCACTGTGCTATTTTCTGCCCGGCAAAACGAGGTCCCCAGGTCATGTCTCCATCCGAGATACCACCATCTGCTCCATCCCAAAAGGCATACTGACCATTAGAGCCCGAACCAAACTCTGTCTGAGTTTCAGGAAAGACCGTAAATCCGGCAGAAACCATACTGGACAATCCGGCCGTAACAGTCAATCCATCCTCTTTCGCCAGTTTGGTAGTGATCAAAATAGCACCGTCTTTACCCCGCGAACCATACAAAGCAGCGGCGGCAGTTCCCTTCAAAACATTAATACTTTCTATATTTTCGGGAGATACGTCAAAAAGGTCCGACTCCACAGGCACACCGTCAATCACCATCAACGGAGTCTTTCCACGTAAGGAAAACGAAGGAGCCTGAAAAATACCGGTAGGATTATTTACCGTCAAACCGGCTACCTGACCCGACAGGGCATTACCAACATTCACCGTACCCGGCTGGTCTAAAGCCTCGGTATTGACTTGTTGGGTAGTATATCCCAACTTCTTTTTCTGCTGCTTGATACCGATAGCAGTTACCACTACTTCGTCAATGGCCTGCACATCGTCATTCATCGTCACGTTAATCACCGTTTGTCCATCTACTTGTTTCTCTACCGGAGTATATCCGATATAAGAAAAAATCAATACACCATTGGCGGGCACTTCCACTGAATAACGCCCATCCATATCTGTCACCGTACCCACTGTTGAGTTTTTAACCATTACGCTGGCACCGATAATCACATCCGACTTATCCCGCACCACACCGGTCACTCTGAGATTCTGCGCCTTCACGCAAAGGCATAGCAAGGTCATAACAATGACCAAGCACTGTTTAGTTTTCATTTATATATAATTGTTAGTTTATCCTGAAAAGAAAGAATTCAATAGATACTTTTAAGGCTGACACGGCGGAATACACCCAACAAATGAGATACGTCCTTTTTATTCTCTTGTAAAGCAGTCTCAAAAGACTCCGTATCCGAGTCGATAGCGGCCAACGCCACTTTCAGCACCCCTGTAAACTCCTGCTCCGCCTTATCCTGCGGCAGCAGGTCTTTCCTTACCTGACGGTTCAGTTCTTTTTCAATGGTACGTACCGCATTGTAGATTTCCGGCTTACGAATCACCGTACGACGCGTCGGATCTCCGGGTACCACCTCTTCCTTCACCACATAAGTATCTTTAAATGAATCATACAGGAAGGCTACCTTCTTACCTAATTTATGATTAGAAACCAATGCAGCCAGCTCTTCGGAAGAAGGGGTTTCAACAGTAGAGTAAAACTCCCATGTTTCCACCTTAGCCGAAGATGCATCCGTTTTCACATTCTCTTTTTTGTCACGCACCGGATAAAACGGCATAGCCCACATCTGTTGGGCAAACAAACTGATACTCAAAAAAGCAACGGTTAAAATGAACTTCTTTTTCATAACTTTAAGTTTATTGTTTTCTGCCGCAAAGAAACGAACTGCACATTTCAATCCAAATACAAAAAGATGAAACTCACATAACAATTCAAAAAACAGAAAGGAGATAAAAAAAGTGTGTGGATATGCCCTGCACATCCACACACCACCTATGCTTTTATTACAAAAGAATTACGCTTAGAAAGCCTTCTTGTAAAGTTCCAGAATAATTTCTTCCGTCACTTCACGAGGATTGCCCGGCGTACACACATCGGCAATAGCCGAAGCGGCCAGACGGGGCAAGTCTTCTTCCTTAATACCCAGTTCAGACAAATGCTGAGGGATACCCACCTTGACAGACAATGCCTTCACCGCCTCAACAGCAGCCTTCGCAGCCTCTTCCCGGCTCATGCCATCCTTGTACACATTCATCGCCTTGGCGATATCTACATATTTGGACAAAGCAGCCGGAGCATTGAACTCCATGATGACAGGCAGCAACAGTGCATTAGCCACACCGTGAGGAATATCGAAGATAGCTCCCAACGGATGAGCCATACCGTGAACCACGCCCAAGCCTACATTAGAGAACGCCATACCTGCAATGTACTGTGCCACGGCCATACCGTTACGGGCTTCCGCATTGGTAGGCTCGAAGACAGCGGTTTCCAGATAACGGGCAATCATTTCGATCGCTTTGATCTCGAACATATCGCTCATTTCCCAAGCGCCTTTGGTTATCAACCCTTCGATGGCGTGGGTCAGTGCGTCCAAACCGGTAGAAGCAGTCAGCCCTTTAGGCAGAGTGTACATCAGTTCCGCATCCACAATAGCGATGGCGGGGATATCGTTCGGGTCTACACAAACCATCTTCTTATGGTTTTCCTCATCCGTGATGACATAGTTGATAGTCACCTCGGCGGCAGTACCGGCGGTAGTGGGCAGTGCAATGATAGGCACTGACTTTTTCCTTGTAGGAGCCACACCTTCCAGTGACACCACATCACTGAAGTCTGGATTATTAGTGATGATACCAATCGCTTTCGAAGTATCGATAGACGAACCGCCGCCGATAGCCAGAATAAAGTCCGCTCCTGATTTTGCAAAAGCTTCAACTCCCGCCTTTACATTGCTTACGGTAGGATTCGGTTTGATTTCACTGAATATTTCATAAGGAATACCTGCATTCTCCAAGACTTTCAACACTTTATCAGCCACACCGAACTTAATCAAGTCCTTGTCTGTAGCAACAAACGCCTTATGCAAGCCCAAACGTTTAATCTCTTGTGGAAGCACTTCACGCGCACCCGGACCGAAGTAAGATACTTCGTTCAATACAAATCTGTTAATCATAGTTTTTTTAATTATGTAGTTTGGTTGCAAACTTAGTACAAATTCTTGAGAAAACGGCTCTTTAAAAAGATTCTTATAGTATGTTTTTTGGCATTCATGCACCCCGCCTTCAGTCCATTCAGCACGGTTAACACGCTGTCGCACAACAAATAAGACTGACAGAAGCCCCTTCAGCCTCCTGTCAGTCCTTTCAGCCGGCCTGATGGACGGGAATTATGCCGCCAGCACCACCTTGTACAGATTTCCTTTCTCCGTATGCATCCGTTCCGCCCCCATGGCGCTCATCATCTTGCCGAAACGCACCACCGTCATACCGCGCATAGCCGCAGGATAACGGCTCTGCAAAATGGTGAAAATGACCGAGGCCGAATAGAGTTTGAACTCCTCTCCCGCCTCAGGCAGACGAAAACAACGGTAGAACACCTCCTGCTCTACGGGCATGGCATAGAACTCGCGGTTGCGCAATTGCAGTTCCGCTTCCTCTTCGGCCGAAAACCAATAACGCTCGCCGCCCTCCAGCTCCGCCTTCAATTGGGCAAACAATTGCTTGTGCTCCAGTGGCGTGCAGTCTATTTTCTCTTTCACCTCGGCACAAAGATAACGGCGACTGCCCGTGGGGTCGGTCAGCAAATCCTTATGATTACTGGTTCCTATAAACGAAGCCATGCGGGGCAGGTGACTGTAGGATGAACGGTGCGACTTACGGAAATCCAACTTCTTCATCTGCATCAGTGTCTTGAGCAACGGCAGTTTTTGAGGAGAAAGACGGTCGTACTCATCCAGGTTAATCAGCCCGAACTGCGCCAGTTTCTGTTCGCAGCCCGACTGCCCCGTCAACTCAAAACTGTCCGTGTAATAATCTCTCAACCCGTCGGGCATCAACAACTGACAAAAAGTAGATTTACACTTTCCCTGCATACGGCTCACCAACATAGGGGCCACTGCATTGGCGCAACGGTCCATGCGTCCTGCCCACTGGGCGGCCATTCCCAGCATCCAGCGGTGGAAGCCGTTTATCCAGAAGGCTTTTTTCGAGATGCGCTGCGCCAGCGGAGTGACGCGATCCACCCCGTCCCATTGGGGCAGTGTATCCATATAAGTAAGGAAAGGGTGATAGTCTTCCAAGCGTTCCGAATGGAGCAGGCGGCTCACATCCTTATCCCAGCAATTGATGCGATGACGGTGCGCTTCCAGGCACAAGGTGTTCAAGGTACGCTGAGTCACTATCTTATAAGGTGTGTCCGTCCCTTGCCCCTTCGCGCAATATTCGGGTTGTTCCGTCAACACGTTGAAACGGAACTCATAGTGTTTCCACAAGTAGTTCTCCAGACGGTCTTGCACCTCCCGGTTATCCGCAGCCTGTTCTTTTTCCCTTTTATCCGAAGAAGGGTCCGCCTGTTTCGCCGTTGCAGTTTCACCGTTCCATAACTTGCACCATTCCATCACCTTCCGAATCATTTCTTTCATCATGATTTTATTGTTTTTTTAGTTGTTGTTTCCACAAAGATAGCACATTGAAAAGCCTTTGTCAAGGGATTTCCGGCGTTTCGGGATGAAAAGTGACTAAGCGTAAACATCCTTATGTAAAAGGGTTTTCATCAGGACAAGTTCGTGTTCTCTTCTTGACAAGTACAGTGTTTCACTTAAGTGATGAAGTTTCATCACCCAAGTGGTACAAGCTCATCACTAGGGTGATAAGGTTTCATCACTTAAGTGAAACGATAAACTTATCAGGAAGCAAGTAAGCATTCGGCCTCGTGCGTGTTTCTCTCCAAGTTATAATAAAGTCAAAAGCCAGACGAAGCATGTCTGGCTTTTGACTTTATTATAGCTTTCCTGT
>QWCV01001771.1_pt1 | contig 19519 bp, 16 predicted proteins | sample 1972621 | NCBI WGS metagenome assembly QWCV01 (sample SAMN09866699, study PRJNA288562) | Human gut metagenome isolate pre2_stool, whole genome shotgun sequencing... | isolation source: gut | host: Homo sapiens | place: USA: California | reverse complement strand
CTTAAACATCGTTTTTACATTGTCATTTATTTCAGCAAAAAACGTATTTATATAATTAGATGGGTAATAAGTAAACGCACTAATCAAGCATTTCTTATTAATCGGATCTGCAATATAAGTATCAAATGCTAAATATGGATAATAGTTCCCATCTTTTAAAATGTAACGAAAACTGAATATTACTCCACCATTATCAATATACTGCTCAATCACTACATTTTTACTTTTTGAAAATGAAAGAGCAAACTCGTATGCTTTTTGAACCTCTTCTCTATTTCTGCATATTGAAATTCCTTTTGAACTACAGCCATCAACTGGCTTTACAATTACTGGATATTCTACTTTCTCATCTTTTCCTTCTTCCAAGAACTCATCAATCTCATATTCCGGTGCGGTTGGAACATTGTTTTCTCTACAAAATCTCTTAAAGACTTCCTTATTAGAACACATTTCCCACTGTTCTGGAGTTGCATAACACGGAAGATTCATCTTACTGCATAAATCGATCACGTTTTTGAGGTTAAACTCGCTAGGTCCACAAAAAGCACCATCTATATTTTTTTCTTTCACCAATTTAGCTAAACCTTCTATGTCATTTGTACTTACCATTGCAACCTCATCGGCAATCTGTTTTGATACTCTTTGTTCTGTATCCGCCTCATCTGTAACGATAACATAAGCTCCCATTGATTGAGCTAATTTAACTAAGTCCAAAGAAGCTGATGTTCCTCCTAAAATTAATAATTTTTTTCCTGTAAGTTCTTTTTCTATATTGCTCATTTTTATCACCCGACTATTATTCTCACTTGTTTCATTGCATTTTCACAGATTTTTTGAGCTTCATATGCTGTTTCTGCCTGAGCAATTACATATCCGGCTCTGTCAACACTACTATCAATTTCTCCTATGCATTCTCCTATTTTTCTAGTAAACGTAATTTCTTTCACACCAGGGATCTTTTTAGCATTTTCCACTCCAATTAATTCTTTGAAAATTCCTTGTTTGCTTGAGAAATAACGAATTGCTGATCCCTTATGAAACAATGGAGCAAGATCAGCATTCTCTCCTAATGCAATTTTAATTGTTGCTTTTACCATATCAATTCCTGTAGAAAGTGGTACAAGATGTGTAGTAATGCAATCTCCTCCCATTCTGGCACCTAATTCGATTAATTTAGGTCCATTTTGTGTAAGCATAATTTCCACATGAGCTGGTCCACAATTAATTCCAACAGCCTTCACTGCTTTTTTTGCCAAGTCTCGTATCTTTATGAGATCTTCTTCCGCCAGACTGGATGGTTGGCTATGGCCCATTTCTACAAAATGTGGAGCACCTGTTGTTAATTTATCTGTTACTTGCAAAATATGGATCTCATTATCCAATACAATAACTTCAACACTTATTTCTTGTCCTTGTAGAAATTCTTCTATAATCACTTCACCATTTCTACTATTAGCAGCACTATAACAAAATGCTTTTTTAAGTTCTTCGCTATTATTAGATAATACAACCCCCCTACTTCCTGCATTATCTACTGGTTTACTGATGCAAGGGTATTGAATGTTGTTCCTGATTTCTTGTAACTCTTCCAAATTTGAAATTACATAATACCAAGGATGTGCTACGTCATGTTTTGCAAAAGCTTCAATCATTAATCCTTTATCCGTTGTTGTCTTTGCAGTCTCATATGAAATTCCAGTTAACCCTAGTTTTTGCACTGCATAAGCTACAGAACGCATCGGCATATCGGTTGCTAATGTCATGATTCCATCTGCTTTGAATTTTTTTGCAGTTTGATAAACACCTTCTTCATCGATAGTGCTTACATTAAAATATTCATCTGCATAAGGAATTCCCACCGCATTTGGATTGTAATCCACTACACCCACATATAATCCCATTTCTTTTGCCTTTTGAATTGCAGGTAATTGAAGTATGGATGCGCCAATAATTAAAAGTCGTTTCATTATTTCCCCTCCTTAAGAGAATGAATTATTAATATTTTCACGCCTTAATACTGACGTCACTGTTTTTATGACTATTTTCACATCAAGCAGAAATGAAACATGGTCTACATAGTAAAGATCGTATTTAAATTTCTCTTCCTGGGTAATTGAATTTCTATAATAAGCCTGTGCATATCCGGTAATTCCCGGTCTCACTTCATAGCGTTTTTTTCTTCCATCTTCTATCGTTTCGTAAGACTTTGTTGCCAAAGTCGGACGCGGTCCCACAATACTCATGTCTCCAAAAAGTACATTTAATAACTGAGGAATTTCATCAAGAGATGTTTTTCTCATAAATTTTCCAATTTTTGTTACTCTTGGATCATCATCGCCGTTATATGTTGAACCATCAATATTTCTAATATCTGGAGCATTGACATACATCGATCTAAATTTGTACATTTTAAAAACTTTCCCATTTTTCCCTCTTCTTTTCCCATTGTAAAAAACAGGACCCGGGTCTGAAATAAAAATAATCGGAGCCATAATAATGATCAAAATCAAAACGAATGGCAGCGCTATTAATGCTAAAGCAAAATCAATCCATCTTTTTACATATTTCTTATACATAAAGTCTTTATCTCCCAATCCAATGTGTATCTTCTTATCAAAGCATTTTATAAATGTCTTTTCATGCAAAATTCTATTATTTTACCATTTTGCTGATAATATCCACAAATCTCTCCACCACATACTCCACATCCTCATCACTCAGTAGGGTATGCAACGGCAATGTAATCTCATTTTCAAACTGCTTATAGGCGTTCGGATAATCTTCCATACGAAATTCCAGATTTTTATATGCAGTCAAAAGCGGCAGCGGTTTGTAATGTACATTTGTTGCAATACCGGACTCTGCCATTTTTTCAATGATCTGATTTGCTGTTTCCCTGTCGATTCCCGGAATTCTTGTAAGGTAAAGATGTCCCGTAGACCGGTGATCTTCGCCATAATGATCCAGTACCTGAATTCCTAATGGTTTTAATGCGCGGTCGTATGTCTCAATGATTTCTTCTCTTCTTTTTAAAAGACCTTCGTAGCGATCCATCTGAGCAAGACCGATTGCTGCCATAATATCTGTCATATTGCATTTATAGGCCGGAGAAAGAATGTCGTATTCCCAGGCTCCAAGTTTTGTCTTTGCCAGTGCATCTTTGGACTGTCCGTGAAGAGACAGAAGCATGAACTGTTTATAAATCCATTCATCATCAATTCCAGGGATTTCTTTCCATGTCAGGGCTCCGCCCTCTGCTGTCGTCAGATTCTTCACGGCATGGAAAGAAAAGCTTGTGAAATCCGCAATGGAACCGCACATTTTCCATTCTCCGTGTATCTTCTTTTTTGCGCCAAACGCATGTGCCGCGTCTGCAACGACTACAATTCGTCCGATTGCTTTTTGAATTTCATTCTCCGGATGGAACAGGTCTTTTTTGCGCTCTACAATTTCATAGATTCTGTCATAATCGCAGATTACCCCGCCGAGATCTACCGGAACAATCGCTTTTGTTTTCTCTGTAATTGCTGCTTCCAGCTTGTCATAATCCATCTCAAAGCTGTCTTCCGCTACATCAACCAACACTACTTTGGCTCCCACATGAACAATCGGACTTGCAGAAGCGGTATATGTATAAGCCGATGTAATGACTTCGTCTCCCTCGCCAATTCCGAGTAATCGAAGAATTGACTCTTCACATGCTGTAGCTGAATTCAGGCATACTGCTTTATTCGTGCCACAGAATTCTGCAATTCTTCTTTCAAATTCTTTTGTTCTTGGTCCAGTGGTGATCCATCCACTTTTCAATGCTTCTACCACTCCCTGAATCTCTGTTTCTGAGATATCCGGTGGTGAAAATGGTACATTTCTTGTTACTGTCATCTTCCCTCACTCCTCTTTTTTTCCACTAAAAAAAGCCCGGAAGTTTTTCCAGACTGTTTTTCCTTTTATGTTTCAATTTTTTCTATAATTTCCAGGCCTGCCTGGGTCTCCAGGATTCTCCCGAACATCGGGATCTCAAGGCTTGCTTTTCGCTTATGCCGGTCGATTTTACGGATCATGGCTTCGCGTCCTTTCAATGGGCCGTCGGTGATCCGGATCCGGCCGTTTTCAATGATCCCGGTTGACATCTCAACAACCTGTTTTTCTTTTCCAAATTCGGTCAGGAAGTCTACTTCCTCCTGTTTTAGCGGAATGATTTCCCGTCCTGTCCCGATCAGCTTTGTAAGGCCGATCACATTTTTCAGGCCAAGATACAGTTGTTCCATTTCGTCTGTAATCATGAAAACGTATCCTGGAAACAGAATTTTCTGCTCCAGATGCCATTCTCCTTTGTACTTCTTCATTGATTCATAGTATGGGATAAAGCAGCGCTTTAAAATCCCGTGATCGATCGTTTTTTCACATTGTGTGATGATCTCTTCCTCGGTACCTGTGCGTACCTGTACTACATACCACATAGAAGTCCTCTTTCTTCAAATGAGTCCTTGTCGTATTTCATTTCATTAAAATGTGAGGGAAGTCGCTTTTATGAAATATTCTGCACGAAAAAAGCATACTCTTTTCACTTCCAAATCCATGAAAGTAAAAAGGGTATGCTTCGCCATCTCACCCGGACGCTTCTCCGGGTGAATCACGATATTCCATAATGACCACTTTCCCATTCAAACGCGACAAAGCGACGATTTGATTTGGTTAAGATATTTTCAAGTCCAAAACGACTTTGTTATTTTTCTTTTTTCTTATACTGATAAGTAGGTACGATTCTGGATACCCGTTCTTTGACATCCGATACTTCCTTGTAGCATGCATCTTTCAGTTCTGCAAGCTCCACCAGAAATTTATCATCATCCATATCGATCGGTTCTCCAATGAAAATCAGATTGTTATCTGTTTTGTGCAGACCTTCCTCTGCCATTAAAAGCTCTTCGTAAAGCTTTTCGCCAGGTCGGAGTCCTGTAAATTTGATTTCGATATCCACTCCCGGTTTCAGTCCGGAAAGTTTAATCAGGTTGGTGGCAAGGTCGAGGATCTTGACCGGTTCTCCCATATCGAGAACGAAGATCTCGCCGCCTTCTGCGTAGGAACCTGCAGTCAGCACAAGGGATACTGCCTCCGGAATCGTCATGAAGTACCGGATGATATCCGGATGTGTGACGGTAACCGGTCCGCCCTCTGCGATCTGCTTTTTAAACAGCGGAATTACGCTTCCGTTGCTTCCCAGTACGTTTCCGAAACGTACTGCCGCAAAGGTGGTTCCTTTGGAATGGCGTGACATCATCTGAATGACCATCTCGCACATTCTCTTGCTGGCACCCATGATATTGGTCGGATTGACCGCCTTGTCCGTCGAAATCAGGACAAATCTTTCTACACCGTACTCGTTGGCGAGTTTTGCAGTATTGTAGGTTCCGAACACATTATTTTTGATTGCCTCATTCGGGCTTGTCTCCATCAGCGGTACATGTTTGTGTGCTGCCGCATGGAAAACGAGCTGTGGATGATACGTGGAGAATACCTTTTCCAGACATCCGGTATCCCGCACAGATCCGATCAATGCGACCAGATTTAATGACGGATATTTTCTTCTCAGCTCCTGTTCAATATCATAGGCATTATTTTCGTAAATGTCAAATATAATCAGCTGTTTTGCACCGTATGCCGCAATCTGCCGGCAGAGCTCGCTTCCGATGGAACCGCCGCCTCCTGTGACAAGTACGACTTTGTCTTTTACATATCCGGAAATCTCTGCAAGGTCCATCCGGATGCTTTCCCGTCCGAGAAGCTCTTCGATCTCTACCGGACGGATCGAACTTACTTTTACTTCGCCGTTAACCAGCTGATAGACAGCCGGAACGATCTGCATTTCACATCCCGTCTCCTTGCAGATCTCGAGAATATTTTTCTTTTCAGAAGCCGAAATCGCAGGAATTGCAAAGATAATTTTCTGAATCTGATATTTCTTTACCATCTCAGGAATATCTTCTCTTGTTCCGACAATCGGAATTCCGTCGATATAACGGTTCTTTTTGTTTTTGTTATCGTCAATAATACAGCGGATTCTTGTGTGCATCTTGTCTCCGCTTTTATTAAATTCACTGATGATTGCCCTGCCGGCCTCTCCGGCACCGATGATCATCGTATTTTTCACATCTCTGGATTCTACAGCCGCTGCTGAAGTCCTTGTGACAAACATCCGGTAAATCCGGTAAGAGAAACGGATACCTGTAATCAGAAAATACTGAAGAATGCCCCCCATTACATAATACGAAATCGGCATTCTCTGAAAAATCACGGTAGTCCCCACAATATGAAGTGCCATGGAAATCGCGCATACAATTGTGGTTCTCGACAGTTCGTCAAAACTTGCAAACCGCCACATGCTCCGGTACAGTTTAAATGCAAACATCAGAATCAGTGTACATACGGTATGAATCGGAATATACCTGATCCAGGTAAAAAGATATTCCGGCGGAATGTCCGAGAAGCGGAAGTCAAATCTCAGCCATAATGCCAGTCCGTAAGACACATTCATTACAATTACATCATAGATAAACAGTAAGATTGAGATACGTACCCAATGATACAGAAACAGTTTATCTGCCATCCATTTCCTCATAACACTTTACTCCTCATTCTTTTATTTCCACAGCCCTCTACTGTGTAATTTTTTCCCCACCTAAAATCCGGTTGATCTTGCTTGAAATGCTGTTTACAGAAACCTCATTCGGATTCATGACATACAGCATCTGGCTTCCGGATGAATAACAAGTATTGCTGTCTCCTGTTCCGATCGCATTGTCGGTCAGGATACTCCAGCTGCCGCCTGAATTGAGCTGCATCTGGATCAGTTTTGAGAGCTGATCCATAGATACATTCGTTTCTACACAGTCGTCAAGCTCTTTTACAATATCCATAGCTTTCGTAAGCATGGATGGTGTCAGCATCTTGTTGATAATTGCTGTGATCACGGCTTCCTGATTCTTTCCCCGCTGGTTATCACCGGAAGCAAAGCTGTGACGCTCCCTTGAAAAGGCAAGTGCCTGTTTCCCGTTTAAATGGTTCACACCCTGCTGGAAAGAATATCCTCCCGCCTCAAACGCGTACTCGGAATTCACATCGATTCCACCAAGTGTATCTACGATCTCAATCAGGGATGTAAAGTTTACTCTCGCGTAGTAGTTGATATCGGTATTATATAGCTGCTCCAGAGTAGCCATGGAAACGTCCACTCCATAAATTCCGGCATGAGTCAGTTTGTCCCGCTGGTTTCCGGAAACTCCCGGAAGTGTCACGTAGTAGTCACGCGGCGTTGTTGTCAGAAGCACCTGGCGTGTTTCCGGATTCACTGTTGCGATGATATTCACATCGCTTCGGCTGTTTGTGGAAATCGGACCGTATACGTCGATTCCGCTGATATAGACATTGAACGGTTCTGTCACGCTCTGGTCTACCTTTTCCAGTTTTGTATCAATTCCATACTGATACAGAATACGAACCTGATCTTCATATCCTTCAATCTCGTCTGTAATCAGGCTGTTGAATGCCTCATTATAGATAGCCGCCTCAATTCTGCCATCCAGAAGGGCCTGTGCTTCCTCCTGAACAGTATTGAACTCCGACACATTCGGCTCCTGTCCGATCAGTGTGGAAAGCTTGGTAATCATCTTTTCGTTGTTTGTCTGATCAGCGGCCGTCTGAACTCCGAAAATATAATTCTGCGCATCCAGAATCGACTCCGCGCTGTCTTCCTTTTTGACCACAACGATCATATTGTCGGTTTTATACTCAGCTCCTCCGATATTACTGATTGCCTGATGCATATTCATAAAGTAATAGGTTCCGAAAGCAAGTGCGGCACTGATCAGAATACTCAGTACAATCCCCACAATATGAATTTTGTTCCTGATATACTGCATTCCAAATGTGAGGGCGAACAACAGCAGAAGCACAACAGCTCCTGCTGCCAGATACTTCATCGGAATCATTCCACTGTTAAATAAGATACCGACAAAAATCACAGAAATCAGAAGCTGAATTACTGCAATCACTTTTCCGAGAGTATTTCTCCCTTTTTTCTCGTCGTAATGCCGGGAACCGCGGCGGCCCTGATGTCTCCTGCGTTCCCTCTGCTCTCTTCTCTGCGGCATTTTTATCACTCCTTTTACCTACTGTACAGTCAATGTAAACTCTTCAATATTTGATGTATTATTGTTCGTATCCATCACATAGTAGCGAATTGTATATGTACCCGGAACGGATGTATTGTACTCTCCGTCCGCGTGAATTCTTCTGAATAATGTCGCCGCATCGTCCTGGTCATCCACCACCTGGTCAATCACGGAAAGGACGTCAAATGATTCTCCTGCACGGATTGATCTGGACGTCTCCGTGAGACGGATTGCCGGATTTGCCCCGTCCGGTGTCAGTTCTCCGGTATTTTCCTCCTGTGTTTCCTCAGCGGAAGCCTGTTCCTGTGCTGCCTGTTCATCCTCTGAAGTTTCCTCTGAAGTATCTTCCTCTGTCTGCGCTTCCTCTTCCTGGGACGGTTCCTCTGCTTCAGGCTGGCTGACATTTTGTTCTGCCTGCCCGGTTCCCTCATAATTGACCATCCGTGTTTCGGTTCCGACATTATTGCTCTCATCGATTACCGCATACTGTACAATTGCGCGGGTTCCATCGCTTACTACCGTAATTTTGTCAATAAAAATCTGATCCGTCACATCTCCGTCCCGGTTGTCTTCGGCAGTTACGTCAGCGAGGAGTTCTTCATAATTGTCTCCGTCTTTGTAGGTGATTTCTTTCTCTTTGTCTTCGATCGTGATGACCGGTGCTGTTTTATCCTGTGAAGCAGTGATAACGGCCGCACCGGCTACCAGCACCGCACAGCCTGCTATCAGACACAGGGTTAATAGCCTTTGTCTCATCTTAACGTTCTCCTAATCGATTAATTGTCACTTCCGTAATGTCCGTAATATTTCCCGTAATACTTACCGTAATATTTATTCTGCTTCATGGATACCTTGTTGAGAACAACTCCCAGAATATTACATCCTGTCTTGGTAAGCTGATCCTTTACGGAACGCGCGAACTTGTAGCTGACCGTATTGGCTGAAATAACAAGAATCGCCGCGTCACATGCTGCGGACACGATTGCGCTGTCGATAACACTTCCAAGCGGAGGTGTGTCGATAATAATATAGTCATAAATATTTCTTGCCTCTTTTAACAGTGCGGCAAACTTTTTGCTTCCAAGGAGTTCTGCCGGATTTGGCGGAACCGGACCTGCAAAAATGACAAACAGGCCTTTTTCGTTTGTTTTGCAGAGAATTTCAGAAAGATCTCCCTGACCGGAAAGAAAATGGGTCAGACCTTTCATTTCTCCTGTCACCTTATATCTTCCGGCAAGAACAGACTTTCTAAGATCCGCGTCAATAAAAAGAACTTTTTTTCCCGCCTCTGCAAGAGAGTATGCCGTTGATAATGATACCGTACTCTTTCCTTCACTTGGAGCACAGCTTGTAATTGCAATGATCTTATTTTCCTCTCCGGAGAATTCAATATTTGTACGAAGCTGTTTGTAGGATTCATTAATTCTGTAATCCTGCATACTCTTTAAATTTAATGATATTTCTTTCATCTTCAGACCTCCCAAACCTTACTTTTTCGCAGTTTTTTTCTGGAAATTCCGGGCCGAGAGCCCTTTTACACGTTTTTTATTCTTTGCATTTGCCCCGTCATAAACCGGAATGGACGCAAGAACATTCAGTCCAAGATATGTCTCTACATCTTCCGGTGTCTTTACTGTATCGTCCAGCATAAATACCAGAATGATAATACCGGCAGAAATCAGAATTCCGAGAATTGCGACGATCAGCGTATTACGCATCACGCTCGGGCTGCTCGGGCTGTCCGGCAGGTTCGCTTCCTCTACCGTCTTGACAGAGTCAACATCCATGATATCCTGAATCTGAATTCCTACCGCCTGGCGTACCGCATCTGCAATATCTCTTGCCTGTTTCGGTTCGGCGTCTCTTACATTAATGGACATGACACGGGTATCTGTCGGTGTGGTAACCGTGATCTTATCCGCCAGCTCTTCTGTATCCATATCAAGATTCAGAACAGAAATAACTTCTTCCAGAACCGGACGGCTCTTTACCAGTTCCGCATAGTCTTTCGTCAGCTGTGATCCTGTCTGCAGATCATTGTATGTCACGTTTCCGGTGTCCGTTGTTCTGGTCAGTACATAGAACCGGGTTGTTGAAGTATACATTGGCGTAATAAAAAGTTTGGTTCCAACAAATGCCAGAAGCCCCAGCAGGATTCCTGACAGAATAATAATATGTGCCTTGCTCCATAACGTCATAAACAATTCGGTGAGATCTATTGTAATCTCATCATTTTCTTTCACATTCTGGTTTGTCCCTTCCATAAACACTATACCTTCCTAATTCATTCTCATTTAGTACTCGTCAATCTCTTCATTGCGAAGAACTTTCTTGGCATTTTGCCCGAAGATCTGGTCCGCATACTCTTCACCGCAACGTTTGACAACTTCTTTGTATGCCTCCTGCATCTTCGGTGACCGCTTCTCCGGACCATGTGCATCTGTCCCTACCAGCTGGACAAGATGCGCTTTTAATACCTCCCGCAGAAACTTCTTTACGCTTCTGCCGTAACTTCCTGTAATGCTTCCCGCGTTCACCTGGAGATACGCCCCCATCTCCCTGAGATATTCTACGTTTGAGATATCTTCTCTCAGGCAGTTGTAACGCTCAATGTGCGCAATAATAACGGTGTGGCCGCTCATTTGAAGCTTTCTCACAGCATTCAGGATATACTGGAAATCGTCTCCCGGCGAAAACTCCACCAGGATATATCTGGATTTTCTGATGCTCACTGCTTTCCCGGTCTTTAAAAGCTCCGGGACATCCTCCCCGTAATAAATCTCCATCCCAAGACAGATCTGCATCTTCGGGTGAACTTCCTTTGCAAGCTTTCGAGTCAGGAGCAACTGTTTCTTGATCAGATCGATATCATTTTTCCCTCTCTGCTTGTGATAGTGAGGGGTCGCCACCATGATCTGTATCCCCTCATCCCATGCTTTCTCCAGCATGGCCTTTGTTTCTTCCGGAGACTGGGATCCATCATCCACCCCCGGCAGAATGTGACAATGAATATCTACAAACTGGTTCATCTATCCTACTCCAATCTTTCCATACTATTGCTTTGTCAACTATTATACGTTATCCACTCCGCAATTTTCAAGCAATAGTTACAATCCTTTCTATTTTTTTACGTCGTTATTACAATTTATTACAGTAATTCCTCCTCTCCGGTCAGTTCTCATTCCTTTTTATCTTGATTCGCGGCAGAAAGATTCTATTTTTTCTACAACTTCTTCAATCGTCATCTCTGAGCTGTCAATCAGCTCTGCGTCTTCTGCGCGGCACAGCGGGGAAATCTCTCTGGTCATATCTCTTCTGTCACGTTCTTCTATATCTGCTGCGATCTGAGCATAATCGCAGGATTCCCCTTTTCCCAACAATTCATTGTACCTTCGTCCGGCTCTCGTGTCAACACTTGCCGTCAGGAATATCTTGACATCTGCATCCGGCAAAACACTTGTTCCGATATCTCTGCCGTCCATTACAACATCTTCTCTCCTTGCCAGATCCCGCTGCAGTTCCAGCAGTCTGGCGCGTACCGCCGGAACGGCCGAGCTTTTTGATGCCATATTTCCGACTGCTTCCTCCCGGAGATGGTCTGTAATATTTTTATCATTTACATAAATCTGCTGCTTTCCATTTTCATAGGCAATGTCAATTTTCACCTCTTCACATGCTTTTGTGACCGCCTCTTCATCGTCCGGCCGGATTCCTTTTGTCAGAAAATACCAGGCTAGCCCCCGGTACATTGCCCCGGTGTCTACATAAATAAAGCCTTTTCTTTCTGCCAGAAGTTTTGCTATGGTGCTTTTCCCGGCGCCGGCCGGTCCGTCAATCGCTATCTGATAACCCATTATTTTCATCCTCCGATACTGTATTTATTCTCAGTCTGACTGTGCCTTATTCCTCAGAAGCACAGGAACCCGCCGCATTTCCGGTAGACCATGCAATCTGAAGATTGAATCCGCCTGTCACAGCATCCAGATCCAGAACCTCTCCCGCAAAATGGACATGTTTTACCAGTCTGGATTCCATCGTCGCCGGGTTGATCTCCCTGACATTGACGCCTCCCTGTGTAATAATGGCTTCATTGAAATCCCGAAGCCCGGTAATGGTCAGCTCCAGACCTTTTAGCAATGCCGCGAAAGCAAGCCTCTCTTCTCTGGTGATTTCGTGGATCTTCTTTTCCGGATGAATCCGGCTCTGCTCAACAGCCACCGGAATCATCTTGGCCGGGAGAAGCCTGGCAAGTGCGTTTTTAAACTGCTTGTTCTTATTCTCCTCGAAATCCCGCAGAAGTCTCGCATCCAGCTGTTCAAAGGAAAGCGCCGGCTTCAAATCAATCCGGAGTCTCAGCGGTCTTTCCTCCAGAATTTTTCCGACAAAAGAGCTGGCGCTTAATATCATCGGCCCGCTCACTCCATAGTGCGTAAAAAGCATTTCACCAAAATCTTCGTAAAGGACTTTCGCCCCGTCCAAGATGGTAATTGCCGTATTCTTAAGAGAAAGGCCCTGAAGATCTTTCACAAAAGATTCCTTCGTCTCCATCGGCACCAGCGCCGGACGGATGCTGGTTACGGTATGTCCAAGGGTTTTTGCAAACCGGTAACCGTCTCCTGTTGACCCTGTCGTCTGGTAGGAGTTTCCTCCTGTGGCGATAATACATGTATCTGCCTGTACTTCCGTTCCGTCCGCAAGGTACAGGCAGGCAAACGCCCCGTCTTTTGTTCCGATCTGCTGTACTTTCGTGTTTAAGTGTACCTGAACTCCCTGGCGTTTCAATTCATCTCCCAGTACACGGATGACATCAGAAGAATGATCGGACTCCGGAAACACCCTGTTTCCCCGCTCTGTTTTCATCTTCAGTCCGATTTCGCTGAAAAACTCCATGGTCTCTTCGTTTGTAAATCCGTAAAAACTGCTGTAAAGGAACTTTTTATTTGTAACCACAGAATCCAGAAGCTCTTCCATATCACAGGAATTCGTCAGATTGCACCTTCCCTTTCCGGTAATATAGATCTTTTTACCCAGTTTTTCATTTTTCTCAAATAATTCTACCTGGTTTCCATTTCTTGCTGCGAAGATGGCGGCCATCATTCCTGCCGCGCCTCCTCCGATTACTACTGTTTTTCCCATTCCGTTCTCCTCTGATCATTCACTTTCTTCTGGTCCGGAAAATGAAGTGGTATTTTATCACTGACCGGATGCAGTTCATCGCTTGAGTAAACCTGATACTCATCCCAAATCTGTTCCAGTGTCCCCAGCGTGTCCACAACCTCGTCCTGCTTTTTCATGCAGAGTGCAACCACCAGCGCATTAATCACACTCAGCGGCGCCACAAGCGAATCCACAATCGAAGCCATATCGCTGCGCGCGATCAGACTGCAGGACGAATAAAGATTCATCGGTGAGTGAACGCTGTCCGTCAGTGTGATGATCTTTGCCCCCCGGTTGTTTGCAAATTCCAGAGCCTTTAACGTTCTCATGGAGTATCTCGGGAAGCTGATACCGATGATCACATCCTCCTCCGTAATCCGGATAATCTGCTCAAAAATCTCACTGGAACTGTTCGTGTCCACGCTGACCACATTGTCCCGGATCAGATTCAGATAAAAGCCAAGAAAATTTGCAAGTGTGGCACAGCTTCGTATGCCCACAATGTAGATTTTCCTGGCATTTAAAATCGTATCGACCGCCGTCTCAAAGGCATTCTGATCAATATGCTCCATCGTCAGCTTAATCTTCTCTATATCCGACTGGAGCACACTCATCAGAATCTCAGACTGGCTGATCCGCCCGTAAGTAACCTCCATCCTCTGAATAAAATTCAGGCGGTTGCTCACAAGCTCCTCAAGCGCTTTCTGAAACTGCGGATAGCCCTTGTACCCAAGACCGGACGCAAAACGTACAACTGTAGACTCACTGACACCGACCACATCACCCAGTCTGGCCGCAGTCATGAAAACAGCCTTCTCATAAGAAGACCGTATATAGTCCGCCAGTTTCTTCTGGCTCTTGCTCATCCCGTCATACCGCTCCTCAATTCTTTCAAGCAACTCATTTTTGCCGGTCATGACTAACTCCTCCAAAAGTCCATAATAGCTAATTAAGTATACTCCTTTTTCACCTTAATTACAAGCATTTCACAAGAGTCGACAAGAAAGAGGACAAAGATTTAAGCATTTATTAAATTTTGGGGACGTGTTCCGATGAATCGGAACACGTCCCCAATAGAAAAATCTGTATTGCTTTTTATTTAGAAGTTGTACGTTTAAACAGGATAACTTCCGTTTTTTGTGTCTGCAATTGTCTCGTCTACTTTTGTCTGCTGTGCCTGACGGTATTTGAAAAAGTCGATTGCAACCTGCGGGAAGAGGGCATAGGTCAGTACATCTTCGTCCTGCTGTTTCCACTGTTTCATCTCGTTTTCGAGTGTTTCCAGTTCGTCCGGGATAAGATCTGCCGGGCGGCAGGTGATGCAGTCATCGATTTCGTCGCCGAGGCATTTTTTCTTGACGTCTTCGTTGAACGGGCAGACGGTTGCGCCGTATTTGCCTTTCAGGATATCTTTTGTTTCTTTGGTTGCCATTTTGTAGCGTTCTCCCATCAAAACGTTGAAGACAGCCTGTGTTCCTACGATCTGGGAAGACGGTGTGACAAGCGGCGGTTCTCCGAGGTCCTTTCTGACTCTTGGTACTTCTTCAAGCACTTCATAATATTTGTCCTCCGCTCCCTGTTCTTTCAACTGGGAGGTCAGGTTGGAGAGCATGCCTCCCGGTACCTGATAGAGGAGTGTTTTGATATTAACTCCCAGATTCTTCGGATTTAAGAGTCCGCTTTCCAGTGCTTCATCACGGATCGGGCGGAAGTAATCTGCGATCTCGGACAACAGCTGCTGGTCAAATCCGGTGTCGTACGGTGTTCCTTTGAATGTTTCTACCATGACTTCGGTTGCCGGCTGGGATGTTCCGAGCGCAAATGGTGACATTGCCGTATCGATCACATCTACACCTGCTTCCACTGCTTTTAAGTAGGTCATGGATGCGACTCCGGATGTATAGTGGGTGTGGAGCTGGATCGGAAGGTTTGTTGCTTCTTTTAAAGCGGTTACAAGTTCGGTTGCTTTATAAGGAAGCAGAAGGCCTGCCATATCTTTGATGCAGATGGAATCCGCACCCATCTCCTCGATTTCTTTTGCTTTCTGTACCCAGTATTCCAGAGTGTAGGCGTCTCCGATTGTGTAGGAGAGGGCCACCTGTGCATGGGCTTTTTCTTTATTCGCCGCCCTGACTGCGGTCTGAAGATTCCGAAGGTCGTTCAGACAGTCGAAAATGCGGATGATATCAATTCCGTTTGCAACGGATTTTTGCACAAAGTACTCTACTACATCATCGCCGTAAGGACGGTATCCGAGGATGTTCTGTCCGCGGAACAGCATCTGCAGCTTTGTGTTTTTAAAACCGTCACGGAATTTACGGAGTCTGTCCCATGGATCTTCTTTCAGAAAACGTAAAGAAGCGTCAAAGGTTGCTCCTCCCCAGCATTCCACGGAATGATATCCGACTTTGTCAAGTTTTTCTACGATCGGCATCATCTGCTCGGTCGTCATTCTTGTTGCGATCAGGGACTGATGTGCATCACGCAGAATCGTCTCTGTTATTTTAATTGGTTTTTTCTCTGCCATTTCAATCTCCTCCTCGAACTTATTTCACTCCGAATATCGCCATAAATGTTCCTGCCACGACTGCCGTTCCGATAACGCCGGCTACGTTTGGCCCCATTGCATGCATCAGAAGGAAGTTTGTCGGATCTGCCTCAGCACCGACTTTCTGTGATACTCTGGCTGCCATCGGCACTGCAGATACTCCTGCGGACCCGATCAGCGGATTGACCTTGCCTCCGGTTACATAGCACATGACTTTGCCAAGAAGAACACCCGCCGCGGTACCGAACGCGAATGCGATCAGTCCCAGGATGACGATCTTGATCGTATCCAGATTCAAAAACGCTTCCGCGCTTGTCGTTGCTCCTACGGAAGTACCAAGCAGGATGACAACGATATACATCAACGCGTTGGACGCGGTTTCTGTCAGCTGGCGTACCACTCCGGATTCACGGAAGAGGTTTCCAAGCATCAGCATTCCGACAAGCGGTGCTGTCGTCGGAAGAATCAGGCAGACAACAATGGTAACGATGATCGGGAAGAGGATCGCTTCCAGCTTGGATACCGGCCGGAGCTGTTCCATCTTGACCTTACGTTCTTTTTCCGTTGTCAGAAGCTTCATGATCGGCGGCTGGATAATCGGTACCAGTGCCATGTAGGAATAAGCCGCTACCGCAATCGGTCCAAGAAGTGCGGTCTGCTGAAGCTTTCCGCAGAGGAAAATCGATGTCGGTCCGTCCGCTCCGCCGATGATGGCGATTGCTGCCGCTGCTTTGTCAGAAAATCCCATTGCCATTGCCCCGAGGTATGCTGCAAAAATACCAAACTGTGCAGCTGCTCCCAGAAGGAAGCTTTTCGGGTTCGCAATCAGCGGGCGGAAGTCTGTCATTGCTCCGACACCCATGAAAATCAGTGACGGCAGAATAGACCACTCGTCCAGTTTATAGAAATAATACAAAAGTCCACCGGTTCCATTATCCGAATCTTCAAAAGACAGCATAATGTCCGGATAGATATTTACAAGGAGCATCCCAAAAGCAATCGGGACGAGAAGAAGCGGTTCAAACCCTCTGTTGATCGCAAGATACAGAAACAAGCATGCAACTGCAATCATGATCAGGTTGCCAACCGTCAGGTTCAGAAATGCCGTCTGCTCTACAAGACGCCCTAACGTCTCAACTATATAGCTCATGTTCTAACCTCCAATTGTCAGTTGTCATTAATTTAATGTTGCAAGCAAGGTTCCCGCTTCACATGCATCTCCTACTGCAAGTTCGATACTTGCCACTGTTCCGTCTTCCGGAGCAACAACAGGGATCTCCATCTTCATCGCCTCAATGATGACAACCGGCTCTCCTCTTTTGACTTTCTGACCTACAGAAGCTTCGATTTTGAATACTTTTCCGGCCGCCCCTGCTTCCACACGGATGCTGCCTGCACCCTGCGTTTTTTTCGGAGCCGGTGCCTTTGGTGCTTTCGGTGCTGCCTTTGGTGCCGCTGCCGGCGCAGATGCCGTTCCTGCTTCATTCTTCTCTTCTACTGTAACGTCATATACGTTTCCATTTACTGTAATTGTATAACTTTTCATGATTGCTTCCTCCTATTTCCACTGACTGTTCTTTCTTCTTTTTTTAATGGAACGTACTACAAATCCGTCTGTAGAAGTCCCCTCACTTGCCGCGATTGCCGCACTGATGACTGCAACCAGCTCCAGATCATCCGTCAGATCCTCTTCCTGGACAGTCTCTTCTTCAACAGCAGCAGGTGCTGCTTCTGTCTGTTTCGGCTCTGTCTTTTTCTGCTGTGTTTTCCCGATCAGGCCGAACAGGGAAATGATAAAGGAAATGAAAATCAGTACGACAAACACGGTTCCCATTCCAAGGACGGTATTCAAACCGGCCTTCTGAAGGATTTCCCCGGTTGAATATTTGGCCGCCGCCGTAAAACTCTCCATCTCCGATTTTTCGTTAAACTCAATCGTAATCTCAGCATCTCTGTCTTCGTACTCGGCATCTGTTGTCAGCATGATGCTGTCCGAGCTCTGCTCCACAGTGAAATCTCCGTGGCTGATATAATCACCACACTCTTCAATTCCAGCTTCCCACGCATCAATCATCGTGGTAAAATTGGACGCCTGCACATTAAATCCTGACTGAAGCAGTGTCAGATTCAACTGCAGTTCACTTACATCCTTAAATGCATCCAGTTCTTCCGTAGACATCTGGCTGAAACTTGAGATCAGCGCATCCGCCTGCTCGATCATTGTATCTTCATCATAATTTGCATCAGAACTGCTGCTGCATCCGGAAAGAGTAAATACGAGGGCAAGGATGACTGCAAATAAACTAATTCTTTTCTTCAACTCGTCTCACCTCTCTATACCGTTCCGTGCTTTTTGGACGGACGGTCCTCTCTTTTTGTGAACAGCATCTCCAGAGCTCCGATCACATACTTTCTTGTATCTTCCGGACGGATCACTGTATCCACATATCCTCTTGCCGCCGCAGATGCCGCGCTTTCCTGCATACTGCGGTACTGATCTTCTTTTTCCTTTCTCTCATCCACAGACACGTCAGGATACATGATCTTTGCCGCAAGACCTGCTTCCATTGCTCCGATTTCGGCATCCGGCCATGCATAAACCATGTCAGCTCCAAGTGCCTTGCTGTTCATTACAAGGTAACCGCTTCCAATCGCTTTACCTGTCATAACATTCACCTTCGGCACCGTTGCATTTGCAAATGCGTAGACCAGTTTTGCCGCTTCTCTTGCAAGTGTTTTCTCACTGCATTTTGATGCCTTGAATCCATTGACATCTGTCAGTGTCAGAACCGGAATCTCAAATGCATCGCAGAATGTCACAAAATCAGCTGCTTTCCGGCATCCTTTTGCAGAAAGAGAGCCGTCAAACTCCTGCTGTACTTTGCCTTCTTCATCGTATACTTTGGAACGGTTCGCAACAGCTCCGACCGTCAGTCCGTTCATCCGGACAAAACCGGTCACCATTTCTTTTGCGTACCCTGCCTTTACTTCTATAAATTTCTGATCATCAGCGATCATCGATAACACGAGGGCAGCGTCATCGGCTCCATTTTCAATTCCCGCGCATAACCGGTTCAGGTCGTCGGTGCATTCTTCATAAGAATCGTTGTCCTCATTGTTTGCAGGAAGCATACAGATCAACTCCCGGATACCGGACAGGATTTCACTTTCTGTTCCAAGGAAATCTACATTACCGGCCTCCTCTGTCTGAAACGCCGCACCGGACGTGTCGCATTTTTCAATGTGATTGCCCGGGATCGCATTCGGGGAATTAACAAAAAGCTTTCCTTTTTCTTCCATGAATGTGAAATCGGAAAGTCCGGAAAGGATTGCAGCTCCACCGCCGCATGTACCAAATACAGCAGTAATCTGCGGGATCACTCCTGAAGCGAGTGCCTGTTTCGCATAAATACTGCCAAACGCCTGCAATGCGTCTGTTCCTTCCTGAAGCCTGAGTCCTGCACAGTCAATCAGGCCGATCACCGGTGCCCCCATTTTCATCGCCATGTCATAAAGGCCTGTAATCTTCTTTGCGTGCATCTCTCCGACTGCTCCGCCGAGTACCGATGCATCCTGGCTGTACACATAGACCAGACTGCCGTCAATGACTCCATATCCGGTGATCACGCCATCTCCCGGAACC
>QWCV01001764.1_pt1 | contig 19571 bp, 15 predicted proteins | sample 1972621 | NCBI WGS metagenome assembly QWCV01 (sample SAMN09866699, study PRJNA288562) | Human gut metagenome isolate pre2_stool, whole genome shotgun sequencing... | isolation source: gut | host: Homo sapiens | place: USA: California | reverse complement strand
TACCGGAGTACGATTAATATCCTCAATATGGTTATGTCCCTGACCTGCCAGCACATCTTCCAGAGTCTCTACAATTGCATCTATTGCAGTCGTACCAATAATTGCATCTACTTCTGGAATCTCCGTCTGAACCTCTTCTTTGTAACGCTGTGCCAGACAGCCTGTTACGATCAAAGCCTTAATATCTCCTGCTTTACGCAGTTCAGCCATCTCAAGAATATTGTGAATGCTTTCTTCTTTAGCATCACCAATAAAGCAGCATGTGTTCACAACTACCACATCTGCTTCATTCTCATCATCTGTAATTTCATATCCTTTGCCGGTAAGCATGCCAAGCATTACTTCTGAATCGACCAGATTCTTGTCACACCCCAGCGAAATAAACAATATCTTCATTCTCAGTCTTCCGCTTAGTCCTCTGGCATGATCTTGATCTTGCCTTCAACAAGCTCTTCAATTGCGATAGAAAGTGGCTTATCCTGCTTGATTTCTACCAATGGTTCCTCACCACCAATGATCTGTCTTGCTCTCTTGGCTGTTGCCATAACGATAGAGTAACGGCTGCTGATAACCGGTTCTTCGCCTTCCTCTACGTCTCCGTTTACGATATTCATTAAATCTGTGTATGATGGATGTAACATATTCTATACCTCTTTCTTTTATTATCATGATACTCTCACATTTATATTGAAAGGTATCATATTATCATAACTCTTCTGCGCCTTCCATATCAGCCTGCGCTCTTGCCGCTATTGTCTCCGGCAGCAATGCCGATAAAACAATCCTGCTGCCCTCCATGACCAGTACAGCCTTTGTCTTTCTTCCCTGCGTAGCATCTATCACAGTTCCATCTTCCTTCGCCTTTTGTACCAGTCTCTTCACCGGTGCAGAATCAGGGCTGACGATGGCAATAATCTTGGCTGTATTAACAATATTGCCAAATCCAATATGAATCAGCTTATCCAAATGCTCTTCCCGCCTTTATTTATAGCAGGCATACTGCTACTCAATATTCTGAATCTGTTCACGAACCTTCTCGATTTCTGTCTTTAGCTCTATTCCACGATTGGAAATCGCCAGATCATTGGTCTTGGACAGAATGGTATTCGCTTCACGATTCATCTCCTGTGCTATGAAATCAAGCTTACGTCCAATACTTCCGCCATCTATCAGTTCCTGCTTCATAGTCTCTATGTGACTTCTAAGGCGTACAAGTTCTTCATCGACACATACTTTATCAGCAAAAATAGTCACTTCTGTTAAAAGTCGTGATTCATCCACTGTAGCATCGCCAAGCAGTTCCTGCACACGCTCCTGTAATTTGCTGCGGTACTCTTCAATAATCTGAGGGGATCTTTCTTCAATAAAGCAGACATGTTCCAGCATACCGTCCAACTTCTCAATCAGATCCTGTGCCAGATTCTGTCCTTCTTTGATTCTGCTTTCTACAAAGCCTTCAGATGCCCCATCTATTGTCTTTGCCAGTATCTTCCATATCTCGTCTTCATCAGCCATCTGCTCTTCCATGGAAAATACCTCCGGGTATCTCGACAGAGTAGATACACGAATATCATTATCCAGCCCAAATTCCTCTGACATTTTATTAAGATATCCAAGATATTCTGCTGCAATATCCTTATTATATTTGATGCACACATTATTCTCAGAATAATCTTCGTAAGTAATGAACATATCAATCTTACCACGCTGTGCATACTTCTTCAGTTCATTTCGAATAGAGCTCTCAAAAAAACTGAGCTTCTTGGGCATCTTAATATTTACATCAAGATATCTGTGATTTACAGATTTCAACTCTACCGTAACTTTACGTGTTCCTTCTGCAATCTCACATCTTCCAAAGCCTGTCATACTTTTAATCATGTCAATCCCCCTAACTATAGCGGAATACAGCTTATCGCATACTCTTCTGTATTATAGAATAAACAGCCCTGCTAGTCAAGATTTTTCCGTAAACCTCTCTATACAGCAAGAATCGCCACAGGTCACAATCTGTAGCGATTCTTACAAATCTTATGTTCTTATTTTAATTTCCAGATATCTCTGTTATATTCTGCAATTGTTCTGTCAGATGAGAAGAATCCGGCTTTTGCAATATTGACCAGCATCATCTTCTTCCACATGTCTTCCTTACGGTAATCTTCAAACATGCGATCCTTGGTTGCAATGTAATCTTCCAGATCAAGCAATGTCATGAACCAGTCTTTGTTGATCAGCTCCTTGTGAAGTCTTGACAGACGTTCCTCATTGCCTGCTGCCAGTGTCTGCTCACTTACGATAAAGTCTACAGCTTCCTTGATCACACTGCTCTTTTCGTAAAAGTCTCTGGACACATAATCAGCTTTTGCATAATGTTCAATGACTGCTTCTGATTTCTCACCAAAGATATAGATGTTATCATCACCTACCAGCTCGTTAATCTCTACGTTAGCACCATCGCTGGTTCCAAGTGTTACAGCACCATTGAGCATGAATTTCATGTTACCTGTACCACTTGCTTCCTTGGATGCAAGTGAAATCTGTTCTGATATATCACAGGCAGGAATCAGTCTCTCTGCATAGCTTACATTGTAATTCTCAACCATAACTACTTTCATGTAGTCCTTTACATCAGGATCGTTGTTTACAATTTCCTGTAATACTAACAGTAAATGAATAATATCCTGTGCAATGATGTATGCAGGAGCCGCCTTCGCACCAAAAATAAATGTGACAGGTGTTGCAGGCTTCTTGCCGTTCTTGATCTCCAGATACTTGTGAATGATATACAGAGCATTCATCTGCTGACGCTTATACTCATGCAATCTCTTGATCTGAATATCATAAATGGATTCAGGATTGATGTTCTGTCCTTCATTTTCCTTAATATATGCAGCCAGTGCAGCCTTTTTATCTTTCTTGATAGCCTTGATCTCATTTAAAAGTGCTTCATCATTCTGATGCTCAAGCAGCTTCTCTAATTCATTGGCATCTGTTTTCCAGCCATCACCGATTGTTCTGGTAACGCATGCAGCCAGTTCCTTATTGCAGGACATAAGCCATCTTCTGAATGTGATACCATTTGTCTTGTTGTTGAATTTTTCCGGATAAATCTTATAGAAATGATTCAGTTCTGTTTCCTTTAAGATCTCCGTGTGAATTGCTGCTACACCATTTACAGAGAATCCATAGTGGATATCAATATGAGCCATATGCACTCTCAGCTCTTTATCAATGATCTGAACCTTAGGATCATCATATTTGATGGAAGCTCTCTTATCCAGTTCCCAGATAATAGGCATTAACTGTGGAACTACCTTCTGTAAATACTTAACAGGCCATTTTTCCAATGCTTCTGCAAGGATTGTATGGTTGGTGTATGCACAGGTCTTACTTACAACATCAATTGCTTCTTCCATTTCGAAGCCTTCCTCTTCTGTCAGAATTCTGATCAGTTCAGGAATAACCATAGTAGGATGCGTATCATTGATCTGGATAACAGCATGCTCATTCATCTTGTGAAGATCATAGCCATTCTCTTTCATTTCCTTAATAATCAGCTGTGCACCATTACATACCATAAAATACTGCTGATAAATTCTAAGCTGCTGTCCTGCTTCATCAGAATCATCAGGATACAGGAATAATGTCAGGTTCTTATCAATATCTTTCTTATCAAAATCAATGCCATCTTTTACAATGCTTTCATCTACTGTTTCAATGTCAAATAAATGCAGCTTATTAATGCCCTGGTTGTAGCCAATAACATCAATATCATATAATCTGGACATTACTTTCTTCTTGCCAAAATATACAGGGAAAGTTACGTCTGTCTTGGTCAGCCAGGACTGGCTCTCAATCCAGTCATTCTTCTCAGCTGTCTGCATTCTGTCCTTAAATACCTGTTTGAACAGGCCAAAATGGTAATTCAGTCCAATACCGTCTCCCGGAAGTCCCAATGTAGCAATAGAGTCAAGGAAGCATGCTGCAAGTCTGCCAAGTCCACCGTTGCCAAGTGAAGGTTCAGGCTCAATCTCTTCGATACGGTTCAATTCTTTTCCTTCTTCTTTCAGAGCTTCTTCCAGTTCATCATAGATACCCAGATTGATCAGGTTGTTGGAAAGGAGCTTACCGATCAGGAATTCAGCAGAAATATAATATACTTTCTTGCTGCCCTGAATTCTTCCCTTATTCTCCATCATTTCTTTGGTCATCTGCAGAATGGCAAAATAAAGATCATGGTCAGCCAGATCCTTAATACCCTTACCATACATTTTCTGTGCTACTGCTTCTAAGTTTGCTTTAACGCTCATAGGAATCCTCCATTCTTACATTTACCTGCTTTGCATGCCGGTAACGTTTCCATGTTTATATTGCTTATGCATGAAACACGCTCTGTATTTCATGCTTTATGCCTTATTTTTACTTCATTACCTCATGAAATGACATCCTTATATTCCATTCGTATCAGCTTATGCGGCATGATAATCTCCTGTCCGCTTTCCCCTGCCATAAGTCTCGCCATTTCATCTACAGCCCCTGCTGCAATCTGTCTGAAATCCTGTTTCACTGTATGCATCTGTTTACCCGCATATCCCATAAGACTGATCCCATCAAATCCGCATACCGGTCTGAAAATATCCATATCCGTAAGTGCCTTCATAGCTCCTATCGCCATCAGATCAGACGCACATATGATTGCATCCTTCCTGGTTCCATAGCGAAGCGTTATCTCTCTTGCCTGAAGTTCACTGAAATTACCTATTCTCGTATAGAATGAAATCTTCAGTTCTTCTGCAAGCCGCTTCATTCCCTGCAGTCTCTCTTCTGATACATACCCATTCTTCTTACCGGCTATATACAATATTCTATGACAGTTGTTCTCCAGAATTGTTTCTTTGGCAACTTCATATTGAGCCCTGGCATGATCAATATGGATACAGGATGTGTTCTCTGCCACACCTGGCGCGTCAATGAGGACAATTTTGAATTTACCTGTACGAATCAGCTTGTGAAGTGCTGTATCCTGTTTGGATAATCCGCATATGATCAGCCCCTCAATACTCTGGGAGAGAAAATATCTTGTCATCTCTTCTACAGACATCTCCTGGATCATCGTAAAAAAGACTGTAATTACATCCATTTCCAGTTCTTTGGCACGGTTGATTGCTCCCACAATGTATTGCATTGGAATCTCGTCTACTGTCTGCACATGTCTGTTCACATCCAACAAAAGCGCTACACGGTCGGTCTTCTTGGAAGAAAGGGCCGAAGCAATGGAATTAGGAACAAATCCCAGTTCTTCGATTGCCGCATTCACTTTCGCTTTCGTATCCTCACTTACGTTGGGATAATGGTTCAATACTTTGGAAACCGTGGATATAGCCACGCCTGCCTGTTTTGCAACATCTCTGATTGATACCACTTCATCCCCGCCTTCTGCTCTTGCTGTACTAGAAAACGTTTTCTAGAAAACGTTTTCCATATCATACAATAAAAATAACGGTTTGTCTACCGTTATTTTATATTTTCGACACTTTGCATAAAATGCTATGTTTTTTTTATGTAGAATTAACGGCTCATAACTTTATCTATGGATGCAATCAGCCTGTCTTCTTCAAAAGGCTTTACAATGAAATCCTTAGCGCCATCCACCTTTCAGCTAGTCATTTATTCATTAGAACATCAAAAAATATTGTAACATACTTTTATAATATATACCATAGTTTTTTGAATATTTTTAAAATAACCGTAACTTTATTCTTCAATTCTTTTTGGCAACTACAACAAATCTGCCATTTTTCGTCTGATATGCGCATGTAGATAAGGTAAGGAATTCGTCTCCATACTCGGCTTCTGCCCCTGTATCATACAGACTCAGCTTCTTGATATTACTGTAAAAGCTGTCAAATGCATCCTGATCTTCTCCTCCAAAATACTGATAATACTTAAATACCTGATCTGTCTGTAAATATACTTTGCTGAAAAAGACCGCAATCAATTCATATTCTCTTTTCCCATCTCTGGTATACAGATACAGTTTATTATGCTCCATGCCATATTCCTGTTCCTGATAATCCTGCAATGTTCCAAACATGTCTCCGGACTTCATATTATGTCCATGGATGATCAGATTCGCACCAGCCATATGGATATCTGAGTCTGTATCCATCAAAAGACAACCGTTTTTGTCTTTTTCTTTATAGAAGTTTCTCCGCAGGTAATATTCTTCATCCTCCAGTGTCTGCATAACAGGATAATCTATCTGTGTCCCTGGAATATTCAGCCAGCCTATCATATCTGCATTGGCTTCAAACAGCCGCTCATAAGAAGTGGTAATCGCGTCCTGCTTCTCTGTATCCGTCTGACTGCTGTCTACCCTCGGTGCAATTCCAACATCCCGCATGCTGCGAAGCTGTTGAACCGTCTCCCTGGAACGCTTCTCCTCCATAGCATTATAATAGGAAATTCCTGCAAATATACTCAGGCAGACCACTCCTATGATTAACAGAATTGCATCAAGTCTGATATGTCGTTTGTGTCCATTTTTTACTGTTTTCATATTCTGGTCATGCCTTTCCTGTTTTATTTCTATTCCTATTCATAACTATTCAAAATATTTCTCTACACGGGCAACCAATACAGATCTTGGACACATAGTCAGCAGAATGTCAGATTTCCTTCGAGTCAGCAGATCATAATCCACATCCTGCGTATGTTCAAATTCTGTATTCACAAGTACCTTCCACTTTCTTCCCAAAGGCAGCTTGGGAAGTTCTATATCACAGTACTCCCAAAAGGTATTGATTCCGATATAAATAATGTCATCTTCTGTGTTTGATGCATTTCGTCCTGCAAACATAACACCAATCGTATGGGTATCCTGATTGCACTCAGCGTTCCAGGCTTTGCTGTTGTGAACACTGACTTCCGGGAAACCACATCCACTCGGTCCAGAACGTCCTCTCAGAATCGGATGTTCTTTTCTGAGCTGAATCATAAATTTGCAGAATTCAAACATTTCTGAATACTGCTCCTTTCTGCTCCAGTCAATCCATGATATCTCGTTATCCTGACAATATGCATTATTGTTGCCAAACTGCGTATTGCAGAATTCGTCTCCTGCAAGGAACATGGCTGCTCCACGGCTGCACATCAGCACTGCAAAAGCATTCTTACGCATACGGTTACGCAGCGCCAGTACTTCCGGATTCATACTTTCGCCCTCTTCGCCACAGTTCCAGCTGTTATTGTTGTTATCCCCGTCGGTATTGTTCCAGCCGTTCTTCTCATTATGCTTCCAGTTGTAAGCATACATATCATATAAAGTAAATCCATCATGACAGTTCAGGAAATTTACCGTAGCATTCTCTCCACGATTTTCAGGACTGTACAGATCCGCAGAACCAAGTATTCTTTCAATCGCCGCCTGTGCCATGCCATAATCGCCCTTCAGAAAGCATCTTAAATCATCCCTGAAACGACCGTTCCATTCAGACCAGCGATTCCACGCAGGGAAGCTTCCTACCTGATAGAGTCCACCTGCATCCCATGCCTCTGCAATCAGCTTCACTCTGCCAAGGATCGGGTCAAAGGCAAGGCTTTGCAGAATAGGAGGCTTACTCATCGGAGAGCCATCCTCATTACGTCCCATAATGGAAGCCAGATCAAAACGGAACCCATCTATTCTATAGGAAATGACCCAGTAACGCAGACAGTCCAGTATAAACTGCTGAACGATCGGATGATTGCAGTTCATAACATTACCACAGCCGCTGAAATTATAATATTGTCCGTCTGGTGTCAGCATGTAATAAATATTATTGTCGATACCTTTGAAACAGAATGTTGATCCCATTTCATTGCCTTCTGCCGTATGATTGAATACAACGTCAAGAATAACCTCTATTCCATTTCTGTGTAATTCCCGAACCAGATTACGCAGCTCATTACCTTCTCTGTTAAATTCCAGTGCAGACGCATAACTGGTATTGGGCGCAAAAAAACAAACCGGATTATATCCCCAGTAGTTGAGCAGCTTTCTGCCCTCATATTCTCTGACATCTTCCATTTCATCAAATTCAAAAATAGGCATCAGTTCTACGGCATTCACACCCAGTTCTACCAGATAAGGGATTTTCTCACGGATTCCCTCAAAGGTTCCCTTATGCTCGACTCCTGAGGACTCATGCCTTGTAAATCCTCTGACATGCATTTCATAGATAATCAGATCCTTGGGTTCACGGCTGGGCTGCACATATTCGCCCCAGTCATAAGTATCTTCTACTACCCGCGCTTTATAGAAATGATCTTTTCTGGTGATCTTCTCTCCCCACTTACTCTGTCCTGTAACAGCCCTGGCATATGGGTCCAGTATATAATTGTCTTTATCAAATAATAAGCCCTTCTTAGGGTTATATTCTCCATCAAACTGATATGCATACTCAAATTCCATGGGATTAAGCCCAAAGACCACCATAGAATAGGTATTACCGATACGATATGACTCCGGGAATGGAATCACTGCATACGGTTCTTCCTCCATTCTGTGAAAAAGACACAGATTACAGGATGTTGCACCATACGAATGCACTGTAAAATTAATACCGCCTTCTACAACAGATGCACCATTGCGCAGATAGTATCCGGGCCTGACCTGATACCCGCTTATGACATCTGTAGGCGCATAATATTTTTTTTCAAAAAAAGAATCATTATATTCCATAACATTTACTCCTCCCTCTCACAACTTATCCTTATTTTACTTCAAATCAGCCATAGCCGCAATATGGTTTACCATAATTAATAAAAGGATGCCCAATTTGAGCATCCTTTTACTCTTTTAATTTATATATAAACTATTCTGAATAGTTTACATGATGTCCTGGTTTCTGACGCCATCCATATCATCGAAGTCCTGGTTCTCACCAACCATACCCCAGATGAATGTGTATGCACGGCTGCCGCTTCCTGAATGGATAGACCAGCTTGGGGAAATAACAGCCTGCTCGTTACGCATAACGATATGTCTTGTCTCCTGAGGCTCGCCCATGTAGTGCATTACGAATGCATCTTCCGGCATATCAAAATACAGATATACTTCCATACGTCTGTCATGTGTATGGCAAGGCATCGTGTTCCATACGCTGCCCGGTTTCAATGCTGTCATACCCATAACCAGCTGGCAGCTCTCTACCTGTCCGGGTAAGATGTACTTGTTAATTACTCTGTGGTTTGCATCCTCAAGGCATCCAAGCTCAACCTTATTCTCGTCCTTGATGATAACTACATCTTCAGAAGGTGTGCCCTGTGGCTTGATCAGCTTGGTAGGATATGTCTTATGTGCAGGTGCACTGTTTAAATAGAATTTAGCAGGGTTGGATGGATCAACTGATGCAAATGTAATATCTTTGGAACCCATACCGATATACATTCCTTCTTTATGACCTACTTCATATGTCTTACCATCAATTGTAATTGTACCTGCAGGTCCGATGTTGATGACACCAAGCTCTCTTCTCTGGCAGAAATATTCTGCACGGAGTTCATCGCCGGCTGTCAGCCTGATAGGTTCTACAGGAACTGCGGAACCTGTAATGATACGGTCAATATGGCTGTATACTAACTTAATCTCACCCTTCTTAAAAAGGTCATCAATCAAAAACTCTTCTCTTAATCTCTCTGTTGTGTAATACTTCACATCCTTGGGTGAAGCTGCTGTACGAAGTTCCATAGTCTTTACCTTCCTTTATCACATATAATCCGTCTATACTTAAAAAAGCATACGTTTTGTAAACGCTTTCATTTTACCTTATTCCAGTGAAAGAGTCAATAAAAGTTTATAAGTTTAGCGCTTGATTTTCACAAACTTTCATAGTACAATTTATGTGATTTATGGTAGTGCTTACATTGTTTTTTTCACGGTACCGATTACGTACCTTATTTTCTACATAGGAAGCCCATGAGTCAGAAAGGATTATCACTCATGACAATATATGATGTTTCTGAAAAAGCAGGCGTATCTATTGCCACTGTATCCCGTGTTCTGAATGGATCTGAAAATGTCAGTGCGGAGACCCGCAAGAAGGTTCTTGCAGTAATTGAGGCCTGTGACTATACACCTAATGCTTTTGCCAGAGGACTTGGTCTGAATTCCATGAACACTATCGGTATTTTATGTGCAGACTCTTCTGACCTGTACCTTGCCAATGCGGTATATCATATCGAACAGGAATTAAGAGCCAGCAATTATAACTGTATTCTCTGCTGTACCGGATATAAGCTGGAGGACAAAAAGAAATATCTGAATCTGCTGGTCAACAAAAAAGTAGACAGCGTGGTTCTGGTCGGTTCCAACTTTATTTCTGATAAAGATGAAGAAAATGATTACATACGTGACGCTGCCAGAGATGTTCCTATTCTGCTTCTGAACGCAGATTTTGACTGCGAAAATGTGTACTGCAGCCTGTGCGATGATTTCAAATCCACAATGCAGGCTACTTCTTATATTCTGGATACAGGCATTGAAGATATCCTGTATCTGTATAACTCAAAGTCCTATTCTGCCATGCGCAAATTATCCGGCTATCAGAGTGCTCTCACCCAGCACGGTATTGCCCTTCGCATGGAATATATGCAGTTTTTCCCGGGCAGCCATGCCAATCTTCCTGCAATAGCAGATTTTCTGGCTAATCTTGATCCGCAGATCAAATATCGGGCTGTCATTGCCGCTGATGATAATCTGGCAATCGGAGCAATTAAATATGCACATAAGAAAGGATTGTCCATTCCTGATGACCTATCAGTCGTAGGATATAATAACTCCATTCTCAGTACTTGCTGTGAACCGGAGCTTACCAGCGTTGATAACAAGCTGGAGACGCTGTGCCATCATATCGTATCTACCCTGATTGGTATTCTGGACAACCGCGACATGCCGCAGAAAGTCATTTTCTCCGGTGAACTGATAAAAAGAGGTACTACCCTTCAGAAGTAATACCTTTTCTTATATAACTATTCTAATGAATTTATACCAGGAGGCAAAACCCATGAAAAATTTTATGGATAAGGATTTCCTGCTTCAGACAGAAACTGCAAGCAGCCTTTTTCACAACTATGCTGAAAAAACACCTATTCTTGACTATCACTGCCACATCAATCCGGCAGAAATAGCAAATGACCGCAAATTCGACAATATTACCCAGGTATGGCTTGGCGGCGATCATTACAAATGGCGCTTCATGCGTTCCTGCGGTGTAGATGAGAAGTTCATTACAGGAGACGCTTCTGATAAAGAGAAATTCCTGAAATGGGCTGAATGTGTCGGTAAGGCAATCGGCAACCCTCTGTATCACTGGACTCATCTGGAATTACAGCGTTACTTCGGTTACACAGGCATTCTCAACAAGAATACTGCTGAGGAAGTATGGGAACTGTGCAATGCCAAATTAAAAGAAGACAGCATGAGCGTACGTGGTCTGATCAAGCAGTCCAACGTTACTCTGATCTGTACTACTGATGATCCTGTTGATTCTCTGGAATATCATAAGCAGATCGCTGCTGATGATACTTTCGATGTTCAGGTTCTTCCTGCATGGCGTCCTGATAAGGCTATGAATATTGAGAAACCTGATTATACTGAATACCTTGAGAAATTATCTGCTGTAAGTGGTGTATCTATCCATACTTTCGCAGATTTAAAGGAAGCCTTGCTTAACAGACTAGACTTCTTCAAATCTATGGGCTGTTCTGTATCTGATCACGCTCTGGAATACGTAATGTATCAGCCTGCTACAGACGCTGAGATTGAAGCAATCTTTGCTAAGAGAATGAGCGGCGCTTCTATTACAAGAGAAGAAGAATTACAGTTCAAGACTGCTTTCATGCTCTTTGTTGGCAAGCAGTATCATAGATTAAACTGGGTAATGCAGCTTCATTATGGTTGTAAACGTGATAACAACACACTTCGTTACGACCAGTTAGGTCCTGATACCGGTTATGACTGTATCAACAACTATGCTCCATCTGCTCAGCTTGCAGACTTCCTGAATGCACTGATTACAACAGATGAGCTTCCCAAGACAATCATCTACAGCCTGAATCCTAATGATAACCAGGCAATCGGTACAATCCTTGGCTGCTTCCAGGATTCTTCCGCATGTGCTAAGATCCAGCAAGGCAGTGCATGGTGGTTCAACGATCACAAGACCGGCATGCAGGATCAGATGATCTCTCTTGCTAACCTTGGTAACTTATCTGGTTTCGTTGGTATGTTGACAGACTCTAGAAGCTTCCTTTCCTACACAAGACATGAGTATTTCAGAAGAATCATGTGCAACTTAGTAGGTGGATGGGTAGAGAATGGCGAATTCCCTGCTGATTTGGAGACACTTGAAGAGATCGTTAAGGGAATCTCCTACAACAATGCCGTTAAATATTTCGGTTTTGATTTAAAGACTGTTTAATCCTTTATGCTTACAGCACATTACACCCTCCTGCTTTGCAAGAGGGTGTTTTTATTTGTATATGTTGCACATTTTATGCAATTTGATATAATGGCCATATGTGTACTTTAAATATATATAAGGAAAGAGAATGTTATGAAAAGTAAAAAAAGTAAATTTAGTGGTTCTATCGGATTCGTCTTTGCCGCTGCCGGAAGTGCTGTCGGTGTCGGTAATATATGGCGTTTTCCCTATCTGTGTGCCAAAGATGGCGGTGGATTGTTTCTGTTAATCTATCTGATCCTTGTCCTGACTTTTGGTTTCACTCTGCTGACAACAGATGTGGCAATTGGACGCAAGACCAAGCAGAATGCTCTCAATGCATATGCTACTCTGCATGAAAAGTGGCGTTTTCTGGGTTATCTGACCTTTTTAGTCCCAACGCTGATCATGACTTATTATTCTGTTATCGGTGGATGGATTTTAAAATATCTTTCGGTCTATGTAGTATCAAACGGTCATGAGGCAGCCCAGGATAATTACTTTACATCTTTTATTACCTCAAAGGTATCTCCTATCGTATTCATGCTGGTCTTCCTGGCTTTCACTGCCTGGATTGTATACCGTGGTGTAGAGCACGGCATTGAGAAATTCTCAAAGATTATTATGCCCGGATTGACCCTGCTTATCATCTTTATTGCCATTTTCTCCCTCACTCTTTCCCATGAAGGAAGTGATGGCACTGTTCGTACCGGACTACAGGGACTCGCCATTTATCTGCGTCCTGATTTCACAGGTCTGACCTTTAAGCGATTTCTGGAGATACTGCTGGATGCCATGAGTCAGCTCTTCTTCTCTTTGAGCGTATCCATGGGTATTATGATCACATATGGTTCCTATGTAAAAGATGATGTAAATCTGTGCAAATCTACGAATCAGATTGAAATCTTCGATACCGCAATTGCTTTTCTGGCTGGTATGATGATTATTCCTGCTGTCTTCGTCTTTCTTGGAACCGATGGAATGTCCTCCGGTCCAAGTCTGATATTTATTACTTTGCCCAAAGTATTTGAATCCATGGGATTCTTTGGCAGAATCGTCGGTATCGCCTTTTTCATTATGATGGCTTTTGCTGCGCTGACTTCCTGTGTATCAGTTATGGAAACACTGGTAGCCAACTGTATGGAGATCTTCCATCAGTCCAGGCAGAAAATGTGTGGCTTGATTGGCGGATATTCACTGGTAACTGCTGTACTGATCTGCCTTGGATATAATGTTCTTTATTTCGAACTGCCACTACCAAATGGCTCCATTGGCCAGCTGTTAGATGTAATGGATTATATCAGCAACAGTTTCCTGATGCCTTTCATTTCATTGCTGACTAGCATCCTGATCGGGTGGGTCATCGGTCCTAAGTGGATTACAGATGAAGTGATGAAGAATGGCGAGAAATTCCCTAGGGCAGGGCTGTACCGGTTCATGATCCGCTATGTTGTTCCTGTTGTCATGCTGGTTCTGTTCCTTATGTCCACAGGATTTCTCAATCTCTTCTCTTAACTTAAAAGCAGGGGCTGCCCCCTACGATTGCATATCCAGCTTGGATACTCTGCGATCATAGGTGAGCAGCCCATTTACTTCTTCTTCAATATCAGTCAGTTGTGTATACACCGCAGCACTCATTCCCTGCATATATAGCCTCTGAATTTTATTCTGCATTTCTTTATACTGTTTCTTAAATTCCCTTACACTGCAATTGCCATATCCAAATATCTCATCAGAATATGTATGCCCTGATATACCACAGGCAATTCCTCCATACTCCGAAATGGCATAAGGACGTTTCCCCGACTCTGCAGCCAGGTCAAAGAAATAGATATGCACGCTTCTCATATCACCTGCATTCTAGTCAAACCAGCCACTGTGTGCGTCAATCAGCCGGGTTCGGTCATGGGAACGTACCATTTCCGTATTCTCAACGGCATCAAACTGTCCCCAGCCTTCATTGAATAATACCCAGGTACAGATACAGGTGCAATTATACAGCTGTCCTACTGTCTCCAGGCATTCCTTTTTCCACTCTCTCCTGCCCTTGGGATTCTTCCTGGACATCAGTCCATAATGATTATCTTTAAGCTTGCGCAGTCCTTTGAATACAGTAGGAATATAACTGGTATACAACATATGATACTCTTCTCCACCGTTGATCATATCCTGCCACACCAGCATTCCAAGCCGGTCACAGTGATAATACCATCTCATTGGTTCAATCTTGCAATGCTTGCGGATCATATTAAAACCATGCTTCTTTGCCATCTGAATGTCCTGGATCATCGCCTCATCACTGACAGGTGTCAGCAGACTCTCTGGATAATATCCCTGGTCAAGTATGCCATTTTGAAAATAAGGAACATGATTCAGACAAAGCCTTGGAATATTGTTCTCATCCTTCTCCACGCTGAAACAACGCATACCAAAATAGCCTGCAATCTGATCTTCACCATACGTAATAATCATCTGATATAAGAAAGGATCTACCGGCGACCAGCTGTGCATATCCGGGACGGGCAGAACCACTTTACGCATACCTGTTACTGCCAATTCGCTTACCGGAACTTCATTCTCATAGATTACCACCTTGCACTGCTGATATTCGTCTTCTTTCTCATTGGTAAAAAGTTCTACCTCTACATTGCTTTCATCATATAACGGCGTAATATGCAGCCTCTCTATATAAATATCCGGCACCCATTCATACCATACAGTCTGCCAGATGCCGCTCTGCGCCGTATAGAACATACCACCGTTTTGCAGCTTCTGCTTGCCTTTTCCATGGTATGATGTGTCGCTCCTATCCCTTACGCACACCTGTATACAGTTCTCACCCTGCATGATATAGGAAGTGATATCCATGGAAAATGCCTGATATCCGCCCGAATGAAATCCTGCCTGTGCACCATTGATATACACCCTGCATCGCTCGTCACATGCCCCAAAATGCAGAATAAGCCGTTGTTTATCCGGTATCTCCTGTAAATGAAAGGTTCTCTGATACCATAAGAACTCTTTGGGCTGGAGTTGCCTGTGAACACCGGATAAATAAGATTCAGGTGAAAAAGGCACCAGAATCTCACCGTCGTACTTCTCCGGCATTCTGCTGCTGGAAGTAAAAGCATAATTCCACATACCATTCAATATCGTATAATTACTGCGTACCATCTGTGGTCTTGGATATTCTTCCAGTACTTTGGTACAGTCCAGATGCTCTCCCCAGACTGTCATAAGCTGATGGCTGTCTGTATTTTTCTTATGCAGCTGTAATGCTCCTATCATTTCTTTTACTTTCATCATAATCCCCGCTTTCATGCATATATTTATGCATTTACACTACTCTTTTATCATACGGCTTCATATGCCAGTTGTGCGAGTCTGACAGCTCCCATAATACCCTGATCGTCATGCAGACTTGCCGGTACTATGTATTCGTCCATATTTTCCAGGTATGGTGTTTCATAATAATGATTCAGATATTCCAGAACTTTTGCGCGTATCATAGGAAATAACTGTTCCTGATGCATGACACCACCACCAAGAATGATCTTCTGAGGACTCAGTGTAAGTATGATATTGGTCATTGCTTTGGCAAGATACTCGCTTTCCAGCTCCCATACTACCTGATTATCTACCAGTTCATATGCCTTCTTGCCCCATCTTGCCTCAATAGAGGGGCCAGAAGCCAGTCCTTCCAGACAGCTGTCATGGCAGGGGCATACGCTCTTACCAGGATCATGTGGATTCTTTGCAATCAGAACATGTCCTGCTTCCGGATGCATCATACCATGCAAAAGCCTGCCACCTACTGCAATGCCTGCACCTATTCCTGTTCCTATGGTAAAATACGCAACGGTATCCAGTCCTTTGGCACATCCATAGGTCATTTCACCCAGACAGGAACCATTTACATCTGTATCCAGCCCTACAGGAATATGTAATGCATTCTCCAAAGTTCCTGCAATATCATAATGACGCCAGGGAATCTTCGGTGTGTTCAGAATATGTCCATAAGTCGGAGAACCCTTTACAACATCTACAGGTCCAAAAGCCCCCACTCCCAGCGCTGCAATATCTTTATCTGCAAAGTATTCTATAATCTGCGGCACGGTTTCCTGTGGCGTTGTTGTAGGAATCGAGCGCTGCTCCAGGATTCTTCCTGTCTCATCTCCTACTGCCATTACCATCTTCGTGCCACCAGCTTCTAATGCTCCGTATCTCATATCATTCAATCCTTTCACTTCTAATATTGATTTCTTTTATTTATTCCTTTAACATACTTGCATGATTCAGCAATAATGTATTGTACAGAAACAAAACATCTGCATCTGTAAAATCCACATACTCTCCCAATCGTGATGCTGAAATATAACGAGTATCAATTAATATAATCTCATGGTATACCTCTGAGAGTAAGGGTGCAAGACTACTTCCAAAAGAATCTCGAAAAATAATCAGCTTTCTGTCAGTCTGTGCCTGTGGTGATGTCAATACCTGAACCGGCGACGCTCCCCCAAGATAAAAGTCATAGAGATCTACCTGTCCCTCTTTCTCTGTAATCTGTGGTCTGTATACCGATTCTATCTGATCGTCCTCCAGGTTCCACACCTGTACATTCTCTATGATTTCATCTGTATAGTAACATATCGTATCCGGTTGTAGTGGCAATGCAGATTGTCCATAGTATACGCCATAAAAAGGATAGATCGACTCTTTCCTGAGTGTTGATAAATCTATGGAAAAATCAAGCTGCTCCCCGATCCTGTCCACTACGGGCTGTAGTCTCTCCTGTCTCCAATGTGTATCTGTACAGTAATAATTTTCTATTGTCAGTGTATCCCACAGTGAAATTTGTGACATATCTGTCAGTTTTTTCTGTAGTATGTTATCCAGCTTCTCATAGTCCATAACCGGGTATCCATATGCTGACGCCTGATAATAGTTCTTATCAGGTACGATTGCATAGTACGTTCTGGCATCAGGAAAATACTGTTGTTTCAGACTAAGCATCCTGTCTGCTGCCTTGGCAATCTCTGACTCTCTTAGCGGATATTCCAGCTTACCCGCACAACCTCCTGCCACATAGATTCCATTATTTTCCTTCTGCTGTAAAATATCATATGCATAATATGCCTTCATACGCCGCAGCTGTTCCCTAAAAGGAAAATGATCCAACAGGTATTCTTCTATGGATTGCATGCAGGATTTATCCAGAATGCCATCCATTGTAATAGCCGGCATGGTCTTTAATTTACGGCGTTCCGATATTGAATACTGCTGCTTAGGCATAATCAGAAGCAAAACAGGAGCTGTAAACAATATTCCAAGGAACAGAATAATCCATAATTTCTGTAATTTTCTCATTATGCCATCTCCTTTTCCAGCAATTATATCAGAATCTGAAATACAAAAACGGATTAAAAGAACCATCTATCAGATATGCAGTACATAATAGCAAAAGCAGTACTACTCCGATAATACTGGTAATATCCGCAAGAATCCTTTTCTTTGCCCTTTGCACATAACAATTCCACAGCATCTTAGGTAATGGAGTCGTTCCAATAACGCTAACGATTAATAATACCGCCCTGTTCCTGATTACATACCGATGCAGCTCTGTATTGACTGTTACAGACGAACTATGAATCAGGGATATCAGATTCTGCTGTAATATATGCATATCTTCTGTTTTGAAAATAAGAAAGCTGACAGCAATAACAATCAGCATATACATATGCTTTACAATCTTCCATATAGTCTGTGCCACAGGAGTATCAGGTACTGTAATGTGAATGGATTTCTCCAGAATCAGCAGGATTCCAAAACCGGCACCCCAGATGATATAATTCCAGCCCGCTCCATGCCACAGCCCAGTCAGAAACCAGACTATCATAATATTTAAGAGCCATTTGGCTTTGCCTGCCCTGTTGCCTCCCAGTGGAATATATACGTAGTCCCGAAACCACGAACCTAATGTAATATGCCACCGCCGCCAGAATACAGTCGCACTTTCTGCGATAAAGGGATATCTGAAATTCTCCGGAAAATGGAATCCAAACATTCTGCCAAGTCCAATTGCCATATCAGAATATCCTGAGAAATCATAATATATCTGCATGGCTGCTGTTGCTGCATAGAGCCATGCCAGTATAACAGATTCTCCTGTCATTTTTTTGCCATTATGAAAAGTCACATCATCACGTAACGAAATTTTCACTGTATAATCGTCTAATTGTTCATATCCTGTAGCTAGCCATGGTTCTAACTCCATATTATTGGTAAAACGAAATAAAGTTTCTCCTATACCATAACGAATTGCTGACCACCCTGCGTAACCAACATGCGGATCTATTCCATTTTCATAAGTATACGCTGTGACACCATAACGAAACACTTTTTCATCTTGATTCATTGTCTGTACTGTTTGCGAACTGGAACTTGGAGTACTGCTACAACCAGCCAAAATACAAGAGCCAATTGCGAGCATTGCAACGGCAGCACAAATTTTTAAAGTATGTTTATTTCGTAATTTCATATATTTCCTCCAGAAAGTCTATTTTGTAATACATAAAAGAAATGATGCAATACACTTTTTACCTTTTTCTGGTGCAGAGACAATCCATTCTTGCGCTTCTACCTCTACTCCTTTCACCCCTAACTCCAAAAGCGTTATTACATCCCATTGCGGACGCTGCAAACGGCTTAACGGAAGTTCCATAGCCAAACGATTTATGGTGCTCATATCTACATTCTTTAAATATTCCTGCTGATGAAGCTGCCGATTTATATTTTGATAATCGCTATAATCTTCTCGAAAACAATGCAAATAGTGATTGCCATCAAAGTTTAAAATTTTCCCCCCCGGACATAATACCCTTAACCATTCCTGATAAGCTTTTACAGGATGTTCTAAACCCCATGTCAAGTTTCGAGATAAAATAACATCAAAAGAATTATCTTCAAACTCTAAATTTTGGGCGTCCATTTTTCGAAATGTAATACTATCTGCTATATCAGGTATAATATCTTTGGCATTTTCAAGAGCATGCATTAACATTTGTTCAGAGTAATCTATACCTGTCA
>QWCV01004748.1_pt1 | contig 19577 bp, 20 predicted proteins | sample 1972621 | NCBI WGS metagenome assembly QWCV01 (sample SAMN09866699, study PRJNA288562) | Human gut metagenome isolate pre2_stool, whole genome shotgun sequencing... | isolation source: gut | host: Homo sapiens | place: USA: California | reverse complement strand
GCAACGAAGCGCTTGCCGGAGAAGAATGCCAGCCAGTCAGGCATCTGAGTGCTCTTGAACTTGTTGTAGCAGGCTGCACCCACCACAGCAGCCAGGATGCCGATGAAAGAGTTGCCGGCCACCTTCTGGAAAGCGATGTAGGTAGCGGTGCCCTCTTCCAGGGTGCGCACCATGCTGACCACGCCGGGGCTCAGCAGCTGCTGCATCATCAGGTAGCTGACCAGGCCAGCCAGACCAGCGGTACCGTCGTGGTCATCAGCCAGGCCCACGGCTGCACCGATGGCGAACAGCCATGCCATGTTATCGATCAGAGCGCCGCCTGCCTTGACCAGCAGGAAGCCAACGGTGTAGGCTGCACCGGAAGTTGCAGCACCGGGAACGCCCATGACACCCGGGGCCAGAGCAGATGCCGCAGATCGGCAGCACAGCGACGGGAAGCATCAGAGCTTTGCCCAGTTTCTGGAGATACTTCATCATAAGACACATTCCTCCTTAAAGAATGTTGTTGTTATGGATGCCTCTGGTTGCAGGCTGTCCATAATTGCGTAACAATATTTTAACACATCCTCCGAAAAAAAGAAATAGGGTCTGCGCCCGTTTTCGCAATTTTGCACCAAAAATCCTTGAATTTGCATCTTTCGTGAAAAACTTTTTGGAATTATTGCGCATTTCAGAGCAGGATTTTGAAAAAACTTTTCTTTTGTCCTTTCTTCCCAAACCGCTTGCATCCCGCGCCGGAATCGGGTACTATACTTATAAATAGAAAACACAAGACCCAGGGAGGTTCTTTTTATGGAATGGACTGATATCCGCCTGACCGTGGCCAAGGCCGATGCCGACAACGCCGAGGCCGTTGCCACCATGATCGCCGAGGGCGGCATCTATATCGAGGATTACAGCGACATCGAGCAGCAGGTGGCCGAGATCGCCCATGTGGATCTGATCGAGCAGGAGCTGCTGGACAAGCCCCGCGACACTGTGATCATCCACATGTATCTAGAGCCGGGCGCTTCCCCCGTGGAGACGCTGGCCCTCATTCAGGCCCGGATGGAAGCGGCAGGCATCGCCTATACCGTGGAGACCGAGGGCGTGGAGCAGGAGGACTGGCAGAACGGCTGGCGCAAATACTACCACCCCATGGACATTGGCAAACGGCTGGCCATCGTGCCCTCCTGGCAGGAGTACGACACCGACCGCGTCAAGCTGATCCTTGACCCCGGCCTTGCCTTTGGCACCGGCGGCCACGAGACCACCAGCCTCTGCCTGGAAGCGCTGGACGAGCGGGTCATGGGCGGTGAGCGGGTGCTGGACATCGGCACCGGCAGCGGCATCCTTGCCATTGCCGCCCTCAAGCTGGGCGCAGGCAGTGCCGAGGGTGTGGACATCGACCCCGTGGCCGTGCGCACCGCAGGCGAGAATGCTGCCCTGAACGGCGTGGCCGACAAGCTGACCGTTCTGGTGGGCGACCTGTCCGACAAGGCCAGCGGCAGGTACGATATCATCACCGCCAACATCGTGGCAAACGCCATCATCAGCCTTTCCCCCGCCGTGCCCGGCCTGATGGCCGAAAACGCCACCTTTATTGCCAGCGGCATCATCGACAGCCGCAAGGACGAGGTGATCGCCGCTCTGGAAGCCGCTGGCCTGACCGTGCAGGAAGTGAAAGAGAAGCGCGGCTGGGAGTGCATTATTTGTAAAAAGACGAATTAAACCCCACCGTCAATGCTCCGCATTGCCACCGCCCCTAGTAGGGGCGGCCTTGGCAAAACGGTTAAGCTTTACGAAATGCCAAGGGCCCCACTATTAGGAGCAACAGCAACAACCGCCGCCAGTGGCGGATAAAGGGCGTTGCTGTTGGGGCCGCGGCCAGCAAGACATAAGTGTTGTTTACAACACGAGATGGATGCTGGGAGCCGCAACCCGTACTTGTCGAGCGTATGCGAGACTGAGGGGTTTTGTACCTAAGGAGAATCTATGCCTCACCGTTATTTTACAACCGAAATCTCCAATGGCACCGCCACCCTGCGGGGGGCCGATGCCCATCATCTTTCCCGCGTGATGCGGGGCAAGCTGGGGGACACTGTCATCTTATGTGACGGCAACGCCGTGGAATACACCGCCACCATCACCGGCTTTGGGCCGGAGACGGTGGAGTTCAGCGTGGAGCCGGGCTATCCCAGCGCCGCCGAGCCCAGCGTGGAAGTGACCCTGTTCGTGGGTTACCCCAAGCAGGACAAGCTGGAACAGGTCATCCGCCACGGCGTGGAGCTGGGCTGCACCCACTTTGTGCCCTTCTTCAGCCGGTACTGTGTGGCCGCCCCCAAAAAGGAGGAGCAGAAAAGCGAGCGCTACAACCGCATCGCTTTTGAAGCTGCCAAGCAGTGCGGCCGGGGCGTGCTGCCGGATGTCGCCCTGCCCCTGCCCAATTTCGGGGCCCTCTGCCGCAGTCTGGAAGGGTACGACCTCGTGCTCTTCTGCTACGAGCTGGGCGGCGCGCCCCTGCGCCAGCTGCTGGCAGACGCACAGCCTGCCGACGGCCAGCGGCTGAAGATCGCCCTCATCACCGGTGCCGAGGGCGGCTTTGCCGTGGAAGAGGCCGAAATGGCCGCCAATGCCGGTGTGAAAACGGTCGGCCTCGGCCCCCGCATCCTCCGGTGCGAGACCGCTCCGCTGGCGGTGCTCTCCGCCGTGATGACCCTGACGGGTAACTTGGAGTAATTTTTATTTCCACATATACAAAAAGGACGGCTCACGTCGTCCTTTTTGTTCACTTTATTTTCGCGTTCATCAGCGCTTTTTTCACCTCAATGAGGTTTTGCGGGCTGACCGAGAAGCTCCGCAGGCCCAGCTGCAGATATTGCAGGGTGTTGGCCGGATTGCCCACCGCGCTGCCGCAGATGGTCACGGGGATCCCGCCCTCCCGGGCAGCCTCCACCACCATGCGGATGAGCTTTTTCATTGCGTGGCTGGCTGGGCGGTAGTAGCGCTCGGCAATGGAGATATCCCGATCTACCGCGTGGGTGTACTGGGTCAGGTCGTTTGTCTCGATGACAAAGAAATTGCACCCGTGCTCCACGAATTCCTCAGCCGTCAGGCAGGCCGAGGGCACCCCGAACATCACGCCAAAAGGCGTGTTCGGGTCAAACTCCTCCCCGCGCTCCCGCAACAGCTGGCGGCAGTGCGCTACCAGCCGCATGGCCTCATCCCAATCTTCGAGGTTGGTCACCATGGGGAACATGACCCGCAGGGGGCCGTGGGCCGCCGCCCGGAGCAGGGCGCAGATCTGCGTCTCAAACTGATGGGTCTGGCGCAGGCTGCTGCGGATACCCCGCAGGCCCAGCTTGGAGGATTCCAGCCCCCTATGGATATCGGCCATGGCGCGGTCCACACCAAAATCAAAGGTGCGCACTGTTACCACACCGCCCTTTGCGGCGGCAATGCAGGATTGATAGAACACGAACTGCTCCTGCTCGTCCACCGGGCGGCCCGGCAGCATCATATAGCCGCTGCGCAGCAGGCCCACACCGGAAGCGCCTGCCTGCAGCGCCGATTCGATATCCTCCTGCCCGTAGCAGTTGGCCAGAAGCTCAAACGGCACATCATCCTTTGTCCGGTTGGGCAGGACGCTGATGCGGGCGGCTTCCGCGCTCTCCCACTGCAGCTCACAGATGCGGCTGACCGCCTGCTGGCGGGTGTTGGCATCCGGGTCCAGGATGCACTCGCCGTTGTTGGCATCCAGCACCACAGTACGGCCATCACAGTCGTCCAGGAACGCCTGCCCCACCTGCACCACGCAGGGAATGTGCATGGCCCGCGCAATGATCGCCGCGTGGCTCTGCTTATTGCCCTCCGAAGTGATGATGCCCAGGATCATTCCCGCCGGAACGCTGAACAGATCGCTGGGCATCAGCATCTCTGCCGCCAGGATCACCGGGTGATCCAGCGCCAGCCAGACCCGGGGACGGTTGGTCAGCACGTTCACCACGCGGCGGGCGGCATCCAGAATATCTGCACTGCGCAGCTGCATGTAGGCGTTGTCCTCCATGGCCGCAAGCTGCTCTGCATAGCGGTTGCCCGCACGGTACATGGCTTCGGCAGCGCTGATGCCCGCCTTGATCTGGAATTTGACCTCGTTCATAAAGCCTTCATCTTCCAGCATCATGCTCTGGAACAGGAAGATGGCCTGCTCCGTGGGGCCGCTGCGGTCTGCCATGCCGTCCAGCTCACGCTGGGCTGTCCGGACAGCGTTTTCCAGCAGGCGCTGTTCCCGTTCCGCGTTGAACGGCCCGGTGGCAAAATTTTCGTGCCAGCGCTCCAACCGGCTCACCTGTCCCATCACAAGGCCCGGCGAGGCGCTGTGTCCCTGATAGACCTTCATTCCTCGATCACCTCCGGCAGTACCGGCCCGGTAAGGGCACGGCAGACCAATGCCTGTAAGAACGTATTGGGCAGCAGAGCGGCCCGTGCGGCCTGTGCCGCATTGCCGCTGCCCTCAAACAGGGGCGCAAAGCTCTCGATGCGCTCCCGGTCGCATTTTTCCAAAAAGGCTTCCGCCAGTGTCCGGGTGGTATAGAACACGGTGGGGTCCACGCCCGCATCCTCGGCGGCAGCTTCCAGCGGGGCCAGCTGGGCATCCTTCATGTTGGCCAGCAGCAGGGCCGCATCCGCTGTCAGGGTCACGGGGTATTTTTCCCGCACCGCCTTCTGCACCTGCTGGAATTTCCACGCAAAGGCGGCGGCATCCTCACAGCTCTCGGCGCTGGTGGAAACGGCATAGGCGCAGCCCCGCAGGTATCCCATGGCGCGGCGGGTATCGTAGTAGCCCAGCTCCATGTTCCGTCTGGCGGTATCGGGGTCAAAGTGGAGGATGTCCCCCAGCTCCCAGTAGCTGCGGATCATGGTGGTGGGCAGGCCGGTGCGGTTGGGCAGGGTGATGCCCACCCCTTCCAGATCAACACAGACCAGCTCCTCCGCGCCCATCTTCTGGGCCAGCGCAGTGGGCATATTGTCCCGGTAGCCGCCATCCAGGAACTGCACCCCATCGATCTGCTTTGCCCGCAGGGCGGGGAAACAGGCGGCCGAGGCCAGCAGGTAATCCTTCACCTTGCCCGCCGGGATATCCTCCAGCGTCAGCTCCCGGGGCTTCAGCCCCCGCTTTTCCACGGTGACAAGGCCAAACCGGATGGGCGAAGCCCGCAGGGCATCCTCATCCAGCACCCGCTCCACGATCTCTTCCAGCGGGGTCACGTCCATGCCGCCGTCCCGCACCACTTCCCGCAGGAAGGCGTGCAGCTCAGAGAGGTCGGCGTTTTCCTCCGGCAGCTCCATCACGTCCTGGCTGCGGATGCTCATCCACATATCCCGGGCCGTTTCGTACAGGTCCAGTGCAAACATGGCACCGTTCAGGCTGCCCACACTGGTGCCGGTGATGATCTGGGGCCGCCAGCCCAGCTCGGTCAGGGCACGCCACACACCCACCTGATAGCTGCCGCGCGCACCGCCGCCTGTGTGAAACGATGGTGGAGGTAAAACAATGCACTGCAACAACTGGATCTTTGATATGGACGGCACCCTGACCGACAGCATGACCGTGGTATGGGAGGGTGCGCCCGATGCCCTGCTGGCCCGCTATGGCCGCACCCCAAAATCCGACCTCCACAAAACGCTCCTGACCATGGGCATGGCCGATGGTGCGGCCTACCTCATCCGGGAGTATGACCTGCCCCTGAAAATGGAGGACTACAATGATGTGATGTGGGATGTTATCACCAAGCTCTACGAGACCGTGGAGCTCAAGCCCGGCGTGCGGGAGCTGCTGGCCCGCCTGAAGGCCGAGGGTGCCCGCATGTGCATCTGCTCCAACACCTGGAGCGCCCAGTGCCGCACCGTGCTCACCCGTTTGGGCATCGATGAATATTTCGACTTCTATGTGGAGGCACAGGGGGCGCTCCACAAGAGCAGGCCGGATGTATTTTTCCAGACCCTTACACGCCTGGGCGGCACTGACCCCGACCGGTGCGTTGTCTGTGAGGATTCCCTCTACGCCGCCCGCACCGCCCACGACGCAGGCTTCCGCGTCATCGGCATCGCCGATGCCGCCAGCAAGTCCGATGAGCCCGCCCTGCGGGAGGTCAGCGACCAGTTCCTGACCGACTGGACGGAGCTGGACTGGAATAAGGTATAAGGATACAGCAATAAAACCCCGCCAAAAAAGGCGGGGTTTTACATTTTCAGCTCTTCTTATTTTTTTCTTCTGCCAGAACCTCGTGATAATCGGCAAGGATCTGTTCCAGCGTGATGGTTTTCATACTGGCGATCAAATTGTTTTTCAGTGTGTCATAGGTTTTCCCCAGCACATTGCCGATGTTCCGGCCAACCGGACAAAAGGGCGAAGGAGAATGATGAATTCCGATCATTTTATCAATCGCCTCCGGGTCTACGACAGAACAGATCCGATACAGATCGATCTTCTCCGGCGGCAGAGCAAGCGCCGCACCGCCCGTGCCGGGCTTTACCGTGATGATCTCATCTTTTTTCAGGGCACTGAGGATATTGCGGATGGTGACCGGGTTGCACCCTGTCGAACATGAAAGCAGTTCACTGGTCACTTTTTCCCTTTCACCGTACTCTGAAAGAAAAATCAGACAGTGCACCGCAATGGAACATTTATTGCTGATGTGCATAGGCGCAGCCCTCCCTCTCTTATTTTATCGCATTTTCCTTTTGGTGTAAATATTGACACTACATCTTTTCAGTGGTATACTCCATTTTAAGGTGTAGTTTTATTTTTTACATCAAGGAGGATTTCTTATGACCTGCTTCCAACTCATTTTCAGCCCCACCGGCGGCACGGAACGTGTTGCAAAGGCGCTCACCGAGACCTGGCCGAATGTGCAGACCATCGATCTGTCCGCACAGAACTTTACCGCACCTGCTGTACCATTTGGCAAAGACGATCTGGTGCTGATCGCGATGCCAGCTTTTGAAGCCATGGCACCTCAGCCCGCTCTGGACCGTCTGGCGCTCTTACAGGGCAATGGTGCCCGCTGCGCCCTGGCAGCAGTTTACGGCAACCGTGCCGTTGATAACACCCTTGCCCAGATGGAAGACTATGCCCGGAACGCCGGGTTCCAGCCCATTGCCACAGTTTCTGCCATTGCGGCACACAGTCTGCTGCCTGAATTTGCCGCCGGCCGTCCGGACGATGCCGATTGCCAGCAGCTGACCGCTTTCGGCAAGCAGATCCTCGAAAAATTCACTTCCGGCTCCGATACCTGTCCGCCAATTCCCGGAGAGCATCACTGCAAAGAAAAGCGGGCCGGGCTGATTCCCACTGTCAATGCCAATTGCATTTCCTGCGGGCTTTGCGCACAGGAATGCCCCGTGGGCGCCATCTCCTACGATAACTTCACCGTTACCGATCCGTCCAAGTGCATTACCTGTATGCGTTGTATTTCCCGCTGTCCGGTTCACGCCCGGTCTGTGGATGCCGCCATTGTCGCACAGGTGACCGATTTCCTGAGAGCCCGCTGTTCCAACCGCAAAGAAAACGAGCTGCTCCTGTAAGACACCTTACCCTTCCAGAAACGCCCGGAATGCCGCCCTTACGGCGGGTTCGCGCCCCCGGGGAATGGGCACCCGTGCCCCGCTGCGCATCCAGAGCTCTCCGGCGGAGAGCTGGGCGGCGGCGGCAAGGTTGACCACATAGGAGCGGTGGGGCTGCAGAAAACGGGCATCGGCCAGCAGGGGCTTTGCCACCTCGGAAAAGGGCACCCGCAGGGAGAGGGAGGCCACGTCCTCGCCGCTGGCAAGGTGGTAGTGCACCACATGGTGGGTGCATTCCAGATACTCGATGTCCGCAAAGGGCAGGGCCCGCAGGCCCATGGCCGTGGTGACCGGGATGACCGGGCCGTATTCCGGCTCGGTGGCCCGGTCCAGCAGGGCTGTCAGCTGCTCCGGACGGAACGGGATATGCAGGTACTGCATCGCGTCCACCCGGAACGCTTCGTAGGCATAGGCCGTGGTGTGGGCCAGAAAGGCCAGCGGGGCCCGCACGCCCCGGCGGCGCAGCTCTGCCGCCGCCTGCAGGCCGCTGCACGGGTTGGCGGCGGGCAGCTCGATGAGGTAGAGCTCGTACCGGGAGCCTGCTTTCTCCTGCTGCAGCAGGGCCGCTGTGCTTTCCAGCTGCTCCACGATGCAGGCATCGGCCCGGCGGGCATAATATTCCATGCAGTGGCGCTGCACCCGGCCCCGCAGCACAGGGTCCGGGCTGCACACCGCAATGTGAAAGATCATATCCGCTCCTCCTTTCTCTCTGCACAGCGCTTGATTTTTGCGCCGTGAGGGAGTATTATGGACGAAAAAAGAAATGGGGGACACCGCCATGGATCAGCCGCTCGTCAGCATCATCCTGCCCGTATACAACGCTCAGAATCATCTGGCCCGCTGCATCGGCAGCATCCTGAACCAGACCTATAAAAACATCGAACTTATCATCCTGAACGATGGCTCCAAGGATCACAGCCTGCCCGTGTGTGAGGAGTTCCGCGCCAAGGACAGCCGCATCGTGCTGGTGGACAAGGAGAACTCCGGCGTGTCCGACACCCGCAACCTGGGCCTGAAGCTGGCCGGGGGCGAGTACGTCCAGTTCGTGGACAGCGATGACTACATCGACCCGGACTTCACCCAGCATCTGGTGGAAGCCGCCGAGACGCACCACGCAGACCTTGTGATCGCGCCCTACAAGATGGTGATCCCCGCCGGGGCCACAAAACCCGAGCAGGTGCTGGAAAAGCTGGAGGACAATCTGGGCGTGATGAGTGTTGCCCGGCCCCCTGAGGTGCGGGAATACGGTTTCCTGCCCGCCGGGGTCTACGACAAGGACACCTTTGCCCTGCGGCTGATGGACAAGCCTGCCTCCTACTTTTACAGCGTGCTCTGGAACAAGCTCTACCGCCGCATCCTGCTCACCGGCAATGACATCCAGTTCACCAGCGAGCTGAAATGGGCCGAGGATCTGGTGTTCAACATGCAGTATATCCAGTATGCCGAGACCTTTGTTTCCATTGACAAAGCCGGTTACTACTACGTCCAGAATCCCCAGAGCATCTGCCACACCCAGATCAACCCGGCTTCCATCGTGCAGAACAAGATCCAGACGTTCCGGTATTATAAAGACCTCTACACCCGCCTTGGGATGTACGAGGAGGTGCGGCCCCAGCTGTACAAGTTCCTGGTGGATATCGCCGAGAGCACCTACCCCTCCGGCCCCTTCAAAAAGATCATTGAGGAAGCCAAGGAATATTGGAAAAACCGGAATGAATAAACCAAAATCGGGAGACCCCCTGCGGGGTCTCCCTTTTTTGTGGTTATGCTCCGATGGCAGCGCACTTCTTTGCCAGCCAATCCCGCTCTTCTTCATTCAGGCGGGGAGCCAGCTTCTCAAACACTTCGCGGTGGTAGGCGTTCAGCCAGTCCAGCTCGTCCCGGGTCAGGACACCGGGCACCACAGGAGAGGTGGCAATGGGCACAAAGGTCAGCGGACGGAAAGCCAGGAAGGTGCCGTACTGGTTGTCGGCCTTGTGGTAGCACTCCAGCTCGTTCTCAATGCGGATGCCCACCTGACCGGCCTCGTACACGCCCGGCTCATCGGTGATGATCATGCCCGGCTGGAACACCGTGGTGTTGCGGCCATTCAGGGCGTGGGGACCCTCGTGGACGTTGCCCACAAAGCTGACGCTGTGGCCGGTGCCGCAGCGGTAGTTGATGAGGTGCTGCCACAGCGGCTCACGGGCGATGGTATCCAGCATGTGGCCGTCGCAGTAGTTCAGCCAGACAGCCTTTGCGATGTCGATGTGGCACTGCAGGGTCCAGGTGTAGAACAGCTTTTCGTCCTCAGTCAGCTCACCCAGCGGGTAGGTGCGGGTGATATCGGTGGTGCCGTCCAGATAGGTGGCACCGCTGTCCACCAGCAGGAAGCCCTTGCGCTCCAGCTTGGCATGGTCCTCCTCGGTGGCGTGGTAGTGCATCATGGCAGCGTTTCCACCGTAGGCGGCAATGGTGCCAAAGCTCTCCACAATGAATTTGTCCTGTGCGGAGCGATACTTGTGGAGGATCTCGTCCACAGTCAGCTCGGTCAGCTCTTCCCCGGCAGCCAGACGCTCTTCCAGCTCCTTCTGGAACCGCACCATGGCAACCGCATCCCGCAGATGGGCTTCGCGGTCGTGAGCCAGCTCGACCTCATTCTTCACACCCTTCATGGGCAGCAGGGGGTCGGCCTCATCCTTCACGGTCAGGGCGGCGTTGTTCTGCAGGGTCTCGTAAACGGCAAAGTTCACGGATGCAGGGTCGGCCAGCACGGTCTGAGGCTCGGTCTCAGCGGCCAGGAACTTGAGCACATCATCGTACTCCTGGATCTCCACGCCGTTGGCCTTGAGCTCTGCGGCAGCTTCCGCACCCAGACGTGCAGTGTTGATGAAGAGCACCGCGCGCTCCGGGGTCACATAGCAGTAGGACATGGCATAGGGGGTGCACTGGATATCCATGGCACGCAGGTTCAGCAGCCAGGCCAGATTATCCAGCTTGCCCACCAGCTGTGCGGTGCAGCCCAGCTCCTTGAGTTTGCCGCGCAGGCGCTCCAGCTTTTCGGCAGGGGAGAAGCCTGCATACTCCTTGGGCAGGATCCATGCCGGGGTGGCAGGCCGGGCGGGGCGGCCCTCGGTCCACAGCTCATCCTCAAGGTTCAGGGTCTTGATGGTGCCCTTCTTGGCATCCAGCTCCTTCTGCACGCCGCGCACCAGCCCGCAGGAAGCGGTCAGGCCGCACAGGCCCAGCACGCCGTTCTCAGGCAGCACCTTGCCGCAGTATTCCTCCACGGTGGGCACGCCCGGCTCACCCATCCGCATCAGCTGGATCTCGGTACCGGCGATCTCCTTTTCGGCCTGCACAAAGTAGCGGCCGTCTGCCCAGACAGCGCTCTCGGTGGGGGTGACGACGAAGTTGGAGTTTTCGCCGTGGAAGCCGGAGAAATAGGTCAGGGAGGTGTAATGGTCGGGCAGGTACTCGCTGGAATGCGGGTCACCCACCGGGATCAGATAAACGTCCACGCCGTTTGCCTTCATGGCAGCCCGCAGGGCGGCCAGACGCTCAGGAACCGTGTTCATGCTCATAATAAAAAGCCTTCTTTCTTCCATCTATCTGCCGGAAAAACGTCCGGCGGCGGGGGTCACTGTGTCCTATTGTACCATCACTCCGGGCAGAATGCAATTCACCGGCAGCGAAAAGCCCCCGCCGGGGCATCAGCACTCAGGCGGGGGCAGAAAGCACGGTCACTGCACATTCTTTTTTGCAAGATCTTTGGTGTACAGGGCACGGGTGGCGTTCAGCACGGCCAGCACCATCACACCCACATCGGCGAAGATGGCGGTCCACATGCTGGCCAGACCCAGCGCACCCAGCACCAGGCAGGCGAACTTGATCGCCAGAGCAAACACGATGTTCTGATACACGATGCGCAGGGTGCGGCGGGCAATGCGCATGGCCAGCGCGATCTTGGCCGGGTCATCGTCCATCAGGACAACGTCAGCGGCCTCAATGGCAGCATCGGAGCCCAGAGCACCCATGGCGATGCCCACATCCGCACGGGACAAAACCGGGGCATCGTTGATGCCGTCGCCCACAAAAGCGAGGTTTTCTTTGGGCTGCTTTGCGGCGAGGAGCGTTTCGATCTGGTCCACCTTGTCGCCGGGCAGCAGACCTGCATGGTATTCATCCAGCCCCAGCTCGGCCGAAACGGCCTTTGCCACAGGCTCCGCGTCGCCGGTCAGCATGACCGTCTTGCGGACACCGGCCTGTTTCAGGCCCTTGATGGCAGCAGCACTGTGGGGTTTGACCACATCGGCGATGAGCAGATAGCCTGCGTATCTGCCCTCCATGGCAACATGGACGATGGTGCCCGGCTCGGTGATCTCGGGAACCGTCAGGCCCAGCTTTGCCATCAGGCGGGCGTTGCCGGCAGCGACGGTTTTGCCGTCCACCTTTGCGGTCACGCCGTGGCCGCCCAGCTCCTGCACATCGGTCACACGGCTCGGGTCGATGTCCTTACCGTAAGCGTTCTTGATGCTCAGGGAGATGGGGTGCTTGGACCAGCTCTCGGCCAGAGCGGCGGCTTCCACAAGGGCATCCCCGGTCACGCCGTTTTCGGGGTGGATGCCCACCACCTTGAAGGTGCCCTGGGTCAGGGTGCCGGTCTTATCAAACACCACGATGCCGGTGCGGGCCAGCTCCTCCAGATAGGTGGAGCCCTTGACCAGGATGCCGCAGGCGGACGCGCCGCCGATGCCGCCGAAGAAGCTCAGCGGGATGGAGATGACCAGAGCGCAGGGGCAGCTGATGACCAGGAAGGTCAGGGCGCGGTAGACCCAGTCACCGAAGCGGGCGGGCTGGCCCATCAGCAGCAGAACGATGGGGGGAACAAAGGCCAGCGCCAGTGCGCCGTAGCAGACGGCGGGGGTGTAGACCCGGGCAAAGCGGGTGATGAAGTTCTCGGTGCGGGCCTTCTTCATGCTGGAATTTTCCACGAGGTCGAGGATCTTGGAAACGGTGGATTCGCCGAACTCCTTGGTGGTCCGGACCTTCAGCAGGCCGGTCATGTTCACACAGCCGCTGATGACCTCATCGCCGGAGCGGACATCCCGGGGCAGGCTCTCGCCGGTCAGGGCGGCAGTGTTCAGGGCAGAGGTTCCCTCCACGATGATGCCATCAATGGGCACCCGCTCGCCGGGCTGGACTACGATCACGGTGCCCACCTCCACATCATCGGGGTCCACCTGCTCCAGTTTGCCGTCCTCGTCCTCAACGTTGGCGTAATCGGGGCGGATATCCATCAGGCTGGAAATGCTCTGGCGGCTCTTGCCCACGGCCACGCTCTGGAACAGCTCGCCGATCTGGTAGAAGATGATAACGGCACAGCCCTCCACATAATCGCCCAGCGCAAACGCGCCCACGGTGGCAACGGCCATCAGGAAACACTCGTCAAAGGGCTGGCGGTTCTTGATGCCCAGCAGTGCCTTGCGGAGCACATCCCAGCCGACCACCAGATAGGGGATGCAGTAGAGCAGCAGCTCCACCGGCGTAGGGAACTGGGGCAGCAATTTGAGGATGAGCACCAGCACCAGAGCAGCAATGATCCGGTACAGGTTTTTCTTCTGCTTTTTATTCATATCTGTACTCTCCTTTTTTCTGGGTTCTGGGCCGCAATGCGCCGCGGCGGGCGGGGTGGATTCAACAGGTTTTCCCCACGGGGTAGACTTTTCCACGTTTTCCCCTGAGTTTTCCACGGACTTTTCCCGGAGAAAACCTGCTTTTTCGCGTTTCTTTTTGCACTTTTTCGCAGAAGCCGTTGAAAACCCGGTGGAAACTGTTGAAAACCCGTTTTCTTTTCCACAGTTTCCCACACCGGCTTTTGGGCCGTTCTGCCCGAAAAATGCGTCACAAAAAGCTCCCCCGCAGGGGAGCCGTACCGGAGTTACAAACCCCTGTTTCCTCAGATATCAAAGATCTCGCAGTCGTCCTCGACCTTTTTGCAGGCAGCCAGAACATTCACCATGGTATCGTGGGGCTCTGCACCCTCAGCAAACTCGACCTTCATCTTCTGGGTCATAAAGCTGACGGTAGCCTGTGCCACACCTGCAACGGTGTTGGCGGCATCCTCCATCTTCTGGGCGCAGTTTGCGCAGTCAACTTCGATCTTGTAGGTCTTCTTCATCATAGGTACCTCTCTTTATTTTATGTGGACCTCTCAGGCACGCCTTGTGCGCCCGGAGGCAGTGTACTGCGTTTTCCGTTTACTCCTCAATGTGGTCCATGCCCATCGAGAGGATGCTTCTCACATGGTCATCATCCAGTGCATAGTAAACGGTTTTGCCATCCCGGCGGAAGCGCACGAGCTTGGTGTCCTTGAGCACCCGGAGCTGGTGGGCTCATACAGCACCTCGTCATCCGGCATCACCACCGGTTCCGTGTTTTCCTGCCCCGCCGGGGTCATCTGCTCCAATCCGATCATGTCCGTTCTCCTTTCGCCGCGCTTCACATGAACGTCTGTTCATGTGTTCATGTTATCATGCAGAAGAGCTTCTGTCAAGGGGTTTTGCAAAGTTTTCTGCATTCCTCTTAAAATCATCGAAAAAAGCCGCAAAAAACGCCCAAACGGATGGAGATTTGCAGAAAAAAACGCCCAAACAGGTGCATCTGTACCAAAAGTGTGGTATTCTAACAATGTATTTCTAAATTTTCGCCTTCGGGCATCTGGAAAGGACGTATTTTTATGTGCTGGACGTGTTTGCCACCCCCGCGCTGGTGGCACTGGCCGAAAAAACCTGCTGGATGAGCGTTGCCGCCGCGCTGGACGAGGGCTGCGGCACCGTGGGCACCCGGCTGGAGCTGGAGCACAGCGCCCCCACCCCTGTGGGCATGACCGTGACCTGCGAGAGTGAGCTGACCGCCGTGGAGGGCCGCAAGCTGGTGTTCAAGGTCTCCCTGCACGACGAGAAAGGCCCCGTGGGCGGCGGTGTGCACGAGCGGTTCATCATCAACAACGCCAAGTTTGCCGCAAAGGCAGAGAGCAAAAAGGGGTAACGGCCTCGCCCTCTCAGTCAGCGCCGTTGGCGCTGCCAGCTCCCCCAAAGGGGGAGCCTTTGGCATTGTGGGCAGGCTGACCGTGCATATACAGCGGCACTCTGTCCTCTTCCATCACCTGCGCTTCCGCCTTTTGCTGGGCGGCGGTCAGCAGGCGGATGGCCTGTTCGTTGGCGCGGAACAGCTCAAAATACAGCGCTTTATAATCCGGCGTGGCGGCGGCCCCCTTTCCGTTTGCAATAGGGATAGTCTGCCCCGGGCCGGGACAAAAAATCAAGTGAGGAATCATTTATGAAAAAGACAAATCTCTCCTGGGTGGGGGCACTGCTGGTGTTTGCCCTGCTGCTGTGGTGCACCGCAGCCACCCCCGGCACCATTGCCGACCCGGCCAGCTACGCCCCCGCGGTGTACAGCTCCATGCTTTCCCTGCTGCCGCCGGTGGTGGCCATTGTGCTGGCCCTGAACACCAAGGAGGTCTACACCTCCCTGCTGGTGGGCATTGCCACCGGCGCGCTGCTCTTTGCCAACGGCAACCTGGAGCTGGCGGTCACCACCCTGTTCTTCAACGAGGACGGCGGCATGGTCGCCAAGCTCTCTGACAGCAGCAACGTGGGCATTCTGGTCTTTCTGGTGATGCTGGGCATTCTGGTGGCCCTGATGAACAAGGCCGGCGGCAGCGCCGCCTTTGGCCGCTGGGCTTCCACCCACATCCACACCCGGGCCGGGGCGCAGTTTGCCACCCTTATTCTGGGCGTGCTCATTTTTGTGGACGACTACTTCAACTGCCTGACCGTGGGCTCTGTGATGCGCCCCGTGACCGACCGGCAGAAGGTCTCCCGCGCAAAGCTGGCCTATCTCATTGATTCCACCGCCGCCCCGGTGTGCATCATTGCGCCGGTGTCCAGCTGGGCCGCCGCCGTTACCTCCAGCGTGCCCGAAGGTTCCGGCATCAACGGCTTTACCATGTTCCTGCGCACCATTCCCTACAACTATTACGCCCTGCTGACCATTGTGATGAGCCTGTTCCTCATCTTCACGGGCACGGACTACTGCTCCATGAAGCAGCACGAGGACAACGCCCGGGCCGGTGACCTTTTCACCACGGCTGACCGCCCCTACGGCGACGATGTGGATACCGGGGACGATGCCCACGGCCATGTCATTGATCTGGTGGCCCCGGTGCTGGTGCTGATCGCGGCCTGCATCCTTGGCCTGATCTACACCGGCGGCTTCTTTGAGGGCGTGGACTTCATCACCGCCTTCTCCGACTGCAACGCCTCCGCCGGTCTGGTGCTGGGCAGCAGCATTGCCCTGATGTTCACCTTTGTGTTCTACCGTGTCCGCAGCGTGATGACGTTCCAGGATTTTGCCGCCTGCATCCCCGAGGGCTTCAAGGCCATGGTCAGCCCCATGCTGATCCTGACCCTGGCCTGGACGCTTTCCGGCATGACCAACCTGCTGGGTGCAAAATATTACGTTGCCAACCTGCTGGGCGGCTCCGCTGCCGCCCTGCAGTACCTGCTGCCGGTCATCATCTTCCTGGTGGCGGTGTTCCTGGCCTTTGCCACCGGCACCTCCTGGGGCACCTTCTCCATCCTGATCCCCATCGTCTGCCACGCTTTCCCGCAGGGTGAGATGCTGGTGGTCTCCATTGCGGCCTGCCTGTCCGGCGCTGTGTGCGGCGACCACTGCTCTCCCATTTCCGACACCACCATCATGGCCTCTGCCGGTGCGCATTGCAGCCATGTGAACCATGTTTCCACCCAGCTGCCCTACGCCATTACCGCCGCTTCCTGCTCCGCCGCGTGCTATGTGATCACCGGCCTTACCCAGATGTTCCTGGGCAGCAGCGCCAGCCTGTGGACCTCGTTGATCCTGCTGGGCGTTGCCATTGTGCTGGAGCTGGTGGTGCTGAACATTCTGCGCGTAAAGCTGGGCAAAAAGACCAAAGCGTGATATACTAAAGGAAATTGAGTGTTCGAAGGGAGACCGTACCATGCTGGAAAAAGCATTCAACGATGTCTATACCAAGTTCAAGCTCCATTTCTACCAGAACGTGTTCCAGCGCTTTGCCACCCGTGAGGCGACCCTGACCACGGTGGAATCCTTTTGCATGGAGGGCATTATGGCCATGGGGGAGCCCACCATTGCGGAGTTTTCCCGGATGATGCAGATCTCCACCCCCAACGCGGCGTATAAGATCGGCTCGCTGGTGCGCAAGGGCTATGTGGAAAAGATCCAGTCCACCACCGACCGCCGGGAGTATCACCTGCGGCCCACCCAGAAGTATATCGACTACTACAACATCAGCTACTCCTACCTGAGCACGGTGGTCCAGCGGGTGAACAAGCGCTTCCCCAAAGAGGACGTGAAGAAGCTGGAACAGATGCTGACCATCATCAGCAACGAGCTGATGCCCGAGCTGAACCTGGAAAACAACCCGGAGGCTCCGGAGGAAAAGAAAACCGCGCGCTGAGCCGCACCCTTTCGTGGGAAACCCCGGAAGCCCGTGCGCCGACCCGCGCAGCCAGACAGGACTGCCCCACAGAGATGTGGAGCAGCCCTGTTTTTTTCTGCCGGAACGGGCCATGCCGCCAACAAAAAAGCCCCGGAGGGCTTGCGGGACCCTCCGGGGCGAGGCAGCGGCGTGCGGGCCCGCTGCCTCAGGGAATAGCGATCAACAGGAGATTCTGGGGGAGCAACTTTTTGGGGGAATTACAAAGGAATGTGATGCATGGCCCAAAGGGTCAGCGGGACGTTTGCCCGGGGCCTTTGGGGGTTGGGGTTCAGTGCTGGGACTTGTAGAACATGGCCTTGCGCTTGCGCTCCATCCAATATCCCGCTGCAGACAGCACCATGCCTGCACCCAGCATCAGGTCTGCCAGCCAGCCGCTGGTGCCGGTCGTTGGTCAGCACCAGCTCCAGCAGCACCGCCGAGGGCAGCCACAGCATTCTGGCCCAGGCAGACAGGCGGTAGCGCTCGGATCTGTCCACCGTCAGGACCAGCTGAACGCAGAGCACCGGTATCCCCAGCATGGGGGCATAGTAGAGGTACCCCAGCATCCGATCCATCCCCGGGGGAGTGTTCAGCTGGAACCGCAGGGTGCGCACAATGATCCAGAACAGCATCAACAGATCCACGTTCAGCAGCAGCCGCCGCACCTGCGGATGCACCGTGCGGTTGTACAGGGAGATCCCCCACCCTGCGAACAGGCTCAGATACAGCAGGCTCCGGAGGATGCCGCAGGCTTCCTGCAGGCCGGAGGGCAGGCCCTCCAGCGGGAGCACCCGGCACAGCCATGCCAGCAGCACCACGGTGCCCACCGCACAGCCTCTTTGAACCTGTTCCCGCTGCCTCTGCCCCATCATGCCAGCCTCCTTCTTTTGTGCCGTTCCCCGGTGTTTTTTCCATTATATCACATCCGCACTGTAATTTGCCAGAGAGCAGAGGGGGAATGTACCTCTGTGCCGCTTGCGCCTGCTCTGAAAACCGTTTGAATTGCAAAATGATTTTTCAATTGCTATACTGGACTTATCAAATTTTTTTCGGGAGGATGCCGCAGTGACAGCACAGACAATGCAAATCGGGAACAGACCTTGCCGCATTTACGGCGGGGCTAATGCAGAATACTTGCTGCTCCAAATGACAGGTGAGCACGAGCTGCAAAGTATGGATTATGAAGTGGCAGCAATCGCACAAAGCAGCCAGAATTTTCTGTTCGCAGCTATTCCGGTGGAAAGCTGGAACGATGCGCTTTCTCCGTGGAAAGCCCCTGCCGTGTGGGGAAAGCAAGGCTTCGGCGGCAAAGCTGGGGACACCCTGCGCTTTCTGACGGAGCAGGTCATTCCCACACTGGAGCAGCAGTTTCCTCTCCCGGAAAACGTCAAAATCATTCTGGGCGGCTACTCGCTGGCCGGGCTGTTCGCTTTGTGGGCATCCACCCAGACCGATTTGTTCTACGGTGTCGCCGCCGCTTCTCCCTCTGTGTGGTTTCCGGGCTGGATGGAATTTGAACAACAGCACCCGATACAGGCACAGCACGTTTATCTGAGCCTTGGCGACAAGGAAGAGCGCACGAAAAACACCATCATGGCTGCGGTAGGGGATAATATCCGCACCCTGCACAGCCGGCTTACAGAGCGTGGCGCAGACTGCACCCTTGAATGGAACAGCGGCGGGCACTTTAAGGACGCTGATTTGCGTACGGCAAAAGCATTTCAGTGGGTGATAGAGGAACGCACATGACCATTTTGATTGATGCAGACGGTTGTCCGGTCGTCGATCTGACTTTGCAGATTGCAAAGCGGTTTGTCGTTCCGGTCATCATCCTGTGCGACACAGCTCACCAGATTGAGCGGGAAGGTGCGCAGACGCTGGTGTTCGATAAAGGAGCGGACAGCGTGGATTTTGCTCTCGTCAACCGGGTAAAACCGGGAGATGTGGTTGTGACGCAGGACTACGGGCTGGCCAGCATGTGTCTTGCCAAGTGCGCACGAGTGCTGAACCAGAATGGTCTGGAATACACCGCCGACAACATGGAAGCTCTCATGCTGCGGCGTTATGAAAACAAAAAACTACTCCGTGCCGGAAAGCACCCCAAGGGGAGCGCAAAGCGGACGAAGGAGCAGGATGTCAGGTTTGCGGATACGCTTGAGAAGATCTTGAACTGCAACCATTGATACATACTATTGGAAGTCTGGAGAAATCCAGTCTTCTTTTTTCATGAGAAAATTGCAACATTTTTTGCAATTTGGTTGCGTTTTGAGGGGGGAGTGAATCGGCCCCGTCGTTCTTTCGGCTCGTTTTCTTGCATCTGCTTTCCCGAATCTGCTATACTGAAGTCACTTTTTTAATCGGAGGCTTTCATGACAACCCTTCTTCTCCTGCGCCATTCCATCCCGGAGCGCGGCGGTTCCAGCCCCGACCCCGGCCTTTCTGCCGA
>QWCV01001761.1_pt1 | contig 19589 bp, 10 predicted proteins | sample 1972621 | NCBI WGS metagenome assembly QWCV01 (sample SAMN09866699, study PRJNA288562) | Human gut metagenome isolate pre2_stool, whole genome shotgun sequencing... | isolation source: gut | host: Homo sapiens | place: USA: California | reverse complement strand
GAATCAGCCCGTGATGGGTCCATCGGGGGTTCTTTGTAAAGTTACGAAATATCTATGACATTGGCAAATAATTAGTTAGTCATTAACTGAATATCCCTAGTTAATACGGCCGTAGTATGACTCGATTGCAAAAGAGCCTTTGCCGCTGTTGTTTGTGGCGGTCTTCATGTCGCCCACGCTGATTGAGTGGATATTATTGAAGAGGTAACCTGAACGGCCTGCCGAAATATTCTCCCATCCCGATTCCTGCGACTCGTGACCGGCCATCACATTGAGGCTGTGTTTGCCGAAATCCTTCATATAGGTCACATACTGCTTGAAGCTCGTATAGTGGCTGCTCGATGAAGTGCGGGTGCTCTGGCTGGTCTGCTTGAACTCTCCGAGAGTCATCGCGGGCTGGAAGAAGTAGGAATTAGTGCGGTCATAAGAGCCACCGTATTCGATGCGGGCCGTAAGACCGGGGATAATCGTGATGTTGGCATAGGCGTTGATGAGAGCCTGTAGGCCTTTGCTGTAATTCTCGCGTGTAAGAGCGTCGGCAAGGGGATTGGTGTAATAGATGCCGAGCTGATTGTTTTCCTGATAGCCCCATGAGCCGTCGGGGTTCTTGGCCGGCACCTCGGGAAGCTGACGGAGAGCGGTGAGGATTACGTTGTTGTCATCAATGGTGTTGTTGCGCTTGGTGTGTGAGAGCGATGACTGCGCGCCGACCTGAAGCCACTTGGTGACATGAGAGTCGACATTGATGCGGGCGGTGAAGCGCTCGAAGCCCGAGCCGACGGCGATACCGTCCTGATCGGTGTAACTGCCGCTGATGAGGAACTGGGTCGCGTCGCTACCGCCGCTGACAGTAACCTGATGGTTCCACATGCCGGCGTTGTTGAAGATTTCTCTCTGCCAGTCGGTACCGTCGCCCAGAACAGAGGGGTCGGCGAACTCTGCGCGCTCGCCCCAGCCGAGAATCTCGGCACGCTCATTGTAGAGCTGGGCATACTGGCGGAGGTTCATCGTCTTGAGACGCTTTGGAATCTGCTGGAGAGCATAGTAACCCTCGTAGGACACGCGGACCTTGCCTGCCTGACCGCGACGGGTGGTGATGAGGACGACGCCGTTTGACGCGCGCGAGCCATAGATTGCAGTCGCCGAGGCATCCTTGAGCACCTCCATCGACACAATGTCGGAGGGGTTGATGGTCGACAGCGCCGATGTCTTGCCGTCAGACGACTTTCCATCGACGGCCACACCGTCAATCACATAAAGAGGCTCATTGCCGTTGAGAGAGTTTGTACCGCGGATGGAGACCGAGATACCGCCGCCGGGAGAGCCGGAGTTCTGAGTGACCTGCACACCGGCCGCACGACCCTGAAGAGCCTGATCGGCCGAGGTAATCACTGTCTTTTTGAGGTCGTCAGCGCCGACGGAGACAACCGAACCGGTGATGTCGCTGCGCTTCATGGTGCCGTAACCAATCACCACAAAGTCGTCGAGTTTCATGATATCGTCTTTCATGGCGACATCAATCACGTTGTTTTCAACTTTGACTTCGGTGGTGAGATAGCCGATGGAGGATAAGACAAGCACATCGCCTTTTGAAGCATTGAGCGTGTAACGCCCGTCGAGATCGGTTGCAACACCCTCATTCGTTCCCTTGACCAAAATACTGACGCCGATGAGGGGCTCCCCGTCGGATTCGGAAGTCACCGTTCCCGAGACGGAAATCCGGGGACCGCCGGCAGCATTGAGTGAGATTGACGATAGCAGCAGCAGAGACATCAGCACTGCCTCGCGGAAGCGAAGAATTAATGGTTTTCGCGATATTAGTTTACTCATTACTCATAAAATTTGAGGTTAAATTATTTGGCATTAATGTCTGACAGCAAAATTACAACTATTTCACAAGGATAGTTATTAAGAAATGTTAATCTTAGAGAGCCATGGTGAGGCTCGGGGGATAATTTTTGTTTTCTAAAAGGTATATTTTTGTTAACCCCGGGATTAAACATGCTTAAAAACATTTAATTATTCTTCCCAGTCGTCTGTGCGGAACGGGATAAGCGGAAGCCCTTTTAGGTTGTGGATTCTGCCAATTGAGAAATTGCGGAAGCAGTAGCGGACAGCTTTTATGTCGGCGACCTTGTCGGAAGTCAGCTCAATCGCGCGGTTGTAGCGGAGCTCGATTGCCTTCGCAGGATGGAAGACCCTGTCGGCCCCGGCGACCTCGAAGCCTTCGAGATAACCGTTGGGGGTAAGTCCGTTTTCGATATTGTCAAGATGGACCACTGCCCTGCTTCCGTCCATGTCGACCGACCGGTAGACAGGATAGGAAGTGTCGACACCGCTCATGCCATAGGTGCGGTTGGCCGCAAGGAAGGCAAGGCGCTCCCCAATCTCCTCCTTTTTCGAACCGTGGATGTCGTCAATCTCGTGGGGATAGATAAGGTCGGTGGTGCTGACAAAACCACTGTTGGGAATGATGTCGGCCGCTTTGTGTTGCGCCTCGCGCAGAAGCGCCGCAATAGAGCCGTCAGGATTGCCATAGTTCCACGCGGGGATTTCCACATAATAGAACGGGAGTTCTCCGCTCTGACGCCACTCGTCGCGCCATATTCTGACCATATCCGCAAGGCGCGAGGGATAATCCCTGTGGCGGCCGACATTCGCCTCGCCCTGATTCCAGAGGAAGCCCTTGACAGTGTAACCGGCGAGCGGATGGAGCATAGCGTTGTACATGACGTTGATACGCTCCCAGAGGTGGAGCACCGAATCGGGTGTCTGCTTTTCGCGCTCGACATTGCAGTCAGCATAAGTGTCGAGCTTCCATTTCGGCATCCAGCCCTCGACCTTACTTCCGCCGAGCGAGCAGTTGATTACTCCGACCGGCACACCGAGCATTTCATTGAGCGAGCGGGCGAAGAAGTAGGCCACGGCCGAAAATTCGCCGGCGTTCTCAGGCTTGCTCTCCAGCCACTTTCCGCTGACACGTTCCTGCGGCTCATATTCGCCGCAACGTTCTATTGTCGCCACTCTCACGCCGGGATACCTGCCTGAATAGGCTATCGCCTTGCCAGCGTTTTCCACGGGCTGACACCAGAACCCCTTGAGGGGCATCTCCATGTTTGACTGTCCTGAGCAAAACCACACCTCGCCGATGAGGATGTTGTCAAGTCTCAGGTCGGAGCCGTCGCCTTTCAGACGGATTGTCTGACGCGTGTAGGAGGCTTCGGGTGTCGGCACTGTCAGCTCCCAGCGGCCATCCTGACCACCTGTCGCAGAATAGGATTTCTTACACCAGCTCGGTCTGACCGAAATCTTTGCACCGGGAGAAGCCCAACCCCATATCCGGGCATCGGATTTCTGCTGGAGCACCATATTGTCACTAAAAATTTCAGGGAGTGTGATTTCCGCATTGGCTGAAAGCAGTCCGGTTGCCGCGACTGCCGCGGACAGGATAAATCTTTTCATGATATTACATTTTTATTTTAAGCACAAGCGATATGTCGTTGGGTCTGACGTTGTCGGGCAGAAACACTTCAAGTCCGTTTTCGCTACGGCTGAATCTGACCTTTCCTGCTCCCAGCAGCTCGACCGACCTGACGCGGGCCTTGACTGCGGGGTTGTTTGCTGCAAGCGTCCGGATGTTCACCCTGTTATTTTCCGGCCATTCGAGGACATGAGCATAAAGCGTCCTGTCCTTCGTTGTAAACCGTATGTCGGCGGACGTATAAGGGAGATTCTTACCTTCGTTGAATCCCGCGCCGTCGAGAGGCACATCAGTCTCAGTCGAAGGGCCCTCGCCGTATACTGTCCACGGGCGCGTGTCGAAAATACCCTCCCGGTTCACGTCCATCCATGCGGCGATGTCGCTGAGAATCTTTTCCTCCTTGTCGTCAATGGTTCCGTCGCCTTTTATCGGGACACTCAGAAGCATATTGCCGTTTTTGCTGACGATATCGACCAGCATGTGGATGACGGTCTTGGCCGATTTATACCAGTTGTGGTCATAACACGAACGGTTGTAATGCCATGTCCCGAGGCAGGTGCATGTCTGCCACGGTTTCGGCTGCGCTTCCGAGGGGACACCTTTCTCGACATCCCAGACAAGAGCTTCCTTGTGAGAAGCCTGAAGTTTCTTGCCGAAGACGACTGCCGAAAGCCTGCCGTCGTGGAGACGCATGTTGCGGTTGTAGTAATGGGCCACGACGTCGAGACCGGTGTTGTCGATGGGCCAGAATGGCAACACACTGTCATCGAAATATATCAGGTCAGGGTTATAGCGGTTGATCATGTCGACGGTGCGGTTGAAAAAGTTGTCGAAATACTCCTGCGTGGGTATGGATGTGCCCTGCGGCCAGTCCCACACGCTCCATGCATGACCGCTCAGAGAATGGTTCTGCACATAGAGTTCCTGCGGGTCATAGCCTTCCCACCATTTGCCTTTGCCGTCCTCCTTGGTGATGACACGGGCGTCGTATGACACGCCGGCATACTCACCCACTGTGTCGGCGCGCTGAGCGGTCTCATACCATGTCCATGCATGCGACGAATGGATACTCACTCCGAATGGGAGTCCCTGCCTGCGGGCAGCCCTCTCCCACTCGGCAAGAATGTCTCTTCGCGGACCCATGTTCACGGAATTCCAGCGCTGATATTTGCTGTCCCAGAGGTCCATGTTGTCATGATGGTTGCCCATCGCGAAGAAATATTGCGCGCCGGTGCGCTTATAGAGCGCCACGAGTTTTTCCGGGTCCCATTTCTCGGCTCTCCACTCGTTGATTACGTCCTTGAAACCGAATTCAGAAGGGTGACCGTATTTCTCGATATGTTTCTTGTAGGCATCGCTTCCCTCCTCATACATCGCGCGGCCATACCAGTCGCCGGCCTCAGGCTGACACTGCGGCCCCCAGTGGGCCCATATACCGAACTTTGCATTGCGGAACCACTCGGGCACCTCGTATTGCGACAGCGATTCCCACGTCGGACTAAACGGTCCTTCTTCAGCCGGCTCGCGCTGCGCGCAGATGTCGCCCGCGCAGACCATTGCCATTGTCAGGATTGAGAGTTTACTGAATTTAATCATAATTATATTTAAGAGTTAGAAATTATTTCACGGTTACAGAAGCAGATAGATGCTGCCGCTGAAAGGGGTGTAGTTGAGCTGCATGTTTTTCTGTCCTGACGGGCCGAGTTTCGTTGGACTCTGGAATTTTGTCCCTATCGGCGGGATGGCATACATGAAACCAATCGAGCTTCCGGGACCGGGAGGTGCCGTGAAGTCGTTGCCGAACTCAGCCCGTGAGGGATTGAACATCTGAAGGAACATGTCGGTACGCGATGGAAGCAATGTAAAATCACCTTCGGAAGTCTTCACCGTCACCGCCCGGCAGTCTGAGTGATAGCCCTTAAACTCGGGGTAATTCCATGACTGGCCCGTCACAGTGTTGTTGTAGTTCTTGGAATGTACGCCGAAGGTCACACCCTCACGACGGTTTTTCCACACTCTGTAAGGCCCGTCGCCAACCCACTCCATCGAAATGATTTTCTCCTCGGGATAATCGAAACCTATGCCTATATAGTCAGTCTCGCCATCGACAGAAAAGCTGTAGTCGACACGCGGGGCTTCATCAGGAGAGAATATCCAGCGTATCCACTGCGGGCCGTCAAATTGAGGCTCGACAATGTAGTTTTCGTCATCGCGGTAATAGGCTATATCCTTAAATCTATTCTCAGAAGTCGCGACGGCGGGATAACCGCCAAGCGAAAGAGTGCCACCCGGACGGATGACGCTTTCGAGGCGACCGTCAGCCTTGCTGAAAATGTAACTGTTGCCGCCCTGAGTGACAGTGATACGGCTACCGTCCTCAGCGATTTCAACCGGGGCGGGTTTGAAAGCCGTTTTCAGATGCTGCTGCAAGTTCTCCCTGCTGAGGGGATGGCTTAAAGTGATGACTTCACGTCCATTCGGGTCAGACACACGGATTTTTAGCAGGTCATGACCTTTCAGGCTTACGGGCAATTTCAAATCGACCACTCTCCTCTCTCCGGGAGCGCAGTCGGTGACTGCAAACTGATTTTCCAATACTTTTCTCTGAGCGAAATGTCCGTCGGAGTCAAGCGAAATATCTTCAAGAGAGTATGTGAACCGGCAATCGGCGAGATTGGTAAACATATAGTCGTTCCCAACCCGAAATCTCACGGCGCTGTCTGACGCAACGGCGAAACCGCTGACACGAACCGGCGACCATATCTCGCGGACAGCATAGAAACTCCCCTCCTTCTCGCGGCGGGAGCCGAGGATGCCGTCAGGCGCAAGGTCACGGCGGCAGTCGATGCTGTCGTTCATATCGGCCCTCACCAGTCCCTCGTCGATAAGCGCCCAGATGAAGCCTCCGGCCGGAGCGCGGTGTTTCATCATCATATCCCAGAAATCGGCGAGCGACGCACCGCCACCGCCGTCAAATATACTGTGCATGAACTCTGTCGGGAAATATATGTCAGAGTCGTAGAGCGTCGAGTTGACCACATAATTGTAGTCAGGATAATGCTTGGTGTCGGTTCCCGCGAAACGCTCCCACGGATGGATGACAAAGCGGTGTTGCAAGTCATATTTCTCATAATCGCCGTCGACATCCCTGTTCCATCCGCCCTCGTTGCCATTTGCCCACATGATTACCGATGGATGGTTGCGGTCGCGCTCCACGACTGAGCGAACAAGACGGCGGGCCACTGGCGTGTCATATTTCTTCTGCCAGCCGCAGAGCTCGTCAATGACAAGCAGGCCGACGGAGTCGCAGATTTCGAGAAATTCTTTGTCGGGAGGATAGTGCGACATCCTGACGGAATTCATGTTCATCTCTTTTATCAGCAGCGCGTCGGCGAGCGAGATTTCACGCGACAGAGTGCGGCCACTCTCAGGCCAGAAGCAATGACGGTTGACACCCTTGAAGATTACACGCTGTCCGTTGAGATAAAAACCGTCGGCCGGACGGAACTCGAATGTCCGAAACCCGATTTTTTCCTCGGTCCGATGGACGATCATGTCTCCTCTTTTAAGCTCAGCGACGAGGCGGTAGAGCACCGGGGTTTCATGCGACCATGGGGTGATGCCACTCACGCGCATCCTCAGAGTGTCGCCCGGATTTCCGGCAATCGTCTCCGAAACGCGCTCTCCGGAAAGAGTCTCGACATGGACGCTCACCGAGCTCTTCTTCCCTCCGGCAACATAGGGACGGACAGCAAGCGAACCGTCGGCACGCGCGTCGATCGCAAGGGATTCTATATGGTCAGCGGGGCTGATTTCAAGATAGACCGGACGGTAAATGCCGCCGAAAAGCCAGAAATCAGTCTGCCGCTCCGCGCGGTAGACCGATGTGTCCGACGGGCATTTTCTGACCTTGACCTCAAGAGTGTTTTCCTTGCCATAGGCGAGCAAACCGGTGACGTCGTAACCGAATCTATAAAAGCCGCCGGAGTGGATGTCACCGGCTTTCCTGCCATTGATTCTGACTTCCGTGTCGGTCATGCTACCTTCAAAAACGAGTCTGACGTCGGAGCCCTTCCACGATTTGTCGGCTGTGAAACGATAACGGTAATAGCCCGTTTCGTCAGAGTCTTTCGGTTCTTCCCATCCGTAATAATATGTGCCGAATCCCTGAGTTTCCCAGCATGAGGGCACTTTTATTTTACTCCACTCACCGGAATTCCGACCGGATGAACACTTGAAATCCCAATAGATTTCACTGTCCTTGTCTACACCCGACAGATAATGCCGGAGAGTTTCTTTGGCAACTATCGGATTCATCAGTCCTGACAGCAGTAAGGATGAGAAAAGCAGAAGGAATCTTGACATGACTTATCAGAGGTTTGTTCAGAGTTTTTTCAAGATGGCGAGATCCCATGGGCCGATGGTGAGGTTGTCGCCCGTGCGGACTTTAGTGTCCGTAAGAATATCCACGGAATCCTGTTTTCTATATGTCACGGTCACAGGCCGGTCGCTGTAGTTGAATATGTATGTCAGTTCGCGGTTCTTGCCGTTCACGCCTGAACGCATGATTATCGGGAACTCATATTCATCTTCGGCAATCAGATTCTTGTCGATAGCGGCAAGTCTGACAACCTTGTTCATCAGAGTCTGTGAGGGATATGTGCCGATGTAGTAGAGTTTGCCCTTTCCATAACTGTTTACAGTCACTGCCGGCCACTGTCCGAAAAACTGGTGGTCGGCATAAGCGAGAGGTCTGGCAGTCTCGGGAATCAGAAACTCATACCAAGTGTCGATGCTGTTGTCGTCGCCAAGGCCGAAAGCATTGTCTTTAAGTTTCATCGGCCATATCGAGGAATATTCCTGATAGTAGAAACCGCAGGCCTTTCGCAGCGGGCCGGGAGCACACTCGGCCCTCACGGCAGAATGTTCATTGCAATATGCGCTCTTGAGCATCATGACCACGTTTCCACCCTCGCTGACAAAACGGTCGATGGCGTTGAGCAGACTGTCGTCAGCCACATAGAGCGGAGGAATCACAAGCATCGAGTAGCCGCTGAAATCGCGGATCTTGTCGCAAGGTATTATATCGGTCTCGATGTTCTGATTGTAAAGGGCTCTGTGGGCGAGATGGACGGGATAGTTCGCATCAGTCGGATAACCGCCGCCCTTGATATATGGCATGAATGTGAGGGCATGGTGGGAGTCGTGGCTGTAGAGAATGGCGACCTTGTTATTCTTTTTCAGGTTGACAATGTCACTGCCTATTCTGTCAAGCTCTCCGGCAGTGCGCTGAAACTCCCTGTATATGCGGTTGGGCAGGAGGTCGTGGCCGAGGACTCCGCGCCAATAGGTCTCCTGTCCGTAATGGAGAGTGGCCCAGTGCCAATATTCGACCATATTCGCGCCGGAGGCGTAGTGGGCATAGACATTCTGACGCAACTGATTGTCAAAGGGTGGATACTGACCGGCGGAATCCCAGCCCGTTCCCTGAGCGTTGGTTTCGGTTATGAGGTAATTGTTGCGGGCCACGGTTCTGACAAAGTCACCTGCATAGGCTATCAGCTGACCGTCCTGACCTCCTTGGACACCATGATAGACGTTGATGGCCGGGTACTGCATCTGGCGGAACGACTCGACTTGGTCAGCATTGTGGAACGCAGGCATGAAACAGTGGGTGATAAACTGGTCCTTGCGCTTGTATTCATTCACTATGTCACACTGCCAGTTGAGGAAGTCGGCAATCTGTCTGCGGTTATATCGCTCCCATTCGTTCTTATATGAAGGGTTGGTCACACCGTCGCGCTCATAAAATTCCTCCCATGTGTTGATGTTCATGCCCCAGTAGTTCATGCCCCACTCCCTTGTGAGGAGATCGAGGTCACCGCCAAACTTCTCCTTGACATGATTTCTGAACCCGATGAAGTAGTCGCGGTTATTGATGCCGCGCGATTCAAGCTCATTGTCTACCTGATAGCCGATGATGGCGGGATGACCGGCGTATCTTTCGAGCATTTTACGGATTATACGCTCACAGTAGAATTTATAGGTCGGATTGGTGAAGTTCATGTTCTGACGGATGCCATAGTGCGACTTCTTGCCATCGATTTTTTCCGAGAGGACTTCAGGATATTTGTGGGCGAGCCACGCAGGGATTGAATAAGTCGGTGTCCCGAGGATGACCTTTATTCCCGCGGCGTGAAACTTGTCGATTATCGTGTCCATCCACTCGAATCTGAACTCATTTTCCTGAGGCTCGAAAATGCCCCATGCCGATTCGCCGACACGCACCACCGACAGTCCGGCCTCTACCATCATCGCGATATCCTTGTCGAGTCGCTCGACAGGCATATACTCATGATAGTAGGCGGCACCGTAGAGAGGCTTATCAAAGGTGTATTGCGCTTCGGCTCTTATGACAGCCATGACTGTCAGGATTATCAGGATATATATCTTCATTGTACACTATGAATATATCGGGTGGTTATCAGATGCCGGTCTCCTTGAATTCGAACCAGTCGAAATCGGCAGGATTGGTGTTGTCCTTGCCATTGCCCGAGGCATACATGGCGATGTAGACGCCTGTGAATCCTGTAATGACTTCATTGGAGAGATTTTTAGTCGGTGCGCTTCCTATGAGACGGCGGTCTCCGTTGTCGGCACTGTTGACCCAAAACTTGTATTCGTCAGGCGTAGATGTGATCGAAAACACGACGTCCCCATCAGGAAGGTCGGCATAGCTGACCCCGGCTTCTTTGTCGTCAAGATATTGGCGCATCATGGCTACGCGTTTGCCGTCGCGCATCGTGAGCAGCAGGTCATAGTGGTTCTTGTCATTGCCGCGGATGATGAGACCGGCCTCCTCGTTGTCGGCAACGGGAGTGAAGTCAATCTTGGCGGATGCCTCCATATTGAGCGCGGTCTGACGACGACCGACAAAGGCAGGCGAATCGTTCTGTTTCAGCGAGAGGGATGAGCCGTTGAGACGCAAATGTCCGGGGCGGGCTGTCAGCGACCAGTCCTTGTCATAGGGATTGCGGAGGAAATTCCAGTGAAGTCTGAGTTTTTCGCCGTCAAAATCGTCTCTTTCAGGCTCCTTCTCCCATGGATGGAGAGCAAGGTCGGGACGCTCGTATTCCATTTCGACAATGCCGTCAGTGCTAACTCTCGGCCAGCCGTCTTCGGTCCATGTGACGGGCGCGAGGAAGGTCTCGCGGCCGATATGCTGATACTTGCCGTTCTGCGGACGGATGCCGAGACACACAGCCCACCAGCTGCCGTCCTGAAGCTGCACGAGGTCGGCATGGCCGATTGCCTGAAAAGGATGGTCAGGAACATCCTTGTTCGAGAGGACCGGATTGTAAGGACTGGGCTCATAAGGGCCGTAGGGCGACTTGCTGCGCTGAATCACCTCGCGGTGCTCGTAGCCCGTGCCCCCTTCAGCCGACATGATATAATAGTAGTCATTGATTTTATAGAAATGAGGGCCTTCGGGCGACGCACCTCCGAGACCCGAAGCCACCTTGCGGCGGGGTTCGATTTCTTTGCCGGTGTTCACGTCGATGGTGCCGAGCAGGAATCCGCCGGCATTGTCGGGGCTGAGATAGTAGGCTTTGCCGTCATAGAAATCAAGCGAGGGGTCTACCCACCACTGGTCGAGCCACACGGGGTCTGACCACGGTCCGGCCGGGTCCTTCGCGCTTACTATCGAGATGCCGTGAGAGCCCTCGCCGCCATAGTTGGTACCTATGATGTAAAATGTGCCGTCGTTGTAGCGCAGTGTGGGAGCATACTGTCCCCCGGAAGTGCCCGCGCCTTTCAGCGGATTGCTTTCAGGCGTGGCAAGAGCATGACCGATGATTTTCCAGTTGACAAGGTCGCGGCTGTGGTAAATCGGAAGACCGGGATAATATTCTAAAGTCGAAGTCACGAGATAGAAATCGTCACCGACACGGCAGATGCTCGGGTCAGGATTCATGCCTGTGAGGATAGGGTTTGTAAACGTCCCTCTTGCCGAAGAACTCAAGCAGGCCATGGCAGCCACTGCTGAAATCAGGATTGATCGGATGGTCATAGTTGGTCAATTTTGAGGTTATGCACTGCGGCCGGACAAGGCCATTTAGTTATATGCCGCAAAGATAGGACATCTCGTCCGTTATGGCCATTTTTAAGGTAAAGATAAGGTGCAACAAGAGTTATAAATCCATAAATAATGTTATAAATAGGAGCCAATTTTGTTAACTGCACATCATATTGCTCTATATCACAACAATATACAAAATCGCACAAAAAAATCCGCCCATAAACAAAAATGTCTTCTGCAAATGAGCGAAACGACTTTTTATTATAACTTTGTCACTGGATTAGTAACTATCATTATTAACCGCAACTCACGAATGAGACATTTCTTCATATCACTCATCTCAATCGCACTCGCACTGTCGGTGACTGCATCTGAAAACATACTCTTCAAGCATTTCACCATGCGCGACGGCCTCTCCGACAATCAGGTCAACAGTATCACGCGTGATTCCAAAGGTTTCATCTGGATTTCCACATCCTACGGCCTGTGTCGCTACGACGGTTATGAATTCAGAAATTTCATGAAGGAAAGCGACAATCCGGAGAGCCTGCCCTTCTACTGTGTCGAATCTGTTCAGGAGGACCATGAGGGGATGCTGTGGGTTTCGTTCGGCCTGAAAAGATATGCCTGTTACAATCCGGTCAAGGAAGTGTTCACGGATGCCGGTAAAATGCTTTCGGAGAAATACGGGATTGAAAGAGAGCCCGGACTGATTTATGTCGACGGGAAGAAGGATTTGTGGGTAGCCGCCAAGGACGGAACGCTCTATCACGTCAGTTCAAAGGACGGCAAAACCGTCAGGGTGAAAAATGCCCGTAGGAAAGGTGTGGATATAACGTCCGTCAGCAGCACTCCCGAAGGTGTCGCCGCGATTTATTCCGACGGCAGTTTCATCAACATCAGCCGCGACAGCAACACTGCGGGAAAGCCCAACGACTACATCGGCAGAATCAGCCCCAACACCAGTCACGATTACCGTATTTTCTGTGATTCAGACGGAGATTACTGGATTAAACGCGTAGGTCAGACATGGCTCTATCACGCTCAAGACGGCAGATGGACTGACCTGTCTGCCCCCTCCTCTATTCTCAGCGGCAAAAATGTGAAATCGTTTGCCTCCGACCGCCACGGCAGGATATGGCTGGCGATTGAAAACGGCGGTATCGACATCGTCGAGAAAAAGACAATGGAGGTCAAGCATCTGCGAAACAATGTCGCGGACCCGAGAAGTCTTTGTGAAAACAATGTGACGTGTCTTTATGCCGACCCTGACGGCGGAATGTGGGCGGGCTCTTTCAAACACGGACTGTCATATTACAACGAGAACGTTTTCAGATTCCGCATCGACAATTTCAACGAGTTCCACAGCATAAGGAATTTCAACCCCGACGTCATATCCATCACCGAGGATGCCGACAGAAACCTGTGGTTCGCAACGCCGAGCGGCATCATTAAAGTAGACTGTCTGACAAAAGAGAAGAAACTGACGGCTCTGCCTCAGGCAAAAGACGGGCAGCCTGAAATGACAATCATAAGTATGCTTGCCGACCGCAGGGACAATATATGGCTCGCGACCTACAAACACGGACTGATAAAGTATGACGGCAAAGAATTCCGCCATCAGCCTCTCGATCCTGACAACCCGTGCTCGATCGTGAACCGGACCGTATGGTCTGTGGCCGAGGACAAGTCGGGCTACCTGTGGATAGGCACATGGGGAGGCGGCCTCTACGGACTCGACCCCGACAACGGACGCATCAGGAACTACGCGAGCGGAGACGAAAATTTCAACAGAAGCGAGATTGCGTCAATCTGCCTGTCTAACGACAACAACATCTATCTCGGGACCACCTACGGCATCGACGTATTCAGTCCCATCACCGGGCGTTTTGAAAAACTGCTCGGCAACCGCAGCGGCAGCCAGCAACTGACCAACCAGCAGATTGTCCAGCTGTTTGAGGACAGCCGCAACCTGCTCTGGATAGCCACACGCGAAGGTCTGAACGTCTATGACCGCAGAAACGACGAAATCATCCTGCCTGTCAAGGAACTCAAACACACGATAATCTTCGGTGTGGCCGAGGATAACGACAAAAACATGTGGGTCACCACCTCCGACGGCCTCTATCACATAGTCGTCAACAGCAACCCGAACTCCCGCAGATTCACGTTCTCACATCAGCCGTACTACACACGCAATTCGTTTGAGGATTTCGGATTCAATCAGAACTGCCTGAAGAAACATTCGTCGGGCGTGATTGCGTGCGGCGGCATCTGCGGCATCAGCCTCATCAATCCGATGGATCTGAGATATGACACAGTCCTGCCCGACGTCCACTTCACCCGCCTTCAGCTGTTCAACCGCGACATAAAGATTGACAGCGTGTATGACGGCGTGAGAATCCTCGAAAGCGCACCCGCTTTCGCAAAGGAACTCAGACTCAACTATGACCAGAATGTATTCTCGGTCGAGTTTTCGGCGATGAACTATGTCGCACCCGAAAATGTCACCTATCTTTACATGCTCGAAGGCTTTGATTCCGACTGGATGAAATCGACTTCTAACAAACTGACCTACACCAATCTCGCCCCGGGCGAATATACACTTAAAGTCAAGGCCGTCAACGGCGACGGCTACGGAAGCGACCGCGCAGCCGAGCTGAAAATCAGAATCAATCCTCCGTTCTGGAACTCTTGGAAGGCATATATCCTCTATTTCATGCTTTTTATCGGGGTCATTCTGCTCATCAGGATGTATCTGCGCCACAATGAGAGTCAGAAATATGAACTTCTGAAAATCCAGCAGGAAGCGCAACACAAACATGAGCTCGATGACATGAAACTGCGCTTCTTCACCAATATCTCTCACGATCTGCGCACACCTCTGACTCTGATTCTCACGCCGCTCGAATATGTCATAGGCCATATCGAAAACGGCGACATTAAAGACAAGCTCGAGATGGCGCGCAACAACGCCATGCGTCTGCTCGGGATGGTCAACCAGCTTCTTGATTTCCGCAAGAGCGACATGAACGGCCACAATCTGAACCCGACATGCGGAAACATCGTCGACACTATCCGCACTATCTGCGACAATTTCATTGAGTATTCCGAACACCGCAACATAAATCTTACCTTCTTCTCGTCGGTCAAGTCGCTCTACATGAAGTTTGACCAAGACAAAATCAGCAAAATCATGATGAACCTCCTGTCAAACGCCTTCAAATTCACCCCGGAGGGTGGACGTGTCGACGTCTGGCTTGAACTCATATCAGCGACAGCCGACAGCCCCGAAACACTTGAAATCAAGGTGGCCGACAACGGCTGCGGCATCGACGACGAACACAAGAAAATGATTTTCGACCGCTTCTATCAGGTTCCCAACGGCTCACACTCCACGGGCAGCGGCATAGGCCTGAATCTCGTCCATGAGTTTGTCACACTCCACAACGGTACTGTGACCGTCTGCGACAATGTCGGCAAAGGCGCGGTGTTCATCATCTCGATTCCTGTTGTCAGACCTGACGAGAGCGATGCCTCCTCCGTGTCGGAAAGCTGCGGCCCTGACACGGAAAAACCGTCGGCCGACAGCGCCGCGGACAGCGCCGAGACTTCAGAAAAGGGAAAGGCCGACAACAAGCGTCCGACCATACTCATAGTCGACGATAATTCCGATTTCCGAAAATTCATGAATGACTGTCTGAAAGAGCACTACGAAATCTGCGAGGCAGCCGACGGCGCCGGGGCATGGAAAATGATTCCCGACCTACAGCCCGACGTGATAGTGTCGGACGTGATGATGCCCGAAATGGACGGCAACGAGCTCTGCCGCATGGTGAAAACCGACATCAGGACGTCACACATACCCGTCATTCTCCTGACAGCACGCGCAGCAAAAGAGCATGAGCTCAAGGGACTTGAAAACGGTGCGGATGACTACATCACAAAGCCTTTCAACCTCGACATCCTCACCCACCGCATCAAGAATCTCCTCGTCAACCGTCAGGATTCCCGCCGCAAGGCCATGGACATTTCCCCGAGCCGCATCAGCATCACTCCGCTCGATGAAAAGCTCATGAAGAAAGCCATCAGCTATGTCGAGGAAAACATGGAACGCAGCAACCTCTCCGTCGAGGAACTAAGCAGCGAGCTCGGAATGAGCCGCGTGCATCTCTACAAGAAACTTGTCGCGATAACCGGCAAGACTCCCGTCGAGTTTATCCGCATCATCCGTCTGAAACGCGCCGCGCAGCTCCTCGCCGAGAGCCAGCTCAACATAGCAGAAGTGACTTATCAGACAGGATTCAACAACCTGAGCCTGTTCCGCAAATATTTCAAAAATGAGTTCGGGGTTCTCCCGTCGGAATATCAGGCAAAACACAGCAAAAAATATAACGAATCCATCTGAAAACCGGTGGATTCGTTATATTCGCGTATTCTGAACAATTCTAATTATTCGGACTTGGAGGAGCTAAATTTTCATATCCTTGCGCAGTCTGAAATCGGCTGACGACGCTCCGACCGCAAGTTGCACCCTGCTTCCCGGGGACAAAATGAAATTCTTAGCCTGCTCGTTCCATGAGCCGAGTTCGGAGTGCGGGATTTCAAAAGTGACGTTCATGGTCTCACCCTTTGCGGTGCGTCCTCAGCGAAGGTCGTGTGCAAGGTCGGAGGTCGGTCGGCAACAGGGAGATTTTCTCGTCAAGCGTCAACAGCGAGATGACATTGTCGACACGCTCGTCATCGCTCAGGCCAAGATTATGGAAGGGATAGTCAGCGTCGGCCGCTCCAATCGAAACTGAAACGGCCAACGCAAATAAACTCAGATGTCTTTTCTTCGAAATTCAATCATTCAGATTTCTTCTCTAAGCCACTTTTCAAGTTCGGCAGTCCACTGGCTCTTATAGAGGAACCCCTCGCCATAGCCCCAGCCGTGACCGCCTTCGGGATAGGCGTGGAGCGATGCGCGGACTTTGTTGGCAAGCAGAGCCGTGTAATAGTTCACACTGTTAGCGACGGGGACGGCATTGTCGTCAGATGAAAGCATGATGAAAGCCTTGGGGGTATCGGCCGTCACCTGTAGCTCGTTGGAAAATTTCACTTCAAGCTCTTTTGTCGGATTCTCGCCGATGAGATTGACGCGCGAGCCCATGTGGGTGTAGGCCGCGTCCATTGTGATTACTGGATAAAAGAGCACCTGAAAGTCAGGACGGGTTTCGGGCGAACTGTAGTGCGTCGCGAGCGTCGAGGCGAGGTGGCCGCCGGCAGACGCACCCATGATGCCTACCTTAGACGGATTGACGCCCCACTCCTCTGCGTGGCTGCGGACAAGGCGCATGGCCTGCTCGGCATCGGCAAGCGGGAGGGTGTGATCACCCTGAGGCAGACGGTATTTCAGCACGACGTAGGTTATGCCCTGACGGTTGAACCACTCAGCCATGTCGTGACCCTCGTGACCGGTAGCCTGCCAGCCGTAACCGCCGCCGGGACACATCACGATAGCTTTGCCGTTGGGCGATTTGGGGACATAGACAGTTATAGCCGGGTCGCGGGTGAAGTCGTTGGAACGTATGGCGGCAGTCTTGACAGCCGAGGTATCGGCGGGATTCTTGTCCCAGAGAAGCATCTCGACTTTCGTCTGGGCTGTGGCGGCAAGACTCGCTGCAAGGAGGCAGAAACTCAATATCTTTTTCATATATCAACAAGTTTGATTCATTATTATTTACATACAATCACAAAACCGCCGTCAGGCATGATTTCAACCGGAACAGAAGCCGCATTTTTCAGCTTGAGCGGCTTTGCTATGAGTTCCTTGCCTTTCTCGTCGGCATAAATCACGGCTTCCGCGCCCTTCAGACCGAGTGCCGAGAGGTCAAGTTTAACTTTCACCGGCTCCTTGAGGGCATTGACACCGGCGATATACCACTTGTCGGCATGCCTGCGGGCAAGAACGACATATTTGCCGGGATAACCGTCAATAAGCCGGGTATCGTCCCATGTAGTCGGGACGGCTTTCATGAACGCAATCGCATCGGCGGGAGCTTCGGTGAGATTGTTGGGAGTAAGGGCGAAATTCTGCACCGGGTTCTGAAAGAGGATTGAGGTCGCGAGCTGGAAACCGTCGCCGGTCATACGGGTGTTGCCGCTCTTGTTGTCGCGGTTCATGCGGCGGTTGAACACCGAGCCGCCATATTCCATCAAGGCGACAGCGTTACGGATAAATGGATGGAGAGTAGCATGGAAGGCCTCGAGGTCGCAGTGAATCTGCTCGAAAATGAGATTTTCAGAGGCAAACACAGCCTCGCTGCCGACATGATTGGGATACATTCTCTCCCAGCCGCGCGGGAGTGTGCAGCCGTGGAAAATCACGTCGATACCGTGGTCGGCGGCATCGCTGAGAATATCTTCATAGAGGCGCATCGTCTCCTGCTTGTCTCCGCCGAAAAAGTCAACCTTGATACACTCCACTCCGTTGTCGCGGAGCCATTTCATCTCTTTCTTGCGCACGATGGGGCGGTCCATCTTATTGGTCGGGCTCTGGACAATGTCATTCCAGTGGCCGCTCGAAGAGTACCAGAGTATAGGCCGGATGCCTCTGTCCTTTGCATAGCCAAGCAGCTCGGGCATGCGCTCATAGCCGATGTTCTTGTCCCAGCCGGCGTCGATGAGGATATTCTCATATCCGAGGTCTACGGCGAGGTCGATGAATATCTTCTGGTCATCCATGTTCATGGAATTGTCCTGCCACACAATCCAGCTCCATGTCCCTCGGCCGGGGCGACCGGGGCGGCTTGTCTCATAGCGGGGCTCCACGACATTCCATGGAATGGTTGTCTCCACGATGGGAGCTAGATTGTCGGCCACGGTGATTGTGCGCCATGGAGTTGAGGCTGGGAGAGCTATGCCGGGGGCGGCTGAGCCGTTGCCGTTGTTTTCCTCAGGCATGGGATATGCTATCGAGAAAACACCGTCATTGTAGTCACTGAGGTGCGACGCGCAGTAGTAACCGTCGACTCCTGTCTCCGATAGCAGGGCCCAGCCCTTGTCGCCGACGCGGAACAGGCCGGGGAAAGTGAAGCCACGTCCGAACTGCGAGGGTGTATCCATGGCGGCATCGGTGATATAATACTCCTCATAGCTCGGTTTTGTGCGCTTCCAGCCAATCATCGGCTCGCTGTGGGAGGTAAGAAACACCTTTGTCTCTCCGGGGAAACGATAGCCGGTCGCCTCGCTCCTGACAACCATGGCACCGGTCTCGCCGTTGTTCTGACGAGGGATGACATAGCGGAAAGCCACGTCGTTGTCAGAAACCAGCCACTCGACAGAGACTTCATTACCCTTGTCATTTCTGAGCGTGGTGACAAGACGGTTTGCCTCATAGTCGATATGGCTCTTCTTGATTTTGTCCTGATCGTATGACTTCGAGACCTTCGATGTCTCAGAACCGACGAGCGACATCCCCTTGCTAAGGTCGCCGACATCTGTCAGCAGACCCAGCGGAGAGTTTTCAAGAATAGTATTGCCGTCATAGATTACCGAGTACACCGGTCTGCCGCCGGCGACATCGGTCACGACCTTCAGTTTTCCGTCAGGGCTCGCCACAGTCAGCGGCGATGCCCATGCGCCGGCTGAAATCAGCAGGCTCACACCAAAAATAATTGTTTTCATGTTTTAGTTTAAAAATGTTACGATAGTTGATTCAGGAGCGACACGGAAATCCGTCATCCATACGCTCCGGCTTACAATGCAAAGTTAATAATTATGCCACATTCGGCTTTACTGTTTTGATATAAACTACCTCCCGCCGGACGGTAGAATGATGATAATATGTAATAATAAGGTATAACAATTGTTGCAGCACACTGAAGAATGTCTGTTCGCGCTCGAAGCGCATCTTCTCGGCAAGCGTGATAATCCATTTATTATCTTATTTAACTTTCGGATGTTGGAATTATGAAAAACCGGCCTCTCACAGAACGACGGTACGCGGAGCGTACCTTGCACTAAACGTACAGAATTGACACAGAA
>QWCV01004386.1_pt1 | contig 19620 bp, 16 predicted proteins | sample 1972621 | NCBI WGS metagenome assembly QWCV01 (sample SAMN09866699, study PRJNA288562) | Human gut metagenome isolate pre2_stool, whole genome shotgun sequencing... | isolation source: gut | host: Homo sapiens | place: USA: California | reverse complement strand
GTACACCAAGATCAACGCCATGTACGGTCCCTGCAACTACAAGGCCGTCAACTGGGAGACCCGTCAGGGCGACGGCTACACCACCGAGGAGTACGAGGCGTTTGCCGCTGCTTTCGACGCGGCTTCCAAGTAATCCCCGCAGACTAAAATTAAGTAAGGTTCGGTAATAATGTTAAAATACACGGTTAAGCGGCTGGCGCAGTCGCTTGTTACGATTCTTCTGATCGCAACCATCGTCTTCCTGCTGATGCGCTGCCTGCCCACGGACTATTACTTCACTGAGGAACAGCTCATGAAGTTTACCGAGGAGCAGAAGTACGCGGCACTGGAAGCGGCTGGTCTGACCGACCCTATCGGCACCCAGCTCATCCACTTCTACAACGACCTGCTGCACCTGGACTTCGGCACTTCCCGCCGCATCCAGAACGGTGCCACCGTGGTCAAGGTCATCGGTAAAAAGTTCGGCGTCTCCATGCGTCTGGGCCTCATCTCCGCCGGCATCTCTCTGGTGGTCGGCGTGCTGATGGGCATTATCCAGACCGCGTTCAAGGATAAGCTGCTGGACTGGATCGGCACGGCTTACACGGTTTTCGTCAACGCGGTGCCCTCCCTGGTGTCCTATTCGCTGGTGCTGGTCTTCGGCTCCAAGTACCTGGGCTTCCCCACGCTGTACTCCACCCGGAATGTGGGCCCGTCCAGCGTGCTGCCCATCGTCTGCCTTTCTCTGGCTTCCATTGCAGGCTATGCCCTGTGGACCCGCCGCTACATGGTGGACGAGCTGACCCGCGATTATATCAAGCTGGCCCGTGTCAAGGGCCTGAGCTCCAGCGAGATCATGTTCAAGCATGTTCTGCGCAACGCCATGGTGCCCATGGTGCAGTATATCCCCCAGTCCATCCTGCTCACGGTCGGCGGCTCGCTGCTGATGGAGCGGTTCTTCTCGGTGCCCGGCATGGGCCCCCTGCTGACCGACGCCATCCAGCGCTATGACCTGAACGTTGTGCAGACGCTGGTCATCTTCTACGCCGTGCTGGGCATTGCAGGCGTTTTCCTGGGCGATGTTCTCATGATGGTCATTGACCCGCGTATCACTTTGACCGGAAAGGAGGCAGCTCGCTGATGGCTAAGGCATCTGATTTTGAGGGCAAGAAGCAGGACGATCTGTTCTACTTCGTGGATTACTCTCCCGAGGAGGCCGAGCGTGTCGGCTACTCCAACTACTCTTACTGGGGCTCCGTGGTGCAGAACTTCCTCAAGCACAAAATGGCAGTCGTCTGCCTGGTGCTGTTCCTGTTCCTGGTCATTTTCTCGTTCATCGCGCTGGCCGTTGGCAAGTACGATTACCAGACCCTGATCACCGACTCTTCCAAGGCGTTCATTGCGCCCAACAGCGAGTACTGGTTTGGTACCGACAACCTGGGCCGTGACTACTGGTGCCAGGTGTGGTACGCCACCCAGGTGTCCATCCGTCTGGCTCTGATCGTTGCCGTGGGCGAGAGCATCCTCGGTGTCGTCATCGGCCTGATCTGGGGCTATGTCCGCAGCCTGGACCGCTTCTTCACCGAGCTGTACAACCTGATCGACAACGTGCCCTACATCATCTACATGACCCTGATCGCACTGGTCGTCGGCCAGAGCTTCACCATCATGGCCGTGTCGATGATCGCCATTGGCTGGCTGGTCATGGCCCGCCGTGTCCGCAACATGGTGTTCATGTTCCGTGACCGTGAGTACAACCTCGCGTCCCGCTGCCTGGGCACCCCGCTGTGGCGCGTGCTGACCAAGAACATCCTGCCCTATCTGGTCTCCGTCATCATCCTGCGTATGGCCCTGAGCATCCCCGCCACCATCAACCTGGAGTCCACCCTCTCTTACCTGGGCATCGGCCTGGGCATCGAGACGCCGTCTCTGGGCCTGATTCTGAGCAAGGTGCGCGGCTTCTTCCTGGACTACCCGTATCTGCTGGTCTTCCCTGCATCCATCGTGTCCATTATTTCCATTTCGTTCTATATCATGGGCAACGCGTTCTCGGATGCAGCCGACCCGCGCAATCACGTTTAATTAGATGGGAGAGAGAATCACAAACATGGATAGACAACCGATTATCTCTGCCAAAGACGTGGAGATCACCTTTAGCCTGCGCGGCAAAAAGCTGAACGCGATCCGCAAGTGCTCGCTGGACCTGTACGACGGCGAGACCCTTGCCATCGTGGGCGAGTCCGGCTCGGGCAAGTCCGTTTTCACCAAGACGTTCGTCGGTATGCTGGATGTCAACGGTAAGATCACCGGCGGTTCCATCATGTACGAGGGCCGCGACATGACCAAGTTCACCGAGAAAGACTGGCTGGGCATCCGCGGCAAAAAGATCGCCATGGTCATGCAGGACCCCATGACCAGCCTGAACCCGCTGAAGAAGATCGGCAAGCAGATCCAGGAGAGCATTGAGCACCACCAGGGTCTGCACGGCGAGGCCGCCAAAAAGGCTGCCATCGAGATGCTGGCCAAGGTCGGCATCCCTGACCCTGAGCGCCGTTACGAACAGTACCCTCACGAGTTCTCCGGCGGTATGCGCCAGCGTGTCGTCATCGCCATTGCAGCGGCCTGCCGCCCGCAGATCCTGATTTGCGACGAGCCCACCACCGCACTGGACGTGACCATTCAGGCGCAGATCCTGCAGCTGATCCGTGACCTGCAGAAAGAGCTGGGCATGTCGGTCATCTACATCACCCATGACCTGGGCGTTGTGGCAAACGTGGCCGACCGCGTGGCCGTTATGTACGCGGGCCAGATCGTCGAGTACGGCACCGTGGAAGAGATCTTCTACGACGCATGGCACCCCTACACCTGGGCGTTGCTGCAGGCGCTGCCGCAGCTGGGCACCAAGGGCGAGGCCCTGCCCACCATCGACGGTACCCCGCCGAACCTGTTCAACGAGATCAAGGGGGATGCATTTGCACCCCGCAACAAACATGCGCTGGCCATCGACTTTGTGGCAGAACCTCCGTTCTTCCAGGTAAGCGAGACCCACGCAGCAAAGACCTGGTATCTGGACCCGCGTGCTCCCAAGATGGAGCGCCCGCACTCCATCCAGAACCTGCGCGAGAAAATGGGAAAGATGGGAGGTTCCAACTTCAATGGCTGAGCGCGAAAAGCTGATTGAGCTGAAAGACCTTCAGATCACCTTTGGCTCTGGCAAAAAGAAATTTGTGGCCGTGGACCATGTCAATTTTGACATCTACAAGGGCGAGACGTTCTCGCTGGTGGGTGAGTCCGGCTCCGGCAAGACCACCATTGGCCGTGCCATCTGCCGCATCAACCCCACTTCCGGCGGCGACATCTATTTCAAGGGCCAGAAGATCAACGGCAAAATTCCCAAAGAGCTGGACCGTGAGGTCATCCGCAAAGTGCAGATGATCTTCCAGGACCCCATGGCATCTCTGAACGAGCGTGCCAAGGTGGAGTACATCGTGGCGGAGGGCCTGCTCAACCACCACCTGTACAAGGACCAGAACGACCTGCATGAGAAAGTGATGGACGCTCTGCATGAGGTCGGCCTGCTGCCGGAGTTTGCTTCCCGTTTCCCCCACGAATTCTCGGGCGGCCAGCGCCAGCGTATCGGCATTGCCCGCGCGCTGGTCATGGAGCCGGAGTTCATCGTGGCCGACGAGCCCATCTCCGCACTGGACGTCTCCATCCGTGCACAGGTGCTGAACCTGCTGAACGAGATGAAAAAGACCCGCGGCCTGACGTACCTGTTCATCGCCCATGACCTGTCGGTGGTCCGCTTCATCTCGGACCGCATCGCCGTCATCAGCAAGGGCCGCATCGTGGAGCTGGCAGAGGCTGAAGAGCTGTTCCTCCATCCCCTGCACCCCTACACCAAGGCGCTGCTGAGTGCTGTTCCCATCCCGGACCCGGGCCTCGAGAAGCAGAAAAAGCTCCTCGTGTACGACCCCTCCTGCCACGATTACAGCGTGGACAAGCCGGTCTGGGAAGAGATCGCCAACGGACACTTTGTTTACGGCAACCAGAAAGAGCTGGAAGCCTACCGCAAGGAGTACGAGAGCCAGCTGTAAGCAGTTGAACCGCTGCTTGCCTGTATTTTAACACAAAGACCCCGCCGCATTGGGAAACTTCCCTCTGCGGCGGGGTTTTGTGCGTTTATTTGAAATTCAACCTCTCACCGCTCCATCCCGCTGCGCGGGCATGTCGCGGAGCTCCCCTGTCAGGGGAGCTTAATCAATGTTATATCAGTTCTGTTCCCGGTTTGGGCTGGTAAGCCTGCCAGAAGTTTTTCAGGGCGTCCAGCCCCTGTGTCTGGATACGCTGGGGCAGCTGGGCAAGCTTTGCCCAATCGCCGCCCATGGCATACTGATACCAGGCTGCGGCCCCCAGCAATGCCAGCAGGAGCAGCACCAGCAGCCAGCGGCCTCTGTGGTGCTTTCTGCGGGGTTTTTCCGGTTTGGCAGTATTCGTTTCCGCCTCCGGGGCCGGACCGTTCCGGGCCGCTTTGCGGGTGGGCAGGAAACCCGTCCCCTCCGCCTGCGGGTAATCACAGGCGGCACGGCGGATCATATCCAGCAGCCAGAGGGCGGCGTTGTCAGAAGACGGCACCGTGCGGAGCCAGCAGCCCTTTTTGCTGCTCAGAACGAGAACTTTCTCACTGCCCCGCTCCGCGCAGCCTGCGGCCAGCTCTGAGCCCACCACCCGCCGGGCTGCCTGGGCCCGGGCAAGGGCCAGCCGGACGGCATCCGGCTCTTCCGCTTTGAAACGGGCACGGGCCCGTTTCTCGATCTGAGGCCCGGCCTTAGGGTGGGCGTAGCTCAGTGCCCCAAAGTCAAAGACCTTTTCGGCCCCGGGCGCTGTTTCCAGACGTGCTTCCAGCAGGGCTCCGGCGGCGGCATCGCTGCAGACCAGCAGGCGGTCATGGGTCTCCAGTGCGTTGACCACCGCGGCGGCAAGGCTGGTATCCCCTGCCCCGTACAGATCCGCCTCAAATTGAGCCTGTAAACTCTGAGCAGCCTTTTTCAGTCCCGAGGGGCTGGCCGCCTGAAGGGCCAGCAGCGTTTCCCCGCCGCGGCTCTTCCACTGGGCCTGCGTCTTCCACTGGGGCGCAAACTGCCCCACAGCCCCTGCCAGCTGCCCCTGCGGCGCGCCAAACAGGCGCAGCACACAGCTTGTCTTTTCTTCGGCCAAACCGGATTCCCCCTAGCAAAGTTTACTCTGCCAGAAACGCCTCGTTGAGGGCATCCAGCGCGGCGGCACTGTGCTGCTCCGAGGCGGCGAGGGGCTTTGTGTGGGCAGGTACTTTCCCCTGCGCCAGCCGCAGGGCCAGCGCCAGCGCAGCCTGTGCGGCACGGGCGCGGACCAGGGCACGGTCCGGGCGGGAGACAAAGAGCTTCTGGACATAGACGGTATCGCCCCGGGCAGCGCCAAGGTAGACCGTGCCCACCGGGCGGACTTCATCGCCGCCTGTGGGCCCGGCAACGCCCGTCACGCTGACGGCGATGTCCGAACCGGAGGCCGCAGCGGCCCCCAGTGCCATCCGGGCTGCCACCGGGGCGGACACCACATTGTATTTTGCGATGACCTCCGGCTCCACGCCCACCAGCCTGGTCTTTGCCTGCTCCCAATAGGTCACAAAGCCATAGCCGAACACCTCGCTGGAGCCTGACACCGAGGTAACGCGCTGGGCGATCATGCCACCGGTGCAGCTCTCGGCAGTGGAGAGAGTGAGACCCTGCTCTTTCAGGGTGCGCACCACCGTCTCTTCCAGTCCGGCTACGTCTTCATCATACACCGCGTCGCCCAGCAGATCATAGAACTTTGTGGCGTATGCGCGGCACATTTTTTCGCCGTCCTCCTCCGAGGAGGCCCGGGCCGTGATGCGGATCTCACACTCCCCCGTCTTGCAGTAGATGGCGGCGGTGGGGTTGGCGTTTTCCAGCAGGTGCTTTACCCGGTATTCAATGTTGCTCTCGCCGCCCAGCACCCGGAGGGTGACGGAGTGGAGGGTGCAGTTCTGCCGCGCCAGCAGCAGCGGGCGGACGCTCTCGGTCCACATGGCTTTCATCTCGTGGGGCACGCCGGGCATCAGCACAGCGCAATGGCCCTCCTGCTCAAACCAGGCACCGGGGGCGGTGCCGTGGTTGTTGATGATCTTATGCCCTTTGGTGGGCACCATGGCCTGCTTGCGGTTGTTGGGGGTCGTCTCCCGACCGGAGCGGGCAAAAAAGCGGGTGATCTTCTCCCACTCGGCTTCGTCAAAGGCCAGCTCGTCCCCAAAGCAGGCAGCCACCGTCTCCTTGGTCAGGTCGTCTGCCGTGGGGCCCAGGCCGCCGGTGAAGACCAGAAGATCACAGCGGCTCTTGGCCTCGTTGACGAAATCCGCCAAACGGCCATGGTTGTCGCCAATGGTGCTCTCCCGCTGGACGGTGATGCCCAGGTCGGCCAGCTCCCGGCTCAGGTACTGGGCGTTGGTGTTGAGGATGTTGCCGAGCAGCAGCTCGGTGCCCACACTGATGATCTCTGCCGTCATCGTCTCACCCCACAAAATCCACGTCGTCGGTGATCCGGATCCGGATGCGCTCGGCGTTCTCGGCAGCCTCGGCTTCCAGCTGGGCCAGGCCCGGCATCCCAGCCTCGGCCTCTAAGATCTCGTCCAGCTCGGGGCGGATCTTCGGGTGCGGCGGGGTAAAGATGGTGCAGCAGTCCTCGTAGGGCAGGATGCTGGTCTCAAAGGTATTGATGTGGCGGGACGTCTCGATGATCTCGGTCTTGTCCATCCCGATGAGGGGGCGGAGGATGGGCAGGTCCTGGGCGGCATCGGTGCACTGCAGGGCCTTGACGGTCTGGCTTGCCACCTGGGCCAGACTCTCGCCGGTGACGAGGGCCTCACAGCCCTGCTTCTTGGCGATGACGTTGGCAATGCGCATCATGCTGCGGCGCATGAGGACGGTGAACAGCACGTCCGGGGCGTTGTCCCGGATGTACTCCTGCGGCTTGGTGTAGGGCACCACAAACAGGTTGGTGCTGCCGGTATAGGGGGTGATGAGCTGGGCCAGAGCTTTGACCTTGAGCTTGGCGCGCTCCGAGGTGTACGGCGGGGACGCAAAATGGATGTGGTCCAGGCCGAGGCCGCGCTTTGCCATCCGGTAAGCGGCCACCGGGCTGTCGATGCCGCCGGAGAGCATGTTGAGCGCGCGGCCCGAGGTGCCCACGGGCAGGCCGCCCTCACCGGGGATCTTCGGGCCGTGGATATACGCGCCGTAATCCCGGACTTCTACAATCACTTTAAAATCGGGGTTGTGGACATCCACCTTGAGGTAATTGTGCTTGCCCAGCAGGTAAGCGCCCAGCTCCCGCATCAGCTCCGGGCTGGTCATGGGGAAGCTCTTGTCGGCGCGGCGGGCCTCCACCTTAAAGGTGCGGATGCCGTGGAGACTGTCGCCCAGATAATCCTCCGCCGTCTGGCAGATGGTGTCAAAATCTTTCTCACAGACCACGGCACGGCTCAGGGCAGCCAGACCAAAGACGGTCTTGACCCGGTCGAACGCGAGGTCCATGTCGATGTCCTCTTCCTCGGGCTCCATGTAGAACGTGGACTGGGTGCAGTACACCCGGAACTTGCCCACGGTCTTGAGGCGGTAGCGCAGAATTTTCATCATGGCCGACTCAAACTGGTTGCGGTTGAGGCCTTTCAGGGACATTTCGCCCTGATAGCCCATAATCACTTCTCTCATATTATCTCCTCATTCTCTGTAAATGCTTCATGCCGTCTTCAAAGCGGTTGAGGAACGCGTCCACGTCCTCCGGGGTGTTGTCGGCGCAGAACGAAACGCGGATGGCCGTGTCGATGGCCAGCGGGTCCCGGCCCATGGCCGCCAGCGTGTGGCTGGGCTGGCCCCGCCCGCAGGCACTGGCCGAGGAAACATAGATCTGTTCTTCGGCCAGATAAGCCAGCATCGTCTCGCTCTTGATACAGTTCTCGCTGAAATTGAGCACCTCCGGCACCGCGTTCTCCGGGCTGTTGATGACCACTTCCGGGAACGCTTTCAGCCCCTCCCGCAGCCGGTCGTTCAGGGTGCGGACCGCCGTGTCCCGGCTCTTCATGGTCTTGGCCAGCCGGGTGGCAGCGGCTGCCAGACCCATGGCGTAGGGCAGGTTCTCGGTGCCGGGGCGCATTTCCCGCTCCTGCTCGCCGCCGAGGTAAGGCGGCTGGAACGCCTGCACGACGCGGTCGCTCAGGTAGAGGGCACCGATGCCCTTGGGCGCGTGGATCTTGTGGCCGCTGACCGACAGGGTATCAATGTTGGCCAGCTTGAGGGGCACCCGCATCCAGGCCTGCACGGCGTCCACATGGACGATGGTGCGGCTGTTGCGGCGCTTGACCTCGGCGGCCAGGCGCTCCACATCGTTCCGGGTGCCGATCTCATTGTTGACCATCATGCAGGCCACAAGGATGGTGTTTTTGTCCACATGCTCCAGCATCTCGTCGATGCTGAGGGTGCCGTCCGCCCTGGGATCGACCACGGTGACGTCATAGCCCATGGCGGCCAGGCGCTCCAGCGGCTTCTGCACGCTGGGGTGCTCGAACCCGGACACCACGATGCCCTTGCCGAATTTGCGGGTCAGCGCCGCGCCCAGCAGGGCCAGATTGTTGCTCTCGCTGCCGCAGGAGGTGAAATAGAGCTCTTTGGGCTTACAGCCAAGGGTGCGGGCCACCGCCGCCCGGGCCGCGTTGAGAGCCTCCTCGCTCCGGGCCCCGGGGGCGTACAGGGAGGAGGGGTTTGCCCAGTGCTCCCGCATGGCCTTGTCAATGACGTCCGCCACCTCGGGGGCTACCATGGTGGTGGCGGCGTTGTCCAGATAATGGATGTTCGGGTCTTGTATCATAACGGATGATTCCTGCCTTTTTCTTGCATAGTTATGGATAGTATATCACAAACCGCGTGCCAGCGTAAAGTACCTGTACACAGCAAAAAAAGCCGCCCCGCAGCGGTGCGGGCACGGCTCTTTTCCATGCGGGGCTCACGGCCGCGGGCGTGCGGCTCAGTGGTTCTCGTTTGCTTTTTGCAGCCAGATGCTGCCAATATCCAGTGCGTTGTACAGACCGTTCTTGGTGGTCTGGCGGGCAACACGAGCTTCCGGCGTCTTGGTCTCGTCGGTGGAGAGAAGCTGCAAATGAACCTTATCGGCTACCTGCAATACGGCCGTAATACAGCTCGTTGTCCTTACGGACGAGGGGCTTGCCTTTATAAGTCAGTTTCGGTGTAAATGGCATCGTGAAAGCCTCCCTATCGTTTAGATTCAGTTTAGTATACCATAATCCGCGCCCCTTGTGCAATAGATAGACGGACTCTTGCACAATTTTTCACGGCTTGCGCCTGCTGCCAGGGCGCTGTATAATAGAGCTGGAGATCACCACACGAACGGGGGAACTTTTATGGCTGATTATCAGGAATACCGCCGCCGCATCCTGCACCGCCGCTGGCGCCGGATGTTTACCGCTGTTGCCTTTCTGGTACTGCTGGTGCTGCTCATTTCCGTGGGCATGCTCTGGAAGCGCCTCCACCGCGACCAGCGCCCGAATACCGTGGAGGGCCCCACCATTTTGCAGCAGGAGCTCACCGGCACCGAGTGGAACACCATCAGCTACACACCGGCCCGCCGCCTGAGCGTCCAGACCCAGGCCGACGGCACCACGGCCATGGATTTCCGGCTGGCGGCGCAGCCCGCCTCGGAGGCCGTGGACCGCAGCTGGTTTTCGGACGTGTGGTTCCTGGGCGACAGCCTGACCCAGGGGATGCAGATGTATGAAAACGGCCTGCCCAACGCGCATTTCTGTGCTTATAAAGGCGTGGGCCCCAATGCCGTGGTCAATGGCACCACCTGCAAGCGGGCCGACGGTGTGGCAGAGATCCCCATGGATGTTCTGGCCGCCCAGCAGCCCCGGGCGCTGTACATTCTGCTGGGCACCAACGTCCTCAACCGGGACGACGATTACAGCAGCTTTCTGACCTATTACCGCCTGATGCTGGATATGGTCTCCCAGTCGCTGCCCAACACCACTCTCTATGTCCAGTCCATCACCCCGGTCCGGCCCGAAGTGCGGGAAAAGCACCCCGGCCTGTACAAGGAACGGCTGTGCCAGATCAACGATGAGCTGGCGGCCATCGCGCTGGAGAAGAACTGCGTCTTCCTCAACCTGTGGGAGGTACTGGCCGATGAAAACGGCGACCTGAAAGCCGAGTACGCCCAGCCGGACGGCTACCATGTAAAGCCGGACGGTTACAGCGTCTGGGTGGAGTATCTGGCAGCCCACACCTGAGAGTGATAGTACGACTTTTTACCGTGTCTGACAAAAATTTTTTGTCGAAATATTGACATTCCCCCAAACCCATGATAAGATAACACACGATTTTGAGAGACGAAGCGTGTCAGAGTCTTTTCAAAGCAATTTACCTTGGACCGCCCCGCGGGGGCGCCGGGTCCACTGCCGACCGGCGGCGCAAGCTGCCATTATTGATTGAGTTTGAAGCTCAAATTTTATAAGTTGGTTCCTTTACAACCATGAAATTGCGCGGAACGCCGTGCAGACTTGTGAAACGGTCAATAAGAGTAGTAAAAGTGTAATTGCTATATAGACTCTCCTCATCCCGTCTTTTTGAATCATGTGATGGACTGCACTCCGGCATTGCTTCCCGGGGGTTTTGTCCGCGCGTTCAAAATGGCTTTTTAAGCGCAAGTCTGCACCAGCGTGCAGGGCTTGCGCTTTTTTGTTTGTTCATGGCTTGGTACAGAGGACCAGGGACGGAGGAAAACAATGAGTGAGAACCGTACAAGGTTCCGGCTGGACCAGCGCCGTGCCCCTATTTACGAGGCGTTGGAGCAGTTCCGGCAGATGCGGGTGGTGCCTTTTGATGTGCCCGGCCACAAGCGGGGCCGCGGCAATCCGGAGCTGACCGCTTTTCTGGGCCAGCAGTGTGTGGGCGTGGATGTCAACAGCATGAAGCCGCTGGACAACCTCTGCCACCCGGTATCGGTCATCCGGGAGGCAGAAGAGCTGGCCGCCGATGCTTTTGGCGCGGCCCATGCCTTTTTGATGGTAGGCGGCACTACCAGCAGTGTGCAGAGCATGGTGCTTACCGCCTGCAAGCGGGGCGATGAGATCATCCTGCCCCGCAATGTGCACCGCAGTGTGCTGAACGCGCTGGTGCTCTGCGGCGCGGTGCCCGTCTATGTCAACCCCGAGGTCGATAAACGTCTGGGCATCTCCCTGGGCATGAAGCGGGAGCAGGTGGCAAAGGCCATCAAAGAGCACCCCAATGCCGTGGCTGTGCTGGTGAACAACCCCACTTACTACGGCATCTGCTCCGACCTGCGTGCCATCGTCAAGATGGCACACGACGCCGGGATGCTCTGCCTGGCCGACGAAGCTCACGGCACCCACTTCTACTTTGGCGGCGGGCTGCCCGTTTCCGCCATGGCAGCCGGTGCCGATATGGCTTCCGTCTCCATGCACAAGAGCGGCGGCAGCCTGACTCAGTCCAGCCTGCTGCTCATCGGGCCCAATGTCCACCCGGGCTATGTGCGGCAGATCATCAACCTGACCCAGACCACCTCGGGCAGCTACCTGCTCATGTCCAGCCTGGATATCTCCCGCCGCAACCTCGCCCTGCGGGGGCGGCAGGTGTTCCACCAGGTAGCGGACATGGCCGAGTACGCCCGGGAAGAGATCAACGCCGTGGGCGGCTACTACGCCTTTGGCAAGGAGCTGTGCAACGGAAACTCCGTCTTTGACTTTGACACGACCAAACTCAGCGTCCACACGCTGGACATCGGCCTGGCCGGCATTGAGGTCTACGACATCCTGCGCGACGAGTACGACATCCAGATCGAGTTCGGCGACATCGGCAACATTCTGGCGTACCTCTCCATCGGTGACCGCCCGCAGGAAGTGGAACGGCTGGTCAGCGCACTGGCCGAGATCAAGCGCCGCTTCCGCACCGACGGGGCCGGCCTGCTGAGCCAGGAATACATTGACCCCGTGGTGGCCGCCAGCCCGCAGGAGGCGTTCTACGCCCCCAAAAAGAGCCTGCCTTTGATGGAGACCGAGGGCATGGTCTGCAGCGAGTTCGTCATGTGCTACCCGCCGGGCATCCCCATCCTGGCCCCCGGCGAGCGGATCACCAAAGAGATTTTGAACTATATCGAGTACGCCAAGGCCAAGGGCTGCAGCATGACTGGCCCGGAAGACCCTGAGATCTTACGCCTGAACGTTCTGGCCTAAAGGAGGAGAGAAACAACCATGGAATTTTGGTTTTCGGAATTTCACACCCCGGATGTGAAGCACAGCATCCGGGTCAACCGGCAGCTCTACTCCAAGCAGAGCGATTACCAGCGCATTGATATTTTTGAGACGCCCGAGTTCGGCCGGGTGCTCACCCTGGACGGCAACGTCATGCTCACCGAGCGGGACGAGTTCATCTACGACGAAATGATCGTCCACGTCCCCATGGCCGTGCACAAAGAGGCCAAGGACATCCTCGTCATTGGTGCCGGCGACGGCGGCGTGGTGCGGGAGCTGACCCGCTACGACCGGGTGGAGCGGATCGACCTGGTGGAGATGGATCCCCAGGTGGTGGAGGCCTGCCGCGCCTACCTGCCCGGCAATGCCTGCCGGATGGATGACCGCCGGGTGCACATTTATTTTGAGAACGCCCTCAAATACATCCGCCGCTGTGAGGAGGAATACGACCTTATCATCGTGGACTCCTCCGATCCGTTCGGCCCCTCTGAGGGCCTGTTCACCCGGGAGTTCTACGGCAGCTGCTTCAACGCCCTGAAAGCGGACGGCATCATGGTCAACCAGCAGGGCAGCCCGTTCTACACGGAGGACGCCAGCGCCATGCAGCGCAGCCATAAGCGCATCGCTTCCACATTCCCGGTCAGCCGGGTGTACCAGGCCCACATTCCCACCTTTGCGGCGGGCTACTGGCTGTTTGGCTTTGCCAGCAAAAAGTACCATCCCATTGACGATCTGGACGCGGACGCCTGGAAAGCGCTCAACATGCGCACCCGTTATTACACCACCCGGCTGCATGTCGGGGCATTCTACCTGCCGGCATTCCTTGAGGAAATGCTGCGGGAAGTGGAGGAACCCAAATGATCTCACCCAATGTTGAAACTGTTCTCGGCTGCGACAGCAGCTACCGCGCCGCCGACATCGTGCTCTACGGTGCCCCCTACGATTCCACCACCAGCTACCGCCCCGGTGCCCGATTCGGCCCCAGTGCCATCCGGCACGAGAGCTACGGGCTGGAGACCTACAGCCCCTACCAGAACGCCGACCTGACCGATTTTGACATCTTTGACAGCGGCGACCTCGAGCTCTGCTTCGGCTCCAGCGAGCTGGCCCTTGCCGGCATTGAGGCCCGGGCTGCTGAGATTTTGCAGGACGGCAAGCTCCCCCTGCTGCTGGGCGGTGAGCATCTGGTCACGCTGGGTGCCGTGCGGGCTGCCGTGAAGAAATACCCGGACCTCCACATCGTCCACTTTGACGCCCACGCCGATCTTCGGGACGATTATCTGGGTGCCAAGCTCAGCCACGCCTGTGTCCTCCGCCGCTGCCATGAGCTGGTAGGCGACGGGCACATCCACCAGTTCTGCATCCGGAGCGGGGACCGGGCCGAGTTTGAGTTTGCGGCCCAGCACACCGAGATGCACAAGTTCGATTTCACCGGCCTTGCCGAGCTGACAGCCTCCCTCTGTGAGAGCAAGGTACCGGTCTACCTCACCATTGACCTCGACTGCCTCGACCCCTCCTGCTTCCCCGGCACCGGCACCCCCGAAGCCGGCGGCGTGAGCTTTTTGCAGCTGCTGGACGCCATCCGCACGGTGGCCAAGGCCAACATCATCGGAGCCGACCTCAACGAGCTGGCCCCCATGCTGGATGCCTCCGGCGTGTCCACGGCAACGGCCTGCAAGGTGCTGCGGGAGCTCCTGATCGCGCTGGACAAAGGCTGGCCCGGGTTCCAGGTTTGACGCATTTCGACGCATTACCATAAAACAACCAACAAAGGAGAAATTCACCATGAGCAAAGTCCTCATCATCGGCTGCGGCGGCGTGGCCTCCGTTGCCATCCACAAGTGCTGCCAGGTGCCTGAAGTGTTCACCGAGATCTGCATCGCCAGCCGCACCAGATCCAAGTGCGATAAGCTCGCCGCCGAGCTGGCCCCCAAGACCACCACGAAGATCACCACCGCGCAGGTGGATGCCGATCAGACCGAAGAAGTGATCGCCCTCATCAAGGCCTACCAGCCCGATCTGGTCATGAACATTGCCCTGCCCTACCAGGACCTGACCATCATGGATGCCTGCCTGGCCTGCGGCGTCAACTACATGGACACCGCCAACTATGAGCCTGAAAACACCGACGACCCGGAGTGGCGCGCCATTTATGAGAAGCGCTGCAAGGAGGCCGGTTTCTCCGCCTACTTTGATTACAGCTGGCAGTGGGCTTACGCCAAAAAGTTTGAGGAGGCCGGCCTGACCGCCCTGCTGGGCAGCGGCTTTGACCCGGGCGTCACCCAGGCTTACTGCGCCTATGCCAAGAAGCACGAGTTCGACACCATCGACACCATTGATATTCTGGACTGCAATGGCGGCGACCACGGCTACGCTTTTGCCACCAACTTCAACCCGGAGATCAACCTGCGGGAGGTCTCCGCCCCCGGTAGCTACTGGGAGAATGGCCACTGGGTGGAGATCCCGGCCATGAGCATCAAGCGGGAGTACAACTTTGACCAGGTGGGCGAGAAAGACATGTACCTGCTCCACCACGAGGAGATCGAGTCTCTGGCCAAGAACATCCCGGAGGCAAAGCGGATCCGCTTCTTTATGACGTTCGGCCAGAGCTACCTCGACCACATGCGCTGCCTGGAGGACGTGGGAATGCTCTCCACCACCCCCATCCACTTCAACGGCCAGGAGATCGTGCCCATCCAGTTCCTCAAAGCCCTCCTGCCCGACCCCGCCAGCCTTGGCCCCCGCACCAAGGGCAAGACCAACATCGGCTGCATCTTTACCGGCAAAAAGGACGGCAAGGAGAAGACCTATTACATCTACAATGTCTGTGACCATCAGGAGTGCTACAAAGAGGTGGGCAGCCAGGCCATCAGCTACACCACCGGTGTGCCCGCCATGTGCGGTGCCCTCATGCTGCTGACCGGCAAGTGGACCACCAAGGGCGTCCACACCGTGGAAGAGTTTGATCCGGACCCCTATCTGGATGCACTGGACAAGTACGGCCTGCCCCGCTCCGAGAGCCACGCCCCGGCTCTGGTGGACTGATGCGCTGCACCGACACCCGTCCGCCCTTTGCGGGCCTGCACGGCAAAGAGCTGGATGCCCTGCTGGCTGCCCTGCCCTCCCCCTGCTACCTGCTGGATGAGGCCCGGCTCCGCCGCAACGGCGAAATTCTGCTGGGCGTCCAGCAGCGGACGGGATGCAAGATTCTGCTGGCACAGAAAGCGTTCTCCAATTTCGGCTGCTACCCCGTTCTGGCCCCCTATCTGGCGGGCACCGAAGCCAGCGGCCTGTACGAGAGCCGCTTGGGCAAAGAGGAGCTTCCGGAAAAAGAAAACCATGTTTTCTGCGCCGCCTACCGGGCCAATGAGTTTGATGAGCTGCTCCAATATGCAGACCACATCGTCTTCAACTCTCCCCGCCAGCTGGCAAAATTCGGTCCTGCCGCCAAGGCCGCGGGTAAGAGCGTAGGCCTGCGCGTCAACCCAGAGTGCTCCACTCAGGAGGGCCACGAAATTTACGACCCCTGCGCGCCGGGCAGCCGCCTGGGCACCACCCGTGCCCAGTGGGATGCCGCCGTGGCCCAGCAGCCCGGCCTCGCCGCCCTGCTGGACGGCCTGCACTTCCACACCCTCTGCGAGCAGGACGCTGATGCCCTGGCTGCCACCCTGCCCGCCGTGGAAAAAGCGTTCGGCGACCTGCTTCCCCAAATGAAATGGGTCAACTTCGGCGGCGGGCACCACATCACCCGCCCCGGTTACGACCTCTCCACGCTGGAGCGCTGCATCACCGAGACACAGCGCAAATACGGCTTGCAGGTCTATCTGGAGCCCGGCGAGGCCTGGGCCCTCAATGCAGGATATCTCCTCACCACCGTGCTGGACACTTCGCGGAATGGCGAGACGTCCCTTGCCATCCTGGACATGTCCGCCGCCTGCCACACGCCGGACGTCATTGAAATGCCATACCGCCCGCCTCTGATGGACGCGGGCGAACCCGGCGAAAAGCCCTGTACCATCCGGCTGGGCGGCCCCACCTGCCTGGCAGGCGATGTCATCGGCGATTACAGCTTTGATGCCCCCCTCGCGGAGGGTGACAAGCTGCTCTTTGGTGACATGGCCATCTACACCACCTGCAAGAACAACACGTTCAACGGGATGCCCCTGCCGGACATCTGGGCCCTGCTGGAAGATGGCACCCTCCGGCAGCTGGCTCATTTCGGCTACGGCGATTTCAAGCAGCGGCTCGGCAGCTGCCGCTGACCCTTACACAGCACAAAAGCACTGCTTCGGTTCCTTTCCTGGAACGAAGCAGTGCTTTTTATTGATGGAAAGGTTTGCCAAGCGCCACACGTTCCGTGTGTACAAATCACCTGAGACACTTTATAATAAGAAAAAGGCCGCCACGCCTTGCCGACCGCCGCTTCCCATACATTTGATTCCTATGATCGCAAGTCAAGAGATCCGTGCAACATTCAAACAGCATCTTTGCGATATGCAATTCAACGTTGTTGCTGTTGCATTCAGAAAGCTTCCTTGCTAATATATCCGCGTAACAGACAAAATCTCTTGAAACGCTTCTGCGATAATGTTACAATTGAGCTATATAATGGTATATACTCGGAAAAAGCTGCTGGCAGCAGAACGAGAATGAACTTGCGGTGACATTCCTGAAATCAGCAGAATGAAAATGAAACCGGGATGAGACCGTCCGGGGCGGAGAGGAATTGAAAAAACGAAAAACTCTGGAACGAGCAAAATGCAACGAGTGTGAACGATCCTTTTGTGACGTGAAAAACAAAGAAAGGTGGAACAAGTGGTTATGACGATTCAGGAATGTTATCAGAAAATGGGGGCTGATTATGAGGATGTGCTCAAGCGGTTGTACAGTGAGAGCATGATCTGTAAATTTGCCCGGATGTTTTTGGACGATGACAGTTATCCAAAGCTGGAGGACGCTCTCAAGAAAGAAAATGTAGAGGAAGCATTCCGCGCGGCACACACGCTCAAAGGTGTATGCCAGAACCTTGGCTTTACCAATCTCTATCAGCCTGCCTATGAGCTGACCGAGGTGCTGCGCGCGGGCACACTGGAAGGCTCCAAGGAATGGTTTGACCGTGTGACAGAACAGTACAACATCACGATTGACGCGATCCGCGCGGTGCAGTAACGCAGGCTGCCCAAGAGGTATCCAGGAGAAGGAATCGATGAAAGCAAAAACATTGCGCCGCCTTGTTTCGGTGCTTGCGGCACTGGTGATGGCGGTCTCCCTGCTGGCTGGATGCGGCACAAAAACCGCAGAACAGGTACAGGAGCAGGAGGATGCCCAGACCATTCAGGTGTATCTGTGGAGCACCAGCCTGTACGAAACCTATGCGCCTTATGTCCAGTCCCAGCTGCCGGACGTGAACATTGAGTTCATCGTCGGCAACAACGATCTGGATTTTTACAAATTTTTGCAGGAGAACGGCGGTCTGCCGGATATCATCACCTGCTGCCGCTTCTCGCTGCACGATGCGGCTCCTTTGAAGGACAGCTTGATGAACCTTGCCATGACCAACGAGGCGGGCGCTGTCTATAACACCTATCTCAACAGCTTCAAAAACGAGGATGGCAGTGTAAACTGGCTGCCGGTCTGCGCCGACGCCCACGGCTTTGTGGTCAACCGCAGCCTTTTTGAGCAATACGGCATCCCGCTGCCCACCGATTCCGAGAGCTTTGCGGCGGCCTGTCAGGCATTTGAAACAGTGGGCATCCGCGGCTTTACCGCCGATTATGCCTACGATTACACCTGCATGGAAACGCTGCAGGGGCTTTCCGCCGCCGAGCTTACCACCACGGCGGGGCGCAAGTGGCGCACTGCCTACAGCGACCCCGCCAACACCGCGCGGGTGGGTCTGGACGACACCGTGTGGCCGGGGGCGTTTGAACGGATGGCGCGGTTCATTCAGGATACCCACCTCACGGCGGAGGATCTTGAGCATACTTACGATGACGTGATGAACCTGTTCCGGAACGGGGAAGTTGCCATGTACTTTGGCAGCTCTGCCGGGGTCAAGATGTTTCAGGATGAGGGCATCGACACGATCTTCCTGCCTTTCTTCAGCCAGAACGGGGAAAAGTGGCTGATGACCACCCCCTATTTCCAGATTGCCCTGAACCGGGATCTGGAGCAGGACACCGCGCGCCGCGAAAAAGCCATGAAAGTGCTGAACGTCATGCTCTCCGAGGAGGCGCAGAACCGCATCGTTTCCGACGGGCAGGATGTGCTGAGCTACAGCCAGAACGTCCCCCTGTGCCTGACCGAGTATCTGAAAGACGCGCGCGATGTGGTGGAAGAAAACCACATGTATATCCGCATTGCCTCCAACGATTTCTTTGCCACTTCCAAGGACGTGGTCTCCAAAATGATCGCGGGCGAGTACACGGCAAAACAGGCGTATCAGGCGTTCAACGCCCGGCTTCTTGCCGAGGATGCGACTGCCGATGACGAGATCGTGCTGACCTCCGGGAAGAGCTACTCCAATGTCTTCCACAAAAACGGCGGCAACGCCTCCTTTTCCGTGATGGCAAACACGCTGCGCGGCGTTTATGGCACCGACGTGCTCATCGCCGCCGCAAATAGCTTTACCGGCAGTGTGCTGAAAGCGGACTACACCCCAAAAATGGCCGCTTCCATGATCATGCCCAACAGTCTTTTGGCTTACCAGCGCGCGATGACCGGCGCGGAGCTGAAAGAGACCGTCCGCGCCTTTGTGGAAGGCCGCGAGGGCGGGTTCGTACCTTTCAACCGTGGTTCTCTGCCGGTGGTCAGCGGCATCGCCGTGGAGGTCAAAGAGGAGAACGGCAACTATACCCTGACCGGCATCACCCGGAACGGGAAGCCGCTCCGGGACGACGACACCGTTACTGTGACCTGCCTGGCAACGGCAAAGCAGATGGCACCGCTGCTTGCGGACAAAAGTGCCGGATTCACCGGCGGAGATCAGCAGGTAAAGAGCACATGGACGGAGTATCTCTCCGGCGGCGGTGCGGCGCTTGCTGAGCCGGAAAACTACATGACGCTGAGGTGAGCAGGATGGCAAACGAAAAGCACGAACCCCAAGGCAGCCGCCATCCCCGGCGGAAAAGGCTTTCTGCCGTTGTTGCCATCTTTCTGCTGGTCTTGCTGGCAGCAGGTTTCAGCGTCCGATACCTCTCGTTTGTGTCGCAGACCATCTATCAGGAAAGCACCTCGCATCTGGAAGAGGTGCTGCATAAATCCAACAATATGCTGAAAGAGATGGTGCGCAAAAACCTGACCTATCTGCA
>QWCV01001828.1_pt1 | contig 19651 bp, 12 predicted proteins | sample 1972621 | NCBI WGS metagenome assembly QWCV01 (sample SAMN09866699, study PRJNA288562) | Human gut metagenome isolate pre2_stool, whole genome shotgun sequencing... | isolation source: gut | host: Homo sapiens | place: USA: California | reverse complement strand
TCGTCAACGCCCTGGCCATCACCTCGGGAATCGTGTGCGATGGGGCCAAGGCCTCCTGCGCCGCTAAAATTGCCGCAGCGGTGGACGCGGGTATCCTGGGCTTTGAGATGTACCGCAACGGACAGCAGTTCTACGGCGGCGACGGGCTGGTGCTCAAGGGGGTGGAAAACACCATCCGGAACATCAGCCGCCTGGGCCGGGTGGGGATGCGTGAGACCGACCGGGAGATTATCCGGATGATGGTGGGGGAGGACAAACATGGAGATACTGAATGAGGCGCGTGCCGTCTACTCTGAGATCCAGGCCGTCCGCCACCAGCTCCACCGCTGCCCGGAGCTGGGGCACCGGGAGGTGGAGACCACCCGGCTCATCCGGGCCTGCCTGGAGGAATACGGGGCGGAGGTGCTGGACTACGGCTTTCCCACCGGGCTGGCGGCCCGCATCCGGGGCGGACACCCCGGAAAGCTGCTGGCCCTGCGGGAGGATATCGACGCCCTGCCTATCCTGGAGAATACCGGGCTGCCCTTCGCTTCCCAGACGCCACCGCCGCCCTGCTGGGCTGCGCCAAGCTGCTGGCCCGGCGCCGGGAGGAACTGTGGGGGGACGTGCTGCTGATCTTCCAGTGTGGGGAGGAGACCTTTGACGGGGCGGCCGCCATGCTGAGCCAGGGCCTGTTCCGGGATGGAACGCCCCACGCGGTGGTGGGCTTCCACTGCGCCCCCGACCTGCCCCTGGGGACCATCTCCATCCGAGAGGGGATCGCCAACGCCAGCTGCGACAGCATCCGCCTGGAGGTGACGGGGAAGGGGGGCCACGGCGCCCACCCGGAGCTGTGCGTGGACCCGGTGGTCCTCAGCGCCGGGCTGCTGATGCAGCTCCAGACCCTGGTCAGCCGGAACAACAACCCCGCCGACCCGGTGGTGCTCACCTTTGGAGAGATCCACGGCGGCACCGCTCCCAATATCATTCCTAATACCGTCACCCTCCGGGGGACCCTGCGCACCCTGGACAATGACGTGCGGCGGCGGCACCTGGAGGCCATCGCACAGATCGGGGAGGACTTCTGCCGGACCTTCGGCGGGAGCTGCACGGCGGCGGTGGAGCTGGGCGTCCCCCCGCTGGTCAACGACCCGGAGAGCTGCCGGCTGCTGCACCGGGCGGCGGACCGGGTGCTGGGACCGGACTGCGTGGAGACGGGCCGGGCCCCGTCCATGGGGTCGGACGACTTCTCCTGCCTGCTGGAGGAGTGCGGAAACCGGGGGGTGCAGTTCCAGCTGGGCACCGCACAAGAGGGGCTCCCCCAGAGCGGCCTGGGGCTCCATGTGGCGGAGAACATCTTCCCCGACGAGGCGCTGCTCCCGGGAATCGCCCTGCTGACCCAGTTCGCTCTGGACGATCTGTCGCCAAACAGGTGAGCGCCGGGGCTTGCAAGGGGCTGGAAAATCCGATATAATAAACAGGCATGATAAAAAATCCCCGCAGAAAAGAGGAACTGCTGTGAAATTAGGAATCGGCGTTCAGACGCCGGATTCTATATCTCCATACCTCCCCACAAACGCCGCTAAAGCCTGATATAGCGCGGTTTTACGCAAAACCAACCAAATTATAACTTCATATTTCTCTATGCAGTCCCACGCGAAAATGGCGTAAAAATGGCGTAGAGGAATAGGCTAATTCGTAGATGAAGAAGAGCACTACTACTTTGAGAAAGAACAAATATGAGCACGGCCTATACAAACGGGCCGTGTTCATATTTTTATATGAAATAGGAAAAGAAAACTATTACAGCCTTTCCCTATGCATTCAAACGGAGATTGGACGGAAAATATGTCGTGATAAGGGTTGAAAAAGATGGACTTTCTTCGCGGTAAGCTGCAAAGAGGATGCCCTCTGTATGTTTTCCTGTCTGCACCCGTCAGAGGGAAATTGCGGGCAAAAATAGACTATGCACCCAAACACCAGAGCCTCAGTCGATGCCTTTTCGGGTGTCGGCTGAGGCTCTTTTTTTATTCAAAATCACGATGAGCTTTCATCTTCGTCAGACAGTTGCTCTTGCAGAAGCTTTTGCAAAGCTTCCTTACTCGGCAATACAGTCTCATACTTGCTGGCAAAAATCTGTGAATTGTCTTCCGGCAAAGTCATCTCCACAACCGCATTATTCTTATCCCTGCAAAGGATAATGCCGATGGTCGGGTTTTCCTCCGGCAGCTTTACCTTGCGGTCGTAGTAATGCACATACATTTGCATCTGCCCGATGTCCTGGTGCTTGAGTTCGCCGATTTTCAGGTCAAAGAGTACAAAACAGCGCAGCAGCCGGTTATAGAATACCAAATCCACCATGAAATGCTCTTCGTCGAAGGTGAAACGCTCCTGCCGCCCGACAAAGGCAAAGCCTGTCCCCAGCTCCAAGAGAAATTGCTGCAAGTGGTCGATGATCCGGCTTTCCAGCTCTGTCTCTGAGTAAGAGGGCAGCTCCGGCAGCCCTAGAAATTCCAATACATAGGGGTCTTTCACAGCATCCTTTGGAGATTCAACGGTTTGCCCTTCCAGTGCCAGCCGGTAAACCTTGTCCTTATCCGTGCTGAGCGCCAGCCGCTCATAGAGGGAGCTGTTGTACTGTCGTTTCAACTCACTGAGGCTCCAATCATTTTTCACGGACTCAATCTCGTAAAAATGCCGCTCGTCGATGTTGTCGATGCGCATAAGTTTCAGGTAATGCGACCAGCTTAGGTAAAATTTCCGACCGGTACTGACAGCGGGAAGATTTTTGGATTGGGGAAACAGTGTTTCCCCAATTTGATCCTGAGAATACACCACATAGAACCTTCGCATCAGTTTCAGGTTGTCCGCCGAATATCCTTTTCCGTATAGTTTTGCAAGATAGTTTGATAGCTCCTGCAAAAGCTTCTTCCCATACTCAGCTCGATCTGAACCGCCTTGCTCCCTTTCAACGATCATTTTTCCAATTTCAAAATAAGCGTAGACCATAGAAAGGTTGACTGCGGTTTTTGCATTTTTTCGAGCTTGTTCAATAACAGAAGAAATGCTTTTGAAAAACGAAGCATCTGAACCTATTTGAATTTCTTCTTTTTTCATCTAAAGCCTCCTGTAAATTTACTCGACACCGAGAGCCTTGTAAACCGCATCCTCCGCACTCTGGTAGAAGATTAAATTAAAGCAACCAATCAGTTCAGAAGGAACAGAGCCGAGGTCTGCTGCGGATGTAATAGGCAGCAGCACCTTTTTCGCTCCGCTGTCGAGACAGACTTGAAGCGCATTTGCTAGTTCGTCAACCTTGATCATCGTACCGGCTATACTGATCTCACCCAAAACGGCGAGGCTACTTATGGTTGGTTTGCCAAGCGCAATAGAACAAAGAGCAATCAGGGTAGGAAGGGCAAGTTTTTCGGTCATGCCGATCCCCTGCAGATCCTGATAGTTGATGATATAGTCCTTGGTCGTTGTGCTGATCGAGCCGCTGATCCTGCCAGCGTTGGCTTTCAGGTAGTTGAATGCAGTATTTGCCGCCTCTTTGCTCTTTGAATCAGAACCGATGCCGGTGCGCTCAAATTTGCCGTTGCCCGGTAGCATTTGAGATTCCAGCCGGAAAACACCGATCATGCCGGATTTCCCTTGGGAGACGGTGTAGACCTGTCCCGGATTGCACATTCCTTCTGGGATGAGTTTCCCTCCGCCCTGTTCCGGTACGCTGACATAGGACTCTTCAAACGTCTCTGTATCAATATAAGAGAAGTTGACATCGTAGAACTCCATGCCGCCCAGCTTCTTGAGCTGTTCCTTTACCCGCCGACGCATTTCCAGCGAGATTTTCAGGATTTTCTCAAGCTGCTCTTTTGAGTATTCTCCATCCGGGTACAGCAGCTTAATAAATCCGTCTACCATCTTGCGGACGGCAATGGTATCACGCTGGTTTAAGTTCTTGCCGAGCCGGAAATACTTGTCCAATTCGTCCCCATGCTGCTCTTTGCGCAGCTCCCGGATAAACTCAGCGAGGTAGTCGGAGATAAAACCGTAATCGTCTGTAAAGTGTTCCGGTCTGAACTTCGGGATCTCCCAGCCGGGAATATAGCAGTGGATTCGGTCAAGGAATGCCGTGTCCGTTCCCATCTCAGGCGGGAAGGGGTCAAAGAGGCTGGAGGTTTTGAGCAGTACATCCACACTCTGATTGATATTACCTACAAAGACCATAGAAGCACTTGCAGCCTTTTCTTCCTTACCACGGGCGAAGGAACCGGAAGCCATGTAGTCCTTCATGATCTGAATACCGTCTTTGTCCTTGAAATGGATTCCGGCGACCTCATCGAATGCTACGCAGTCCCAAAGCCCCACGAGTCCTACGGTTTTCCTACCCATATTGTAGAACAGATTCGCAACGGTTGTCTGACCACCGGAGACAAGGATGCTGTTGGGTGAAATCTCCTTGTAGATATGTGACTTGCCGGTGCTGCGCGGTCCCAGCTCGCAAAGGTTGAAGTTGTTCTCAACCAGAGGCAGAAGTCGAGTCAGCAGAAGCCACCGCTCGCGGTCATTGAATTTGTCCGGTTCCATGCCGATAGAGCGCAGTAGTACCTTGATCCACTCTTCTTCGGTGAAGGCTTTCCGTCCCTGTTTCAATTCGTTGATGTCCACATGGGGCATCTGAATGGGTGTCAGCTTGTGGATCAGGATCGGGGAATGGTGCTTATCCTCTTCCACATATTCGTACTCAAGCTGGACGATGCACCAGATCCCGCCGCAAAGCAGCCGGTCATACTTGGTCGGATATTCCTCAGAAATGGGGATATTCTTAATGCCCAGATTAGAGAACTCCGCCTCATAGCTGTCCGTCTTGATGTTCAGGTTGACGGTGATCTTATCAATCACGGTATAGCTGCCCCGCTGACGCAGTACAGAAAGGATCTTCTGGGCTTCGTCCGGGCGTACATAATTCTCTGCCAAAATATGCTTGACGTTGTTCACGCCAGCCTCAATGACCTCCGGATCGTCTGAACTGCAATACTGCCCCAGAAGGAACTCAAGGACGTAGACCGGCACATTTGCGCCCTCTTTAATCTTCTTTGTGAGGTCTTTCCGGACAATCCTGCCGTCGAATACCTGACGCAGTTTGCGGTTGATCACCGCATTTGCGTCCTCGACGGCATTCTCTTCCATGTAATCGCTCATCCTCAAAAACCTCCTTTACAAATCAAATCCAAAGTCATCTGCGAAGGCAATGTCGATATAGAACTCTACTTCCTCCGGCACGTTCGTATCGTTTGCAATGACTAAGCGGTATATCTTTTTGCTGTCATAAGCTCCTGCTTTCAGGTTAAAGCGCACCCGGAAGACGCGTTCAGACGCATTCAGGCTGGTTCGGTCTGCAATTACGGTTTGTCTGTCGCTGACCGGAACGCCTTCATCATCTGTCATGTAAATTGTATAGGCGCAGGGCTGTACCTTGTCGCCAACCGGTTGCCTTTGGAAGAAGTCGAGAGAGAACAGAAGGTTTGAAACCTTTCGGCTCTCGCTGAGCAGCTTCAATTCCGCATTGGAAACCTCGACGTACTTCTTGCTGCTTGTGCGGAGGTTCTTGAATGCGATAACCGGTACGCAAAGTTCCTGCAAACTCACGCCGCCATGCACATAGTTTTCGCTTCCACCGGAAATCTTGATCCGGGTGGAATCCTGCGGTGTATATCCCTTGAGCGGTGTGCCGCTGATCTCAGGGTCAAGCTGCACTGGAAGCAGATATTCACCCGTTGCAGACGGCTCGGTCAGGGCATAACGTCTACCAACCTCGTACACTTTCCCCGTGAAGGTACTCTTGCTAATTTTGTCCCCTTCGGTGAGAGGGCGGTAAGTATAGAGAAATCCGTGGTCAGCCGTGATGAAAATATCTGTTCCCTGCATATCGTTGACGACAATGCGGAGAATATTGGCAATCTCCTGAATAGCATCCTCGCAAGCCTCAAAGACCTTGTTCTCCGTCGGGGCTTTATCGCCAATGGCATCTATGGTGTTGTGGTAAATGTAGACCACTTCTTTGCCGCTCACAAGCTCCCTGCGTTCGGGTCGCTTCATGTTCAGCACATCGTTATATTGGATGGCAACGCTGTTTGGATTGCCAGCGCAGAGGACTTTCTCACGATCCTGTGTGGAGCTGGTAGGCAGTCCCTCCACATAGACACCCATATCCTCATCAACACTGATCTTGCGTCCGGGCAGCAGAGCCGCCATACCAAACTTGGTGATGGACGGGAAGATTGCTTGCATTGCTTCCAGCTTTGCCGTTCCCTTTGTTGTGCGGATCAGGGTATCGCACAACTGTGCTGCGACTTCATAGCGCAAAGCGTCTGAGATAATCACAAAGGCGCGGGTGTTCTTTCCGGCAAGGGGTCTGATATAGTGGGCGTAGAAATCACGCTGCTTTGCAATTTCAGAGACATAGCCCAGCGAAACAAGGTTGTCGGAGATCGCATTTGTCCAACAACTGGTCAGTTCCTTGAGATACCAGTTCTGATACAGCCCTTCCACATACTCCGCTGCGTGTTTCAGCTTGTCCTCCAAAAGCAGGTTGCTGTCCTTGAGGGTGCAGCCGAAAGCATAGTGGAAATGGCGATAGAAGCAGTCCATTTCGTAAGCATTCTCCGCATAGAGCTTCCAGACAGCCTTTGGTTCTACGATATGAAAACCGGCGGCATTGCTCTGATAGAACTCCTGCATCCTGGCTATAAAATAAAGACAGTCATAATAATAACTGAAATGCTCGATCCAGCCGGAAGTGCGGCGATTTTCCACCGTTTTCAGGATCAGTTCAGGCTTGACCACCTGTTCCGCCACTTCGGAGAAGAAGCGTTTCAGGAGAACCTCGTGGATCGATGGGAAGATGTCACCCGTCAGCAGCGTTTCAATCTCCTGCTTGTCAAAGCGGGAGGGGAGCTGCAATTCCTGTTCTACGGTGCGGCATAAATCCCAGAGCGCGGTGCTGTCTTCCCGGTTGCGCCATTCATGGACAATGCTGTAACAGTATGCCCGGTTGGACTCGGAAATGAAGCGTTCCAAACCTTTGAGAACGCTAGGATTCATGGTCTGAGCAAGTGCGGTCAGCAGCACATGGGAGGCGAAGAAGCCGAGCGGCTTGTCGTCCTCATGAATATAACCGGTGTATTTTCGCACAAGCTGCCAGAACGCTTCTATATTGCCGAACTTCTTGATATTATTCAGGACGGCATTGTTTTCCTCGTTCAATCCGGCGGAAAGGACCGCAATGAAGACATCCTGTGCCGAGCCGCCGGAAAGACCGGCGAGAACAGCCATGATGTCAATATGGAGCTGTAACGGGGTTTGATATTCCCGTCCAATCTTGCGCAGCCTTGCCACTCGATCTTTGTTATCAAAGAATGTTGAATACAGCTTGACCGTCCGGCGCATGACCGGGCTGGCATTGATGTTCAGCTCACTCATGAGGATCGAGTAGTAATCCGCCCGGAACTCTTCGCTATACAGCTCAATATCACGCAGCCAGTCGTCCTGCGGGGCAGCGTAGGAAAACGGGTTATAAATCAGATAGTTGCCGGTGAGGTCGTCATGGAGCAGCAGCATCTTCACGGCAAAGTTGTTCGTGCCGGTGAGCTTGACGATATTTACGCCGGGCAGATTCAGTTCGTCCAGCGTTGACTCAAATTCCCGGTCTTCGTCCTGCCAGAAGATGATCCTGCGCTGATAGAACTCCGGTAAAGAGGCAGCGAAACGCTCTTTTAGGTTGAATTGTATGGATTCTGTGGACATAGTGTTTTTCTCCTATTTTAATTGTTCTGTCTCTTTTTGTATTCCGAAATCCAATCTATATATTTTTGAATGTCCGATTCAATCTCATCTATAGAATATTGGATGATAGTCGCATCGGCAGGTTGAGAGTGTTCAATGAAGGAGTATTTGCTCATCATATCATCAACTATCTTACAATCTTTTTCTTCAATCGAAGAAAGTTTAATTACCATGTTATTTGTTCGTATATTCCGATGAAAACGCCGCACAATGCCTAGAAGTAGAACGTCTTCAACAGACCGTTCGACACAAATTCTAAACTGCTGGCAAATTCGGCCAATGCTGTCCCTATATTCTTCGGAATCTTCATCCAACTCTTTCGCTTGTAACAATCTGCTCTTTAGTCCGTTGAGCTGTGCTTTTACATTTCCGTGGTATACGTCCTCAAAGTCGGGAATCCCCTTTCCCTTCATTGCACTTCTGATATGTACTTCTTTCATGGCAACGTTGTTTCCCTCACACGCCTCACTTATTCCAACAAGCAAAGATATTCTGTGAGTAAAAACAATTACCTGTCGTTCTTTTCCAAGCTCTACAATACGCTTAGTTGCACTATCCTCATAATTCAAATCAAGCGAAGAAATAGGATCATCAATTATAATTGGTGTAAGCTCATCTCTTCCTGTTGCATCAGCAAAGAATGCCGCCAACGCAACAATTCGCTGCTCGCCTTCACTTAATATATCTTCTAATTTATACCTTTTTCCATCACCGGTATCTATTGATACTTTGTATGGTGAGTTTCCTTTTTTAGATTGTGCTTTTTCGAGCTTAACCCTAATTCCTGGTGCCATCAATCTAAGCTCTCTTGTAAAGCGTTCGATATACGCTTGAGTGATAAGAGAATCAGCCATCTTATTCGACTGAGTTGTAATTTTATTTGTGGTTAAATATTGTTTTGTGGCATCGAGAATTGATAGTTCTCGAAGGTTTTCAATTACCCTATGAATAATTTCTTTATTGTCAAAGACCCACTTCTGAAATTTTAGCTGTCTGAGACGCTGCTCTAATTCTGTTTTCTTCTCATCTTTTAGTGAATCTTGAAGTTCCTCAATTTCGTTATCGAGGGACTCCAACTTATCACAAAGCAACTTAGCTATAGGTGGGAGGTTTATTTGGCAAATCATATTATATCGCTGTTCTTCGTCACTAAGACCCTTGAGCTTTTCAATTTTTTGATAAACATAGGTGACACTTTGCAATTCACTTTCAGATAAAAGTCCGTGTAATGATGTCGTAATTGTTTCTGACTTAAAACTTCTATTAGTTAGACTATCACATAATTTATTGAAAGCATTTTTGGTCGATTGATATTCGTGACTGCAAGTTCCATTTATATATTGATCAATGCTCGATACCCTTTTCTGAATTTCGCCACTAATTTGTTGATGGCACAAAGGACATATAGAGCCTTCTTCTCCAAAGTGCATCCCACTATCTGTAAAAAGGTATTCTTCATAATACTTTTTCGCATAAGACCACAAGGTCTTCCAGTCGTCTGCACCGATACTTACTTGGTCTTGCTTGTCAGCACTTTTGCTAAACAAGATTTCAGTTGCTTTGAATCTCCGATTTGCTTCTATAAGCTTGCCATAAGAGAACTCTAAGTCGGTTCTGGGACAAGCTTTAATAGCGCTACAGATGTCCTCAGTGACAGGGGCGAGGGAATTTTTCATGGTAGTTATTGACTTGATTTTTTGTTTAACCTGTTCACTATCTAATTGTTTGGGCAATTTTTCAAACTCATTTTCTTTTGCTACATCCCAAATCAGACAATCAGGTGGAATGACAGTGTCCTTAGATAAGTTCGCAAGCCACTCGCATTCGGCAGAAGATCTAAATTCATCGGGAAGTTTTATTGATCGTTCTTTAATGTTTTCTTTCAGTGATGATATATAATTACTAATTTTCTCGGCTATTGATGCAAGTTCTGATAACACTGTGAAAACAAAAGGCTGATACGAAACATTATTTGGCGAAGTAATATATTGGTTTGAAATTCGTGTGTCAAACACATCACAAGTAGATAATAGAGAACGTTTAGGTTTTCTTGTTAAGCTATATACCTCTTCCTTAGTTTCTCCGTCTTGCGTTACCGTGACTTTACATTTTGCCTCTGCCGATCTGGTGTCTGTGAAAACATTCGGTTGGATCGGTTCTTCATAAGGACATCCGCTAAGGGTTTTGAAAATGCGCATAAAGCCTGATTTTCCTGCCCCGTTTAACCCGTATATTGCTGTAACTCCGCTTTCAGAAAATTCAAGACTAACATTTTCAGCGAGCGCATTTACACCACTTATGTCTGACAATGTTGTAACTGCCAGTTTAGGGCTATGCTTGTAATGTATAAGATCAGCCGGTTCAAGGTAGTTATATTTAGGCAGGTCTTCATGTTTTGATTGGGATATGCACATACTGGCATAAATTTTAATTTGCTCTTCATCTATTTTTTTATTGTTATAGATTCTCCATGCAGCATCTTGAAGCCATAACGGCTGCCCGTTAAGCCACTCATCAAATTGAGCATAAATTTCATCTTTTGTTTTATCTATGCTGGTCATGCAATATACCCTCCCTCTGCCTATTTATACAAACAAGACTTACTTAATCTTCGCCAGCACGTCCGTAAAGAGTGCGTAGTTGTGCTTTACGCCATCATCGAGGTCGATAGAGATATTCTGATTGGCAAGGTGATGGATTTTTTCTTCGTATTTCTGAATCTCCAAAGACTGATCTTGGAGCGTCTTCTGCTTCTTGGTCAGCTTTGCCCGTTCGGAGCCGGAGGCGTGTTCCAGCGCATCTGCAAGGTGGGTGAGCTGGGTGCGGTAACGCTCCTGCTGCTCATGAACATAGTCAGTACGCATCCGGGCAAGGAGGTCGCTCTGATACCGGTGCATATAGATCAGTGCCTTGAAGCCGTTCTTCTTTCCGCTGTCAAAGAGCCAGTAGATAGGTCGCTTCTGGTAAGTTTTGCAGTGATCGGCATAGAAGTCGTTCAGGAAGTAGCTTCGGATGACCTCACGGGGCGTTCCCTTGCCGCCGAGAGCGTCTGCAATGAACTTGAGGTTTTCTCCCAGCGTATCGCTGCCGTAGACTGCCTCCACCCACTTCACAAAGCGTCCGGTAATATCGTCGTCGAAGTAATCGTCATCGCAGATGGGAATAATGTTGTCCTTATCTGGGATAATCGTGCTGTACTTGGAAGTATCCCAATTTCCACCCGCATAGGCGAGTCCTTCCACGTCCAGCGAGTACCGCCCAAACATACAGCCAACGGCATAAGATATTATTGTTTTAACTACTTCTTCATAAGAATACTCAATAATCGAGAGTTTTTCATCAGGCACATCACAGCGAGTTTTTTTCAAATTATAAATTGTTGCAATAATTGTGTTGATTTTTTGCTCATTCTGTCTCAATCGTTCACGAGCAGACTTCATGTCGTTTACGAATGACTTTACTGCATCTTTAGTAGATGTCCCTTCGATAGCAGCGCATACTTTGAAATCCCAACTTGTTTCTTTTGAATCCCAATCTTTTCTGAGTAAACGAATGTTATCTTTAACTAAACAAATCAGTTCTTCACTCTCAAAAATCTTCTTTTCCAAAGGAAGTTGTATAATATCCCCAACTTTGAAGTCCATCGTGGGCGAAATGACTTTCAAATACCGCATGGCCGTCGTGCTATTGAGGAATCCGAGAATGGCATACATTGCTTTATCACTACTTGAAAATCCTTTAGCCCCCTTGGAATCAAACAAGAAACCATCATCAGACCACCGAATAGAAATATCGCCAGCACTAATTGATGACCATGTTAGTCCATGTCTAAAAGCATATTCACCGTTGTAGTTGTGCGACCGAATACGTCCTGTTCTTTTATCGACATTATTTCGTATTCTCTGCCCATCATTTTCCCAATCCACAACATAGTCATTGTTTCCATACCATTTTCGATAGTCACCACCCTTATTGTATGGGAACCATTTCATGTGGGATTCATAAGCAAGTGTTGAGTTCGCACAATTAAAGTAAATTTTATTAAATGCAACCTCATACCACATTCGTAAGAATACATCGTTTCCCGCCGTTGCCATTCCTTCTCTTGTTGTAAAAATATCTCCGAGAAGGCCCTTAGTATATGCACTAATCATTTCGTTTGACATAGTATAGGCAAACGGAATACCTGGAACTAACATGAACATATCTTGTTTTGCTGTGTACGCAATTTGATTTCCAGTATCACAAGACTGTTCAGGTATTCCAGTGGACGTGTCATATTCATTAAAATCAAATCTGTAATTTCCATCTTTTTTTGCATTTAAGAAAATGTCTCGTATATCCTCAATTTGTATAAACTGGAAGGTACGTTCGTATAACTTAAAGTATCTCGCAATATAAGCTTTGATATGGCTGTTTCTGTACACAAATGACACCGAACCAAAATCAATTCCAAAAATACCTCTTCCCATTTGGACAAGATTGCAGAATGACTTTTCAATGAACAGCTTTCTCCTCAACCTTTCAAACGACACCAGTGATGTCAGAGAAGGTTGAGTGATCATTCCTATGAAGCCGCTTTTCAAGGCATAATCAGACGCTTTCTCGATGAAAACGGCAAACATATCTGTCTTTCCGCCTATAAAGTGTTTATTAACATAATCAACTAATTTCTTTGTACCACTACTTATTTCCATGTATGGAGGATTCGTCACAACCACATTGTACTTCTGTGCCATGACCTCAGCAGCCTGAATCAGCGGCAGAACAGTATTCAGCACATTTTCCCGATACAGACTGATGTCTTCCCTGATTTCTTCCACTCTTGCATAGAGGGCGGCGAAATCCACCGGCGTAATGTTCAGGATCGAGCCATATTCTTTTGCATCCAGAAGTTCGTCTACCAGCGTTCTGAAATCCTTTTTGAGCTTCGTATCATTGTTTGTGAAATAATCTATCGTTGCATTGTCCAGCCCGTTGCTCTCCACAATGGCATACATATGGGGCTGGATGCCACGAGAAAAGATGCGACGGTCATACTGTCGCGCTTTCATCATGACAGCAAAATAGGCGAGCTGCGCCGCCCGGTCATCTATATCCAGACCGAAGAGGTTATTTTGCAAAATGCTCTGGGCTGCGTCCCGTTCACTGACACCGTACTTCCTGTAAATCTGGATCAGCACGTCAAAGGCGTAGACAAGGATATGCCCGCTGCCCATGCAGGGGTCGATGACCTTGATGTCCTGCGGCTTGAGAGTAGCATACTCAGCGTGGATTTTGTCAAGCTGCGCCTGTACCTCCGGCTCCTGTTCCGCTTCGTCCAGATAATATTTCCAGTCGGATTTCAGCCTGTCGTCGGGATGCCCCTCGATCCAGAGCCGTCCGAGGCTGTTTTCCACCATGTAGCGGACGATCCAGTCCGGCGTGAAGAGCTGCGTCGCAGAAGGGATGTGCTCCTTGCTGATTTTCACGTTCTTCTTGAGCAGGGCAAAGGTATCATCCTTGAGTTCGGAATTGTAATACTGGTACAGCCAGCCGATGATCTGCACCTGATCTGTCCAGTCTTCTTCGGGAATGTCTGTGACCATGCGCCCCAGAACACTGTCGGCTTTCAGGATATTGTTTGGAAACAGCAGCTCGGTATAGCCGCCCATTTTCTCAAACATCCGGGGCAGAGCCTCGTTCAGAGCGTTGCACTGTGTCAGCAGCAGATAGCGGTAGAGGTCTTCGGTCTGGTTGCTCTCGATATACGCGGCAACCTTGTCCTTGTCCAGCCCCGGCAAATCCAGATGCAGCGCGTCGCTGAGGATTTCCGGCTTGAACGCGCCGGTGCTGTCCGAGAAGACGCGGATATGGCTGGGCAGATAGTTGTTGACTTCCATAAAGCGCAGGGCGATAAAGCGGTTGAACCATGTGTAGGCAACCTCTTCCATGACCTGTGTATATCCCTTCTGGCGGATCTGTGCCACAAGCTCCCTGCGCTGCTTTACCTCGTCAGAGGTCAGGGCATGACCTCCCACGGTCACGGCATCCGCCTCGCCGTAACCTTCCTCAGTAATTCCATATTGATAAGCCTTTTGCGATACCTGTGCGATCAGTTCCGTCCGCGCCCATATCGCAAATTTCTGTATGGCAGATTTATTCATTGCGGTTTCTCCTTCTTAGTTAATCTGGATGCCGTCGCAGCTTTCCAGCGTCTTCATCAGCTTCTCGCGGATTCCCTCCACATACTTGTCAACGTCTTCTTTGGATTGCAGACGCTTGACGGTGCAGAGGTCGTACCGGCGGACAGAGGTGATCTTTTTCGGCTTCGGTGCCGGGGAGCCAGCAGGAGCTTTCGTTTCCGGCTGGGAAGGATGGTTGTCCGATACCATAACCTCCATCCGGCGGCAGATATTGTCCTTGTAATTGAGAAGCTGGGTGATCATAGCGTCCAGCTCCGTGAGAGAAGTGGCTTCCTTTGCCGCTTCGCGCTTGTCCACGAAATAATCGTCCGCCTGACGAAGCAGAGCTGTTGCGTCACGGGCTTCGGAGGCGAGCTGATGAACGTCCTGCATACACTGGCAGACATTCTCCAAAACCTCGTCCCGTTTGATGTCCAGCAGATTGTTGTAGGCGGCCTTCGCCTTGCTGATCAGTTCCGGCAGCTCCCCGATACGGTCATAGGGCTTGGGCATGGCAAGGATCGTCGAAATCTGACGGAAGACTTCCTGCGCGTCGGCATCCATTGCAAAGTAGTCCCGCTCTTTGCTGATTTTCTCCATCTGACGCCGGGCTTCGTCATAGACGGGGCGTTGGGACTTGAAGAACAGCTCCACGCCCTCCATGTCTTCGATAGAGTCCAGAAGGTCGTCCTGTTTCTGCACCATACGGGAGAGAAGAGCCACGTTGTCCTTGCGCTGGCTCAGCACGCCGGCGGCAAGGTTACGAGCGGTTTCCACAACTTCCCGTTCCGGGTATCTCACTTGCTTATAGGCTTCCAAAAGCTCATTGTAGTGCTTCTCTTTTTCCTCGAAGGTGTTCAGCACGAAACGGATCAGCCCGTCCTCGTCGGAGGGAATGTCCATTGCGCCAAGGTAGTCCCGAAGAAAGTTAATACTCTTTCTCATCAGGTCTTCTGAGGGGGCAATCCGACGGGTCACAATCGCCTTGTCGATCTCTGACCGTTTGCGCAGATAATCAACCAACCTGCGTTCGTCCTTGCCCACAATCGCGCCGCCGTATTTGATCGAAATCTTCTGCTGGGCTATCAGACGGGCAACCAGAGCTGCAATGTCGATTTCCCGCCAGCCGTAGGGGATCGCGCTGTATCTGCGCTGTACGTCACCCATAGAGGTTGTGAGCATCTTTGCGTTTTGCAGTTCCAGCCATTGGCTGATCTCGTTCAGGGCATCTTCGTTGTTTGAGCCGGTCCCGGCAAAGGCACCCTGCTCATTGTCAGTCCCATTGAGGATCGCAAGGATGTCTGCATCGCTTTCCACAAACTTGTTGACCATACCGAGCTTGGAATACACGCTCTCAACCAGACCGTTCAGGGCGACATCCAGCTTGTCTTTCGCGTTGCCAGCTTTGATGTCCATGACCTCGCCGTGGACGAGAACCTTTGCGCCCACAATGGCTTTCTCGATATAGCCACGCGCCCGCTCTTCAAGGGTGCGGGCTTGCTGCTGCCGTTTGCGGATAATATCCTGAATGCTCTCCGGGAGCTGGGAGACGTTCCGCTGCTTGACATACTTGCGGATTTTCATTGCCTGTTCCAGTTCCTCGAAATAAGGAGTTTCATTGGAGAGAACGACAATCGCCTCGTTGTTCACCTGAGAATCCATGATAAGCCTCTGATCTGGCGCACCGTAGTAGTCACTTGCCACGGTCACAATGCGCAGCCGCATCCCGCCGGAAGCAGAGCCGTTCAGCGTCTCGTCAATGTACTGGTCATAGGCAAAGTCATACTTGCCGTACTTAAACTTCTTCGCCGGATAGATTTCCCCAAACACCGTCTGGGCGATACTTGCTGTCACCTGTGCGCTGTCTACCACCGTGTTTCGGATGTCGATGGCAATATCCTGCTCTTCGTCGGTCAGGAAAGCATAGGTGTCCCCGTTGCGGGAGATATAGTTCTGAGATAGCAGCCGCTCAAGGGACTCTGTGACAGAGGTTCTGAGGGCAATCTTGTCGGTGCGAATGTCGTCAATCATTAGGATTGCAATGTTGTCGATATTCGCTTTGATGTCGTCAATATACCGGACTAAGTACAACAGTTTCAGGACGTTCACATCCTGCTGTTCTAAACCGTCATGATTGTCCGCCGCAGTCTGGCAGCGGTCAATGACACGCCGGATCGCACTCTCAAGGAAGGTGTGGACGGTATCATAAAAGAGGTAGAAGGGGACAAGGGCATTCCCGTCCTTATTCTGTACTTTCTGTGCTGCCTCTTGGAAGCCGGAGAGCATGGAACGCTCACCGCCGGAAAGGTGCTTGCCGGAATTGCCGTGTTTCCGGATCTCTGCAAGTACCTTCTGGATAATGATGAACTGATATGGAACAAAGGGGAATGTGGCAGAGTACTCTGCACTGTCCGTAAAGCCTTTGATGTCCAGAACCGGATTGTTAAAGGTGTAGAGGTTCTTTAGGACGGCGTGTTCTTTGTCGTATACCATGCGGAGAAGCTGGTCAGCCTCTTCGGTCTTTGCCAGCACACGTTTTTTGATGACCTCATCAACGGAAGAAGAGGACAGACTGAGACGAGTATTGAAGCGTCCCTGAATCTTAGAAAAGTCATCGCCGGAGATATGGACAACGGAGTCAATCGCTTCTTGGCTCGTGACCATAACCCAGACTTTCCCCATGCAGCGGGTTCCGATTTCTTCCACAAGGGATTGCAGATTGATCATCAGATCCCCGTCTTCACCGATATACTGACCAACCTCGTCCACCATAAAAAGCAGCCGGAAGTTCTTGCCTTTTCCGTCCACATATTCTTTGATGGCCGCAACGAGCTGGGCAATGCTCAGTTCATTTGTCTCTTCGCCGTTAAACCAGTTACGGGCAGCCTGCTCGCTCATACCGAGAACAGACTGCAATACTTCCACAATATCGTCCTCAAAGAAGGCAAAGGAGTCCCGCGTTTCCACCCACGGTACGCCATTGATTTCTTCAAAGGCAGCGCGGAACTGCTCCGTCTTGCCCTGTTTTTCAATAAAGCGTTCCAGCTTGGCGATCTTCAAATCGTCTCCATAGAAACCGCAGTGGTTATAAAACATCTTGGCAAAGACACGCAAGACAGCAGTCTTATCTTTCGTGATCGGACCCTCAATGTCGATATTGAACAGAATGGACTCCGTAGGCACCGAGACGCATTTGACCGCAGTTGCGTACATCATGGGATCGTCAAATTTGTCCTTGAAGTAGTCCATTGCTTTCTTGCCGTACACTTCCTTGTTTTCGAGAAGGTAGGACAGAATCTTTAAGAAGTGAGATTTACCACTTCCAAAGAAGCCGGAAATCCACACGCCGATCTTATCGTTGGGATAGTCGATGGCTTTTGAGTAGTTATCAAAGAATGTACGAAAATGTCTGCGCAGCTCCTTCGTGATGATATACTCACTCAGCTCCTGGCGCAGACTGTTGTCGTCGTTCTGGGAAACCTTAATGACACCGTTAATGTCTCGGTTGATGTCCTTTTGGAACATATTTTGTATCTTCATGGTTCTTGCCTCCGTTACAGCAGATTAAAAGCCCGGTAATAGTGGCCGTCCAGAAACTCGTTGAAAAGGTTGAGCGTCTGTCCGTTGAAGCTACCCGGATAGAACATCACAATCGGAATATCCTCAAATAAATGCTGCATACTGTCCAGCATCTTGTGGGAGCGCATAAATGGGTGGATTTTCCCGATCCCCGTCATGAACAAAACGTCCTGCCCTTTCACATGAGGGGGGTAGTCCATCCTTGCAAGCAACGCCTCCGGGGTAGCGATTTTCTGTAATTGGCTAAGAAGATAGTCCTTCCCGCGTTTGTCTTCCAAACCCGGAACGGAACGCAGGACACGCTTGTCTTCCAGCAGGGAAAGGAATATCTCATAGAGGTCACACTCGATAATTCGGTACGGTGTATTTGCTTCCGTCTTTAACCTTCGGATATAATCCTGAACCACAATCTCGTCTTTGGGGTCATAGCAGAAAACATGGATGCCCACCTCATTGCTCAAGCCTTTATTGGCAAGGAAACTCGGATCAGAAATCCGGTCTTTGATCCGATCCAGCTCTTGTTTTATCATGCCCATGACCGCCTCCTATCGAAAACTATTAAATGCTGGCAGTGCTTCATAATCGTTGTTGGCTCTGATTCCTTCTTCCAGCTCTTCGCAGAGAAAAACCGGATTCAGAGTGGTAGAGCGAATGCCGTCAAGGTACTCCGTCTCAACCAGCATCCGTACCAGCACGCTTTTAATTTTATTGACTGTATTTTCACTCCATGCAGAGACAGAATCGTTCTGTGCTTGAAGCCGGGTAAAGAACGCGTTCAGGTCTTTCCGTGAAAAGCTAAAATCCTGATTGCTGTATTTTTCGCCGATGACCTGTATCATAAATTCCCAAACCAAACGGTTATATTTCATAATTGCATAGAGGTTGATCTGTTTCGCTATTTCGCTGGGTGCGAATGCAAGCTCATGCACAAGCTGCTCGTTGTTAAGCGCATCCAGCCGCTTATAGCAAGCCCTCGCCAGACGTGAAACCTGACGCTCTGTGGGATATTGAAATAAGTTGTCTTTTTTGATTATCTCGATTGCCTCTTCAATGGTTTTACCGTCAATGTAATATTTCGCGGCAATCCTGATCTCATAGAAGTGGAACTGCTCAGCCGTTAAGCTGCCGTTATATAAATACGCCTGATCCATCACCATGTCTCCGTTTCTATTCCGCCTATTTTATCATACACCTTTTCCTATCCCAAAATCAGGACTCCGTAGTGTCCGGTACAAACTCTACAATGTCGCCAATATTGCAGTCTAAGGCGGTGCAGATTTTGCGAAGAGCTTCCATAGAAACATCTTCGCCCTTTCTGAGTTTGGTCATGGTGCTCGATGATAGGCCACTTGCTTTATGAAGATCAGCTTTACTCATATCTTTATCTACAAGGAGCTTCCAGAGTTTTTTATAACTTGCTTTCATCGTCTCACCTCCATATGATATGGAATTATTCTACCATGGCGCTGACTGAGATACAAGACAGTATCATGGAAATCGGACTATTTCAACGCATTTACAAGAGATTTACCTGCAACTTGCACAGAAGGCAGAATAAAACATGCCGTATAGTGAAGCCCCTCAAACTTGCGGCCTGAGGGGCTTTTATATCATAAGCAAAAATAAATCCAATTTTAAACAGGATTTTTGCTTTTGGCGGTGAGAAGGAACAACTTAATAGAGCTGTAGTTTCTTTTTCTCTTTTAATTATCATGACAGATCTTCCTGCGTTTTCCACATCGCTGCCGCAATGCTACCACAATATAGATTTGTGCACTGCACCTTGTCCAATCGAACCCGCGCTGAGGCGCAGGAGCCTTAATTTCGAGTCCGGGCCGCTGTCAGGCGACCAGCGTTTTTAGCACATCCATGATCTGGCTGTACTCAATGTGGGCGGCGTAGGTAAACTGCTTGCGGTACTTTTCCCACATGGCTTTGAGTTCCCGGCTGCTCTCGATGTTGTGCAAAATGGCGGACACATCCGCAATCTGACGAGCTGTGCCGCGGTGGGTTGCGGTGGCACGCAGTGCTTCGGCGAACACGGCCTTGTCAAATTTCTGCGTGGTTGCCAGAATATACGC
>QWCV01005862.1_pt1 | contig 19680 bp, 14 predicted proteins | sample 1972621 | NCBI WGS metagenome assembly QWCV01 (sample SAMN09866699, study PRJNA288562) | Human gut metagenome isolate pre2_stool, whole genome shotgun sequencing... | isolation source: gut | host: Homo sapiens | place: USA: California | reverse complement strand
GGCAGGCTTCTCGGCTCCCCGGACCTTGGGCCCCAGAGGCGCCTTGCCTCCCGGCAAGGGCGCGGCGCGTCCCTTCGTACCTGGGGCTCCGGTCTTGGGTTTTGCCCCGCCCATGACAGGGCGGCGAATATCCGCCCCTGGCTCCCGGATGCCTGGAACGGCCCGTCCCCCCTCGCTGGGGCGGGCCTCGCCGCGATATGCGGCGGACCTGGGCCCGCGGGCTGGCTCCCGCCCCGCCTTTGCGGAAGGCGCTTCCGTCGGCAAGGCATCCGGGCGCGCTTGTCCCTGGAGGGCCTTGCCCCGCCCGCGCTCTTTTGCCGCAATCCGGGGGCGCTCCCGGATGGGGACCGCCTGCTGTCCGCCTGGGCTCCGCTCCCTGGGGGCTGTCCCTTGCCGCTGGGGCGTCTGACCTTCCGCCGGCCTCCGCTCCTTGGGGGCGCTGGCCGGTCGTTCCTGGGGCGGGGCCTCCCGGTCCGGCCGGCCGTCTCTATTTTCCTTTGCACTCTGAGTATTCCCGGCGTCGGCTTTCTTCTTATGGTTTGGCCGGAGTGCCTGTATAAATTCATCCGCACCCTGGACTCCGGCCTGTTCCACCTGATCCACAGCATAGGAGCCGTTTTCGGCCTCCCGCTCTTTCCGCTGGTCCACTTCCCGGACCAGTTTCTCTTTCATCAGCCGCCCGGCCTGCCTGGGTGGACCGGCGCTTTTCCGTCTGTCCTTCGGCTTGCCCGCCTTGGGCTTTTCCTTGATCTCCGGCATGGCTCCTCCTTACTCGATACATTAAAAAATAACTCCCCTCAATTTGAGGGGAGTTTCGACATGACTTCACTTGTCTGTGGGCGTGGTGTTCCATAGTTGATACAGGGCCCCGGTCCGGGGGAACTCGTTTGCAAACGGGACGATAGCGCCGCCAACACGGAGCAGGCCGTGACCGGCCTCCGCGTTGGTGACATAGCCCATCTGGTTTTCGGAGATATTGAGCAGTTTAGCCAGTTCCGCCCGGTCCGTGGCGGCCTGGTTGAGCAACACCAGAAACTCACTGTTGGCAAACATGAGCCGGGCTGTCTCGGAGCGCAGGCACTCCTCCACATTCTGCGTGGCGGCGGTCAGGGCCGCGCCGTACTTGCGAAACCGCTTCCACGCCTTGTAGAGGAATTGGGCGGAGTAGTAATACTTGAAAAACAAATACACCTCATCCACGAATACCCAGGTGTATTTCCCAGCCAGACGGTTGGTGGCTACCCGGTTTTGAATGGTCCGGTTGGTGGCTACCCGGTTTTGAATGGTCTCCATGGTGACGTTGAGGGCGGTGGGCTTCAACTGGTCCCCCATCTCGTAGAGGTCAAAAACAATGATCCGGCTGTCTATGTCCACGTTGGTCTCATGGGCAAACATATTTAAGGAGCCCTCCACGAACAGCTCGGAGGCCAGGGCCAGCTCCTGGGCTTCCCGTTCCGGCTGGCGCTTGATCTCGTTCCTCCAGTCGGAGAGGATGGGCTGGCGGGCCTTGCCGCCGCTCTTGATGAAGTCGTGGTAGACGCTGGCGGTGCAGCGGTCAATGATGGATTTATGGAAAGCCCCCAACTGGCCCTCTCCCATCTGCTGTTCGCAAATGCTCATCAGCAGTTCGGACTTGAGCGCTACCGGGTTTTCCCCCATACCGTAGCCTCTGGCGATCTCCAGGGGATTGATGTGGTGGCGGCTGTTTGGGGAAATCTCCAGGACGATCCCCCGGAGGGCCCGCACCAGGTCTCCATACTCGCGCTCGGCGTCGATGATGATAATATCATCGTTGGTAGACAGGGCGATAAAGGTGATAAACTCTTTCATGGTGAAGGACTTGCCGGAGCCGGAGACGCCCAGGATGAAGCCGTGGGGGTTGAGGAGATTCTTGCGGTTGCAGATCAGGAGGTTTTTGCTGACGGCGTTAACGCCGCAGTAAATGCCCCCCATGTCCTGAATCTCCTGGACACGGAAGGGCATGAGGGAGGCCGCGGCCTCGGTGGTCAGCGTGCGGGTCACGTCGATGGAGCGCAGGCCATAGGGCAGGGCGGTGTTAAAGCCGTCCTCCTGTTGGTATCTGAGAATGGAGAAGTCGCACAGGGACTTGGAGAGAAGGGTCTCCGTGTCGGCGTTGAGCTGTTCCAGCGTGTCGGCCATGTGCAGCAGGGTCACATTGGCATAGACCATGCGCTGGTCCCTGGTGCTCAGATCGTCCAGAAATTCCTTGGTCTCCGCCCTCTGCTGTTCCAGCTCATAGGGGACCACGGCGGTAAAGTTGTTTCGGGCGTTCTGCCGCTGCTGCCACCTGGTAATATCGCTCTCAATGCCCATGATCTGAGACTGCACATCCCGCACGGCTTCGTCGGTGGGGACCGGGAGCAGGTCGATGGACAGCACCAGCGTCCGGGGGAAGTCGGCCATGCTGGTAATCATGTCGTCCTTGATGTAACTGGAATACTTCCGCATGAACAGCACCCGTCCCACCTTGCCGCCCAGTTCAAAGTGGTCAGAGAGAAACTTCATGCCGTCAGGGGCGATGTAGTCTTTGAAGCTGTGCCCCAGGCGCATGGAGGCGTTCAGGTCAAACTTGTAAAACTGTTCCTCGCCGGGCCGGAAGAAGTCGTGGAGGATGCGTAGGCGCTCATAGGTGTCCAGGGCTTTCGCGCCGCTGTCCAGACGCCCCAGGTTTTTCGAGAGATCGGCGTCTACCCGGTGGAAAAATGCCCTGGCCTCCTCCGCGTTCTTACGGGCCACGGAGACGGTGATGTACTTATCCTGTATGAGGTTGTTGCTGGCCGCCGCCTTCTCTGTAAGCACCCGGTTGTATTCCAGGCGGTACAGGTCCAGGTCATCCCCGCACTCGCGCATGAGGACGCTGTGCTGGAAGTCGGAGCTGTTGAGGCGGCGGTTGTGAATGGTGATCTTGGTCACGGCATCGGTTGGCAGGCTGTTGAGGACGCCGCAGTAGGATGTGAACATATCCCGCTGGTCCTCGTAGGAGGCCAGGGAGTAGTTGATGTCGGCAAAGCGCCAGGTCTGGCTGAATCTGCCGTTGACCTGCCAGATCCCATCCTGCCAAACCCGCTGGATGGGGATGGACTGCTGTACGCTGCGGGGGATCTTAAACGGAACACGCTCGCCCCGGTTGGCCGCGGTAAGAGTTTTACGCATGGCGGCGCGCCCCCTTTCTGACCGGGGCCGCATAGGCCGGGAAAAGGGAGAGAAATTGCTTTTTCATAGGGACCTCCTTCAAAATGGACAGAAAAGGGCCATGCCAGTCCGGCACCCAAATCTGCCGCGCATCACACCCCTTTCCGCTGAAATCAATCGCCGCTGCTGCGGACTAAATTGGAACACGATGGAGGGAGCGGTCAAAAGTCCCCTCAAATTGAGGGGACTTTCAGCCGTTCCCGGCGCTCAGGGCTTTTTTCCTGTTCCCCATATCTTCCTCTGCTCCGGCATGGCCTGGAGGTAGATATTCTCCGCCCGGTACACACGGGGCCCGGCGCACAAGACCTGGGACTTGAGAAACGCCCAGACAAACCGCTCAAAGGTCAGGCCGTTGTAGCGGAAAAAGCCGGTCACAGCGATGGGGGCGGCTGCCAGGATGCACAGCCAACTGGCGGCCTCCTGGCCCACAACGCCTTTGAACACGAAGTAAACACCCACCGCCGCGCCCACGGCCAGGGCGGAACAGAGAAATTGCCGGGTGGACAGGCCGAAAAAGATCGTCTCCCGGTGCTGGTGGACTTCCTTTGGAATTTTGATTTCCATATTGCTATCACCTCGAAAATGGATTTTTTGACACGTTTTTTGAAATATGAGATAATATTCATAGGAAAAACCATATATCTCAAAACAAATAGAGGAGGATTTTTTATGTTTCGGAATCTGACACTGGCACAGCAAATGTTCTTTTTCGTCCTGGCCGTGTTCCTGATCCTGCTGGTATTCCGCATCCTGGTAAAACTGAAACTGGCGCCCGTGCTGGTCTACGCCGCCTGCGCGAACCTGATCTTCCCCGAATGGGTGGCGGAGCAGAAGGCGCTGTACTGGGCCATCCTGGCCGGTCTGGTGCTGGTGACGATCTTCCGCTGGGTCGGCCCCAGGCTGACCGCCCACATGGAGGAGCAGCGGATCATGCGGGAGATCGTGGAGCAGAGCCGGGCGGCGGAGGCTATGGGGTATCGGAATGGCCAGATCAGTTTTGAGGTCAAGGACGGCACACCGCAAATCAAAATCAGGCAGTAAAGCAACAGGGGGATGGGCCGCAGGCCCGTCCCCCTGGCTTTTGCCGAAAGTCCCCTCAATTTGATGGTACTTTTTTATAGGCCAGCTAATTCCTTTACAATGCGCTCGGCGCCCTTGACCAGGCCAGCCAGCACCAGCATATTGAAAATAGTCTCCGCGATGTACTGCCAGGCCATGACCACGGGGGTCAAGTTGGTGTCCAGGACCGGGGAGCCGCTGGACATGAAGGCGGAAAAAATGAGGCAGGCCAGTACGATCACGGCCCCCTCCATGCACACGCCGATATAGGACTTGATGAACTGTTTCCCCGCGAAACTGGTCCCCTCCCCGGCGAAGGTCGCCAGAGGGATTGGGGCCAGGGCAGTAAAAATGTAGAGGCGGAAAAAGCGGCCATAGACCGTCATAATGAGGATGAAGGACATCACCGTGATAAACAGGTTGCCCAGCATGGCTACCAGCCAGAGCGGGATGCTGGCTAAAAAGCCGACGTTTTCAATGGCGTCCACCATCTCCTGGGGCACCGCCACACCGGCGGCAACCATGCCGCCCATTCCGCTCATCACAGACTGGACAATACCGCCGCAGATGGAAAAAACCACGGTCATGATCTCCATGGCGGAGCTCACCGCCACCTTGGCGGCAATAAAGCGGATGAAATGGCGCAGGGCGTATTCCGGCCTTTGCAAGTCCCGGAAACTGGCCGCGGACTGGAAGATTCCCATGGCGAAAAACAGCACCAGCAGGCCGTAGCCCACGGCCTTCAGCCCCTCATTGATGCCTACAATGGCGTTCCATATATCGCCGTCCCGGAACTCCTGGGGCGTGGTGGTAATCAGGGACCATATCTCGGTCAGCTTGTCGTTCCAAATCTCAAAGGCGGATTGCATAGCCTGTACCACCCAGTTATCGCTCACAGCCCCCACCTCGTTTCTTTGTTGGAGGGGGAGGCTGATTGAAAACCAGCCCCGCCTCCTTGTCAAAGTCAGTCACCCGTACCTTATGGATCGCCTCACGCTTGGAATAGCCGAAGTAGGAGCGTACATGAATTTTCTCGTTTGGCGTCTGTACGATCATCTTCCATGCTCCAAAGGGTGTCCCGGTACAGGAGATAATTTTGTTGTACTTCCGCATGGCAGGTCACACCACGCCGATAGCGGACAAAATCTCCTTGGAAAAAGCGATGAGCAAGCCGCCGAACACGCAGAGGATGCCCTGGGTGCGCTGGCTGGCGTCGTGGGACTGGATAGACATACCCAGTTGGACGATACCCCAGCCTAAGATGATGACGCCGATGGCCTTGATACAGGAAAAGATAAAGTCGCTGAGGTTGTTGACAATAGTAAGAGGATCGGTGTCGGCGGCCAGGGCCGGGCAGGCCAGGGCGGCGCACAGGGCCAGCATGAGGACGGCGGAGAAATAGAGCCGGCGGACCTTTCCGGTCCGCCGCTGAGAAAGGGTATTCGACTGGTTGTGTGTTTTGTTCAACATGAAAATCAACCTCTCTTATTCCAGAATTGAGAATGTCATACTTCTTGTCCATCACAGGGTGTTCCCCCCGGATGAACAGCAGGGCGTAGTCGTTGTCCAAGGTCCGCACCTCGTCGGGAGTCATCAACTCCCGGCCCGTCTGCTGGTAGCTGACGGAACTGGAGCCGTGGGAGCCGCGGGACACGCTGCGGTTGCGGGTGTCCAGGGTCTCCTTGCCCAGCAGCTCGGAGATATACTTGTGGGTGGACGGCTCATTTCCGCCCAGATACACCAGCGTATCGGCGTTGCCCAAAAGCCCCTCCCAGTCATCCTTGAACAGGGCCTTGAGGGCGGAAATGTTTTGGAGTACAATGGTGGACATGATGTTGCGGGAGCGCATGGTGGCTTGGAGCTTGCCAAAGTCGTCCGGCAGGGAGACGTTGCAGAACTCGTCCATCATCAGGCGGACCGGGACGGGCAGGGCTCCCTGGTGTACCTTGTCGGCCTGGTAGTAGAGGGCCTGAAAGGCGCAGGTGTAGAGCATCCCCACCAGGTAATTAAACGTGCCGTCGTTGTCGGGGATGATGGCGAACACGGCCTGCTTGCGTTCCCCCATGAGGCCCAGCTCCATATCGTCCCGCGAAGTGATGCGGGTGATCTGAGGCAGGATGAAAGCGGAAAGCCGGACAGCGGCGCTCAATAAAATACTCTTGGCTGTTTTTCCGGCGGCCTGCTTGAAAATCTTATATTCCCGCACGGCCACATGATCCGGCTCTTCCTCCTCCAACGCCTCAAAGAGCATATCCAGGGGGGATTGAAAATCATCATCGTCCTCCCTGGCCCCGCCGTTTTCGATCATATACATGACCATCTCCAGATTTTGTTCCTCCGGCGGGGCCTCATGGAGCAAATACAGGATGAGGGCGGTGTCCAGGGCAATCTCGGATTTCTCCCAGAACGGGTCGTTGTTGGTGGAATTTTTCGGCGTGGTGTTCTTAATCAGATTGTTCACCAGTTTCATGGCGTCCTTGTCGTCCTTCAGGTATGGGAACGGGTTGAAGGCGTCGGAGTGGTCGGTGTCAATGAGGTCAAACGCCTTGATAACATAGCCTTTTTCCAGGAGCAGCGGAGCCACGGCCCGCATCGTTTCCCCCTTGGGGTCCGTGACCAGAAAACTGCAATTCGTCTGCATGAGATTGGGTTTGCAGAAAAACCTTGTCTTACCCGCACCGGAGCCGCCGATGACGATTTGCAGGAGGTTGCGGCGGTGTACCTTTCCATTGAGGCCCATGCGGACATTTTGTGTGAGGATGGTATTCTGGAAGGGTGCCTTGTCTCGGTACTTGCGGTCGAGCAGTTTGGGACTGCCCCACTTGGCGGAGCCGTGTTCCTCGCCGGGCCTCCTGTTCTCCCTGGTGGAGCAGTAGAGCACCACGGAGAAGCCGTAGATCAGCAGGGCTCCCAGCATAAATTTGGGGGTATGAGGCGTCCAGCGGATGGCAAAGGGCCGCTCCAGCAGTTCGCTGAAACGGCCCATGAGGTCAAAGACAGTCATACCCTCCTCATAGCCGGAGGCCAGGAGGGCCGCCAGATAGAGGACAGGCAGGGTGAGCGCCGCCCACAGGAGAGGGCTTACGGTGTTGTTTCTACGCATAGAGCCGCCCCCTCACCGCTCCGGTCCAGGCGGCCGGTCCCGGCTGGCCGGGGGGTGTTCCGGGTCTTGCTCCCCCAGGGCGTGGAAAATGGCGTTACGGTTATACCGGACTTCCTCCTGGGTCGCCCCTCCCATCGTAATAGAAGCATCCTCCAGGCCCTCGATCCGGCTGTTAGGCAGTCGTGTGATCCGGCCATAGGTACAGCCATCCAGACGGGCCCCGTTGAAGTTCAGCCGCCCCACGGAACAGTCAACCGTGTTGCAGCGGGTCATACGACTGCGGAGAAAGGCCGCGGAATGGATGGAGCAGTCCCGGAAATGCGTGTTTGCCAGTGTGGAATCCGGGAATAAAGTAAATTCGATCCGGCAGGAGTGGAACTCACAGCCATATAACCTCGTATCCCAAAATTTCACCCCATACAGGCGGCATACATGAAAAGAGCAGTCGGAGAAATGAGAAAAGTTACAGTTGGCATTGTCCGGCATACAATAGAGCGTCACATGGTCAAAATAGCTTTCCTGGAAGAAATTACGCGGAAAACCTGCTTTCGCTGCTCGGTCATAGATCTGTTGGTCAATGACCTTCAGGGGCCGGTCCATCTCCAGTTCTATGGTCTTGTACTCGAATTGCTTATGGCTGGTCCTGGTATAGGGGACGGCCAACAGGGCCTTTTGCGCTTGAAAGTCCCGGATAGACTGGCGGAGCACCGCCACTTTCCCGGCATAGGCCCCTCCATCCGCTTTTGCCGCCCAATCCAGCAGGGGTTCCAGAGGCATATCGTTCCGGCCCTGGATATAGTCGTTCACATTCCGTACACGGCGGGCCCGGTTGCTGCCGTTATACTGGATGGAGTCAATATCCTCCAGCAGGTCAGCGATCTTCTTGCTGATCTCATGGCCGCTTAAAACGGCCTGATAGTCTGGCATACGTTCCTCCTTCCAAAGGGGGCGCCAAAACTCCCCTCAAATTGAGGGAAGTTTTGACGCTCCGGGCTTGATGTTTAATATCCGGTGCGGGGCAGGGGCTCCGGCTTACCGTACACGGTCGTTACCCAGCGGCTGACGGCCTGGACCCACTGGCCGTTATAGACACCGCCCACGTCCGCAACGTTCACAAAAGAACTGCCCGCGGCCAGTCCATTAACGGAAGTGCAGTAGAGGACCGGGGCCTCCACCTGGGCGAAGCCTGCGGGGGCCTGGCCGAATACGAACATGATCTCCGTCACGCGCTCATTGGCGGCAAGGCCCAGGGCTGCGGGGGACGCGGCCAGGGTGTAGGTCTGACTGGTACTCAGGTTATCCGCCAAAGTGCGGTAATCCCCGGTCCCGTTGACCTTGTAGACGATCTTGTAGACGCCGGGGAAGTTCCATGTACCTGTCACCACCTGCTCCAGCCGCACCTGAGCGGGCAGGGTGTCCCGGAAATAGAAACTGTCCAAACGGACGTTTGAGGTATTAGAAATGCCGGAGAAGGTGTAGCGGACCGGCTGGCCGCTGACCACCTCTTTCGGGCCGGTCTTGGAGATGGACACGCCGGTGGACAGGCTCTTGTTCGTCACTTCAAACCGCACGATCTGGCCCTCATGCTCCAGGTAGGCGGTCAGCTCGGTTTCGTTGACACCGTAATGCTCCGGGGCCTTGACCTCCTGGATGGTATAGCGGGAGAGGGGGAGCTGTTTGGACACGGCCAGCCCCCGGCTGTCAGAGCGGATGGTGTCTACCACGTTCCCAGCCTTGTCCGTAATCTCAAACACGGCCCCCTCCAGCAGCGTCCCGGCAGGTAGGCCGGTGGTGGGGTTGTAGTCGGCAGACTTCTTGGTGATCTGGATTTGGCCTGTGATGGGGGTATTCTCCCATTCAACCTCCGTTACCTCGCCCGCCTTGACATAGACGGTGCGGAGTTGGGTGTCCGGGATATAGCCCTCATTCTCTAATTCGCGGAGATAGTAGCGGCCACTCTCCGTCAGGTCCTCAAACCAGGCATAGCCCCGGTCATCCGTGGTCTGCTGGTCGATAGGTGTGTGCGTCTCATCGTAGAGAATGAACGACACGCCGGGGATGCCCTCGCCGTCCGCGGTGGAGACCTTATGCAATAGGATGCCGGAGAGGGGCGCGTTGGTCACAGTCTTGCGGGTAGTCTCTGCGTCCTTCACTGTAAAATAGATTGGAGTGTCATCCAGCTTGAATCCATCTGCGGCCTCGGTTTCAACGGCGTAGTAATCGCCGCTTTCCAGGGGCAGATACACCTTGCCGCTCCGTCCGGTGGTCACAGTGTCCACCAGGGCGTCATCCGACACCCGGCGGATATCGAAGGTGGTGTTGGGGATGCGCTCTGTCTTATCCGCCGAACTGACCTTGATGAGCTCCACACCGCCCACCGGCGTGTTGTAGAACCAGAGTTCTTGCGTATCATCCGGGTTGACCACCACAGTCTGACTTTGTGTGTCCGGGTCGATGGTATATCCGGGGATGCTCTCCACCTCAGTCACAACCACTGTGCCGGTGATGCCGGAGAGGACGATCTGGCCCTCCGCATTGGTCCAATACAGGCCATTGGAGGACAGCTTGCCGCCCTCGTCCGGGAGATAGGTGCCGTCCGCATAGGTGATCTTGAACTGTACTCCCTCCAGCGGGGTCTTATCCTTGCTGGACAGCTTGTGGATGATGAGGTTCCCCATAGGCTGGTTGCGGAACTCTACGGTGACGGTTTGGCCCTCCTTGACCTGGACGGTCTGGGGGGCGTCATCCAGCAGGTAGCCGTCCTTGGCCCTGGTCTCCCGGATGACCAGTGTGGTGCCTGGGTCGATACCGGAAATCAGGAAAGAGCCTGTGCTGTCCGTCACAAACTTGCCGTTGGCATCGCCCACCACAGCACCGTCTGAGGTAGTCACAAGAAATTCCACATCACTCAGCGGGGCGTTATCGCTGGCCGATACCTTTTTCACCAAAACGCTCCCCTTGGGGGCGTTGGAGAAGTAGAGGGTCACAATGTCCTGGTTCGCGCCGGAGATATAGAAGGCCTGGGGCGCGGCGTCGATCACATGGCCGCTGTCGCTCTCCAGTTCCTCGCAGATGTAGTAGCCCTTTTTGAGCCCGGTAACGGTGAAGGAGCCGTTGGCCGAAGTCACATAGGTGCCCACCACCGTGCCGCCAACGCCGCTGGTCTCGCCGCCCAAATAGCGCAGTTGGAACAGACAGCCGGAAATTCCGGCCCCGGTCACGCTGTCCCGTTTGTAGACCACCAGGGCCGACAGGGGCGTGTTGGAGATAGTGACAGTCTTGTTCTCGCCGCCCTTGACATAGACCTCCGTAACCGGGTCCTCCGGGGCCTGGAATCCGGGGGCGGGCTTGGTCTCCTCGATTTTCAGCCAGCCGTCCTCGATGCCCTCCAGGATGATCTGGCCCGCCTCGTCCGTCTGGAAGGTCCCCAGGTCCCGCAGCTCCCCGGTGTCCGTCTTGTTGCTGGCCCAGGTAATATGGAACTCGGCATACTGGATCGGGTCATGGGTGATAGAATTTTCCTTCTGGATGGTGACGGTGGGCCGCTTGTGGTTTTCAAAATACACATCCCGGTCCCGGTTCGGGTAGAGCGTGACTAGTTGGGGGTCGGCATCCGGGAGGTAGGGAGACGGCACCGACTTTTCCGAGACCTCGTAGACGCCGGGCAGCAGGTTCTCTACCGTGGCGGAGCCGTCCGGCCCGGTGGTCACTTCGGCCACGCTATGACCGTCCGCCCCCTTGACCAGGAACACCGTGCCAGGAACCGGCGCGCCGGTGTCGGCGTCGCTCTTGTGGATGGTCAAATCAGGCCGTCTATCATTTTGCAGTACGATAGTGCCGTCCCTGCCGGGAAAGAGCTGAACATGGTGCTTCCGAGTGTCTAAAATATGATCTGACACCGTGGCGGTTTCCACCAGGGAATAGACGCCAGGCTCCAGCCCCTCCCAGGTGATGGTCCCGTCCGGCCCGGTGATGCGGTCCAGGTAGTGCCCGCCGTCCTCAATCTTAGCCAGCCGGTAAGTCACACCGCCCAGGGGCGTGCCGTCCGCGCTCTCCTTGTATAAGTGCAGGGAGGGCATCTTGGAATTGGTGAACACGAATTGTGCCTGCTCGCCGCCGTCCAGGTGGATGATGCGCTGGGCGTCGTCCACGATATAGCCGGGGCACTCCAGTTCCGTCACGATGTAGGCGGTATCGGCGGGGAGCTTGCTCAGGTCGATGGTCCCGTCCTCGGAAGTGGTGTACTCCTCCGGCCCCCAGGAGCCGTCCACCGCCTCGATACGGAAGCGGGCGTTGGCGATGGGCTGGGAGAGGTCGGCGCTGTCCACCTTGATGAGATGGATGCCGGGCAGGCGGTCATTGAAGAAAACCAGCTCTTTGATACCGTCCCCGGCCTTCAGCTCCACTTCCTGGGGGGTGGTGTCCAGCACATGGCCGTCCCCGCCTGTGTCCCGTTCCTCGGCCCGGTAGGTGCCGGGCGCGCAGTCTGTCAGCAGGATTTGGCCGAACTCGTCCGTCTGGAAGATACCCAGGCTCTCGGCGTCCCGGAAAATCTCAAAGGAGACATTGGGCATGAGGGTCATGGTCCCACGCTCATATTTCGTGATCCGCAGTCCAGGCAGCTCCTTGTTGACTATGGTGGCGCTGGATTCTTCTCCGGCTGCCACGGCCACCGTCTGCACCGTGTCCGTGTCCGCGATCCAGCCCTCGATACCGGCCGCCTCCCGGACCTCCCAGCCGCCAGGGGCCAACTGGTCAAAGAACGCCACACCGATGCGGGTCTGTTCGGTCCGGGTCTCCCCGGTCTCAATATGCTTGATCTGGATGGTGACGCCGGAGAGGGCGTCGCCGGTGTCGCTCATTTTCTGGACGCGGATGGAGCCATAGGGGGCATTGGTAAAGGTCACAGTGGCAACCTTGTTATACTCCACATCGGCGTGCTGGGTGGTCTCCTCCGGGAGCAGGTGATACCGGGGCGGGATCTCCTCCGTCACGGTATAATGGCCCTCCAAGGTCAGGGGGATCAGGACCGTCCCCTCCGGCCCGGTGGAGTAAGAGCCCACCTTGCGGCCCTCCGGGTCATACACAGAGAACACAGCCCCTTCCAGAGGAATCTCGGTCCCTTCCTCCAGCTTCACGATCTTCAGGGCCGTCTCATCCGGTGCGGGTTCTCCGCTGTCGGAGTAGCTGCTGATGGCGGCCAGGTCTAACCGCGCATTGTTGTCCAGGTCGCAGATGTAATTCTGCAAATTGCCGTACTGGTCCTTCTCCTGGCACACGGCGTACATAGCCGCGTACTGGGCCACAGATGCGGAGAGGGAGAGTTGGACGTTTCCGCTCTGGCCCGCCACGCTTTCAGCGGGGTACAGCACCTTGAACTGCCCGGCATAGCCGACACGTCGTAATCATATACCCACGTCTCGCTCCAGACGGTGAACACCTGCTGCTTGTATTCCTCGCCCCCGATGGTCACGGGGTAGGCCGTGGATTTGTTCGCTGTGACGGTCATCCGGGGAGAGAGCATATAGTTGTAGGTAGTGCCCCGCTTGTAGATGTCCTTGGCGGCGGCCAGGATGCGGTTGCCGATGTCCAGCTCGGAGCCGGTGAGCCCCGGCGCAACTTTGAGGTCAGCGATATTCCAATCCGGCATCAGGTAGCACCACAATGCCATTTTGGTGGCATAATACGCCTGGTACTTATTGTCCAGCTCCAGCTCTCCCAGGCTCCGATGGGGGTAGCCGTTGGAGATGATGCCCACCACCTTGGGGTCGCTGGCCTTTTCTTCGGCTAGATATTTGATGCTCTCGCCGGGCCCTACGGTCTGGGGTACGCCGTACTGGTTCGGGTTGACGCAGTACGCAGGAGATTCCTTTTGAGTTCCATCATTGGATTCGTACAAAAAGTAGGTGTATTTTTGTTTTCTGACCGCGCCGTTGATGGAGAGGTAGCCCAGCTCATAGTCACCGTTGTAGATATCGACCTCGCCCAGAGCCTCCTCCTCAGAGCTGGCCGCGAAGGCCGCCGTGGGCAGGATACCGAGTATGGTTACTAAAGCCAGGAACAGGGATATCAGTTTTTTCATGGATGCCTCCTTTAAAATGGTCAGAAGGAGGCCATGAATAAAAATCACCGTCTCCTTCCGATAATTGAGAAACTGATCTAAATATTAAAATTGGGGATTTTCGGGCACAAAAAAATGGGCGTCAAAAGTCCCCTCAAATTGAGGGAAGTTTTGACGCCTCAAATTTCACGGCCTGGACCTGCCAACGGTAGGCCCGTTGGTCCCGGACGCAGGTAAACAAGGTCAGGCGGTTATCCGTGGTGGCGGCGGTGCCTCTGGTGTCCGTCTCCTTTACCTTCTGGACGCTGACCACCTCATAGGTACGGGTGCCGAGCTTGGTAGTCCAGGTAATGGTATCACCTGGCTCCAGAGTGTGCAGGTCTCCAAAGTCATCCCGGACGCCCCGGTTGTGCCCGGCGATACAGCAGTTGCCATCCCACAGGCTGGTGTCCTCGAAGTGGCCCGCGCCCTTGGCTAAGGTCTTGCTGTCCGTGCCCTCGTAAACCTTGACGCTCAAACCGATGGCGGGAATTTTGAGGGTGCCCAGGTGCCCGCCGGAGTAATAGAGATCGCTGGTCACATCCGTCCAGCCTGTGGCGGTAGTCCCGGTCCAGCCGGAGCCCGTATCAACGGCAGGGTATGTGACACTCCCCACTTGGGAGACCAAACCGCCGCCGTCCAGGGCTCCGGGGACCAGATTAGGGGTCAGGGCTGTGCCGGAGCCGGGGAGGTAACTGGTGGGTGTGCCGAAGCCGGGCGGGATCAGGGCTGTATTTTTGCTCCGGTCCACGTTGGGGTCCTCATGCTCATAGATGGTGGTATCGCTGGTGGGCCGGGCAAACAGGTAATCGTCCGGGGCGTCCATGGTGTATTCCAGGGCGCTGGCCGGGGTGACGCAGACGGCCGCCAGTATGAGGGCAGCCAGACAAAGGGTTTTCAGCCTCATTTGTTGTACTCCTTCCACTCTTTCTTGGATTTGTACTTTTGAAGCAGAAAGCGGCCCAGGAATACCAGGCCGACAACGCCCGCCCCGGCGGGCAGGACCAGCAGCCAGCGCCAGTCAAAGCCGCCGCCCTCCGCGGCAGGCTGTGGGATAGCGGTTACGGCCTCCTGCTCCTCTGCCAGGCCGAAAACGGCGGTATAGAGCACGGTCCCGCTGGTAGTCTTGGTCACTTCTCCGGCGTAGTCCGCCGTGACGGTGTAGCCGGTGGCGTATTTGCTGGAAGCGGTGCCGGTATAGGTGGCGGCGGCGTTGTAGAAGCCCCCGGCCTCCTGCCATTGAACATCCGCCAGGGTGAGGGTGCGCCCGCTGTCCTCAATAGACTTGGGCACCAGGGACACATCCGCCTCGGAGAGATTGGGATAACTGCGGGTGGCGGAGACGTTCCGGGTGGACGTGGCATAGCCGGACGCCTCCACCTGGATACTGGCGGTGTCCAGGGTGAGGAGGCCGGTATAGCCGTCCTCCGTGACGGCCTCACAGGTGGCGGCCAGCAGGGGCATGATCTCCTCCATGTCCTTGCTCTTGCTGTCCAGGGTCACGGTTTCGGTGTAATACTTGCTGTCCGTCTCCGTCTGGTCCTCCTTGACAATATCCAGCAGGGTATAGAGGCAGCCGGACCGCTCAAAGTCCCCGGTGGGGATGAGGGCCGGATCATCCATAGGAGAGAGTTCGTAGGTCTTGCTGATCCTGGGCTCGGCCCGGTCTCCCTCCGTGTACTCCAAAACCTCTACTGGGTAAAGTACGGAGGGGGTGGCTTCGGGAGAGGGCGCCTCGGCGGCCAGCGCCGGGCAGGCCAGGGCACAGGCGGTCAGCACCGCCAGAAACAGGGGCACGGCGCGTTTCTTCATGTGGGTCAACTCCTTCGATCAAAAATGGCCCGAAAACTTCCATCAAATTGATGGGAGTTTCCGGGCAAAGAAAAAAGTCCCCTCAAATTGAGGGGACTTACGGGTTATCGCTCCGGGAGTTTGATGCGGAACATCCGGCAGTAATCCTTCTGGGCCTCCAGTTCACACTCACAAATGAGTTTGATAAAGGCGGCGTCGCTGGGGCCTTGGGCCCGCTGGGCCTGCTGGAGCGCGGTAATGTAGTCATGGCGCAGGATGGGCGGGATGGAGACCACACAGTAGCCCCTGTTTACCAGGATCAGATTCATCAGGAGCCGGGCGGTGCGCCCGTTGCCGTCCCGGAAGGGGTGGATGTCCACCAGCCTCCGGTGGGCGTAGGCGGCCAGCAGGACCGGGTGCGTGGCGTCCTTCCGTTTGTTCAGATCCTCTACCAGCCCGGCCATAAGGCCCGGCACCTCCTCCGCCGTGGGCGGGATATACATATAGTCATAGGCCCTGGCGTGGCCGGTGGCCTCGTAGCAGTCCCGGATGGGCTTGCCGCCCACGGTGATACCGTCCTCCAGGAGCACCTTGGTCTCAGAGAGGGTGAGGGAATTGCCCTCCAGGGCGTTGGAGGTATAAGTCATGCCGATGCGGAAGTAGGCGTCCAGCTCCTTCACCTCGTCCGGGGTGAGGGGGCGGCGCTCCCGTATAGCCTGGGCGTATGCGTCAATACGGTCTAATAAAGCGTTTCCGCTCATGCAGTCACCTGCCTTTCAGAGAAATTGTATGAGATAAATTCTATGAGAATAATTATATCATGCGGAGTGGAAACAGGCAACGGGAAACCTGGGGGCCAAAAGTCCCCTCAAATTGAGGGGACTTTTGAGCGGCGAGCCCCGTCTGCGGGCTTTTGGGGCGTCCTCCCCTTGGAGACCGCATAATCCGGCGGACGGCCCCGGTCAAGGCCCGCCCAGTCCGCAGACTGGGCGGCTCGCGGGCGATTGCCCCGGCAATCGCCCGGCCTTGACGGGGGACGGCGGGCGGATTAGTCTCCCCCACGGGGAGACGCCCCCGGTCTGCGGCCTTACCGGCTGTGGCGCTGGGGCGGGATGCGGCTTCTCTGCTGGGGGGTGATGTTCCGTTCAATGGAGCCGCCGAACTGCTTGCTCATCCCCTGAATTTGGTCCAGGGCGCTCCGCCGCTGCTGGGGGTCCCAGCCCTCGTACAGCTCCTCCAGACGGGACAGGTCCGGCGTGTCCCGCTTGATGCCAAACTGGCGGCACAGGATGTAGGAAATGCTCTGGGCGTCCAGGTCCACCTCCTCATGGTCATAGTTTGGGTTGGCCCCCTTGGCGTGGATGCGGGAGTGGGCCTGCCTCGCTGTCTGAGAAAGCGGGATTGACGGCCAGCTCCATATTTTTGCTGTCATAGTAGGCGGCCACGGGCAGGTCGTGGTCGGTGGCCACGGGAACGACGGAGTAGTTGAGGATGGCGCGCAGGGCAATGCTCATTTCCTTGCTGTCATCCCTCAACTGCACTTTCTTCGGTTCGCGTCCCTGGGTCTGGCGGATGTCGTAGGCGTCTGTGAGACGATACCCCCGGCCCAGGGTATTCCGGGCAAAAATCTTGACTCCTTTGCTTCGCTCTTGGTCTATCACGCCCCGATTCAGGGTTTTCCACCGTTCCGCCGTACCGAATACGGTGGCCTCCGGGTCCTGGAACATGACCAGGGCGATGTTGCCTGCGCTGTATGTTGGGTTATCCCCCTGCATATCCAGGTACTTCACATACAGTTCCGGATTGCTGGTAATCTCCTCCACTCCGGCATCTTGCAGGGAGATGGTGTTCTCCCGGTCCGCCTGCATTTCCGCCCTCCATTGGGTGTCCTGCTGGGACTTTTCAGCGATGATTGCTTCCAAATTTGCCATAATGATGTTCCTCCTAAAACATATTCATCTTGATTTTGGTACAGTTTTTCCTTTGACCTGTGGGGCCCTGCCAGTCTCCCGCATCCCTTCCGACGCCGCCCGCAGGGCCTCCAGGCGGGACTTGACGGATGGTTTCTCAGTAGTCTCCGTCGTCCTCGTATCCGTACTCCTCGTCTGCCTGGCTGTCGAGCCACTCCCGCGCTGTGGTGAGGAGTGCTCTGGCCGAGCGCGGGGGGCGGCTTTTTTTGGCGCTTCTTCCTCTTGCTCTTTGGCGGGGGCCGGGTAGCCCCTCTGTTCCAGATAGTGGTTGACCAGCGGCACATAGTCCACATTGGTCACAAGATCCACGATCCCGCTGGTGGAACGGGTATCTTTAATCACGGAGAACAGCACATTTTTCTTGGCGTAGGCCCGGAAGTCCTCCAGGTCGCTCTCTTTGATGTGAAAGGTCTTGAGTTCCCGGCCCGTTTGAAGCAACCGGGCCATGTTGGCCTTGCCGTAGAGTTTTTTGTTGTTTTGGGACAGGGCCAGCAGAAAGGCGGCCAGGTTTTTGCTCCCAGCCGCCAGCATTTTAACAGCAGCCTCGGTGAGTTGGATGCTCTCCTTTACCATCAGGTCAGCCACTTCACCGCTGTTATCCATTTTCTTCACCTCCCGGTTTTCAAATATTGAATGACCTCCAAAATGGAACAATACTGAACTTTTTGGAGATACCGCTTTCTCAGCAACTTCAAGCGCCGCTTCCGCTGGGGCCCGGTAAGGGCGGAAAACGCCTCCACGTCGCGGGCCGCCCCCCGATAGTCCAGCAGGGTCACGCTCCCCCAGGGCTGTCCGCCCATAAACTTCTCCACATGAAGGAAGAGGGCGAGCACCGGCCACCCGGCCCGGTCCTGAAAGGCCAGCCAGCACAGATTTTCATAACTGCCCGGCTCATAGACACGGGGCGGGTCAAACAGCCAGGACCTCTCACGCCGGGCCAGAAACAGATAATCCGCCACGCCGCCCTGTTGCAGTTTGAGCAGATCCAATTCAAGGCTCCCTGCCTCGGTGGGCTGATAGAGCGGTATCAATCCCAAAATGGCGGTCAGGTCCGCGTGGAGCAGTTTTTTCATAAGGACGCCTCCTTACATGGTCTGGGCGCTGGGCTTCCACCGCCGCCCGGACCTTGGGGATGTCGCCCTCAATGCGGGCGCATAACTTCAAGTCCTGGCGCAGCGCCCGCAGGTGTGTGGTGATTTGTTCAATCTCTGCCTGGATTTCCCCGCCTCCGTCTCCCCGCCGCTTCTGCCGGTATAACTGTCCGCGCCGTTCTGTGAGGGCGTCCATCTCCGCCTGTATCGCGTCATACTGCATGGAGAGCTGGGCCGCTGTCTCGATGTGGTTTTTACGGAGATACCGGAATTGCTCTTGATAGCGGTCCAGTTTCAGCAGTTCCTCCCGCATGGAGAACGCCGCCCGGTTTCCCGGACGGCGTTTCGGGTATGCCCCCAGCAGGCAGAGGTATTTGAAGCAGAGGGCTTGAAAGCCCGTGAGTTTCCTTGGGCGGCGGGGCATCCTGCCTCGCACCCGATACCGGCGGCCCGGCTCCAGCAGATGGAAAAAAGTAGTGGGGGGAGTGTCCGGCGGGGCCTCGCCGGAGCGGACGGCGGCAAGCCTGGCCTGTATGTCCGCCTCGGTATAGCCGTCTTTCAGGCTGTCCAGACGGATATACCCTTTTCCACCGGGGGGAAGGATAGCGGTGTACTTGACTTTGGGGCCGGTTTTTACCTGATACCCCATCCGCCGCAGTTGGCTGAGGAAGGACTGGTAGGTGTAGGCTTGCCGGATGGCTTCGTCCACATCACGGCGGATCAGGTCCCGCACGGTGGACTTGCCCTGTCTGGCCGCCTCCCACTCGGCTCGGCTCATTGGCCTCCCTTTCAGCGGGGCAACGGGCTCAATGACAGACAGCCCGTGTTCCCGGCAGATGGCGTCTGAGGTTCCCCGGATGCCCACGCCGTCCCCGCCGTAGTAGTCCTTCAGTTGGTCCCGGTACATGGCCCCATCCACAAAGGAGACGGAATTAAAAATGATATGCGAATGTAAATGCGCTTTGTTCAGGTGGGTGGAAACGATGGCTTCATAGCGGTCCCCCAGCAGGCGCCGGGCAAACTCCACGCCCACGGCATGGGCCTGGTCCGGCGTCACCTCGCCGGGGGCGAAGGACTGGATGATGTGGTAGCCCTTTCGTTTCCGCCCCTCCTTGCCCCAGCGCCGCTTGGTGTCCATCATGTCGGCATAGACCCTCTCCCGGTCGCAGTTGATGGAGGTCTCGTAGCAGGTCTGTTCCGTTTTCTCCCGGTCCAGGGCGTAGTCGATGGCGGCCTCCAGGGAGGTCTTTTCCGGGTCCTGGGTATAGCCCACGCATTTGTCCAGGCGGTTGTGAATGACTAAAATCTTGGTGTAGGCCATTACAGCGTGTCCCGGACCAGCCGGACCGCCTG
>QWCV01001943.1_pt1 | contig 19727 bp, 13 predicted proteins | sample 1972621 | NCBI WGS metagenome assembly QWCV01 (sample SAMN09866699, study PRJNA288562) | Human gut metagenome isolate pre2_stool, whole genome shotgun sequencing... | isolation source: gut | host: Homo sapiens | place: USA: California | reverse complement strand
AGGATCTTTTCGAGGTAGGGCTTGTAAGTGCTGTTGGGCATGGAGAAGATTTCGTGGCGCGATTCGGGGAAGCGCACGATGTTCGCCTCGCCGCCGCCGTCCTTGACCAGTTGGACGAAGTGATTCTGCGGCTTATTGAGTACCCAGATGTCGCGTCCGGACTGGAAGAGCAGCACCGGCGTCTCCACTTCGGCGCAGGCGGACGGATTCAGTATGGCCCGGTTGAGCTTCAACGCTTGGCGCACCCATTCGAACGCCGCGCAGTAGGTTTGGTATTCGCGGTTCTCGCAACGCAGCTTGAAGTACCAGCGTTCACGCGCTTCGGAAGCGCCCTCGTTGCCTTCCATCGAGAATTCCGGCGTGAAGTCCGACTGCCCGAACACGCGCTTCTTGCCGAAGCCGAGTCCGCACAGCGCGCCGACCAGCACACGGGCCACGCCCAGCGGCATGCCGGTGGCGGGGGCGATCATCGGGGCGGAGAGCACCGCTTTGTCGAACAGGGTGGGGTATCGCTCCAACACGGCCGCGCCGATGCCGCCGCCCATCGAATGGCAGAACAGGTTCAGCGGCATGCCGGCCGCGTACTGCTGGCCGATGGTTTCGGCGAAGCCGGCCAGATCGGCCACGTAGCGCTGCCAGTCATCAATCCACACCATGCAGCGATTGTCCACGTCGCGCGCGGACTTGCCGTGGCCGCGATGCTCGAGTACACACACCGAGTAGCCGGCGAGCAGAAAATACCAGACGAGCTCGTCGTATTTCTCGGCGAACTCGGTGAAGCCGTGGCTGATGACGATGGCCCCGCGGAAGATGGCGGTGGCGCCTTGCTCGCGAATCGCGTCGAATTTGGCGGAGTCGTAGCACAGGTAGTGCAGCTGGCCCGAGCGGCCGCCGGTGTCCATAATGCCGGACAGCGGCTCGATCCCGGCCGAACGTTCGGCGGCGGACGGATCGAACCAGCCCTCCTCGCGGCATTGTTCGAGCGCGGGCAGCACCACGTCGGTCATCGTTTCGGCGTACTTGTTTTCGTCGATCATCGTCACCTGCATGGTTCCCATCTTAGGACAAGCCTCACGCCCACACCTCGCACCCACACCCACGACACAATCCCGGGAATGTTGCGCTAATCGGACCTACCGAGACCCACTTCGCGAAACAATCCCGGGAATGCGTCGCAAGACTGCGCGCCACTGACCGCACAGGCGCGTAGGTTGTGAGGTATGAGCGAAACCAATGATGTCAATGACGCAATCAAGCATTTCCCACGCCTCAGGGCGCGCACGCTGCGCTTCGGCTGCGGCGCACCGCGCTCCGCACAGACCGTGGGCGACGGCTCGCGGGCCCTGTTCCTGCGCTCCGACGGCCCCGAGGATCTGGTGACCGCACTGTGGCTGAGCTGGTTCGACGAGTCCGGCGAACACCATGAGACCAAGCTGGCCGACCCGCGCGAACTGCTGGGCGCAACCGCCGACAGCGAGGACGTGCCGGCCGAGGAGAAGGCCCGCCGCGAGCGTGCGCGCGAAGGCGGCACCGGCATCGTCGGATACTCCGCAGATGACGACGGCAATCGCATCGTGTTCACCATCAACGGCCGCCTGTTCCTGACCGACATCGATTGGAATGGCGAGACCGGCGCACCCGAGCCGCACACCCGCGAACTGGCCGGCGAATGGCTCGATGAGGACCCGGCGATGTACACGCCGGTGCTGAACCCGCGCATCGCCCCGGATGGCGAACATGTGCTGTACACCACGGGCAGCTACCTGATGCTGGTCGATATCGGCGGCGAGCTAGGTGACCGCATCACCGCGGTCTACGGCGTGAGCGTGGAGGATGAGGACGGCAATCCGGCCGAAAACACGTGGAAAATCGGTCTGGCCGAGTTCGTGGCCGGCGAGGAGATGGACCGATACGACGGCTTCTGGTGGGCCCCGGATTCGCAGCACGTGCTGTTCGAGTCCTTCGACACCGCCGACGAGCCGACCTGGCACATCAGCGATCCGGCTGACCCCGAGAAGCCGGACGCCGGCCGCCGTTACCCGCGCGCGCTGACCCGCAATGCCGACGTGTATCTGACCGTGATCACGCTGGCGTTCGATGAGAACGACCGGTACGCAGGCATCACCGGCAACGCCGATGTGGATTGGGATCGCGAGGCGTACGAGTATGTGGCCGCCGTGAACTGGCGTCGCGGCCACGATCCGCTGGTGCTGGTGCAGAACCGCCGTCAGACCCGCGATCAGGTGCTTGAGGTGGCAGTCGCGGCGGATGGGGCCGCGCTGGGTGCCACGCGTGTGCTTGAGGAGCACGCGAACGAGCAGTGGATCGACCTGGTTCACGGCACGCCCGCCTACACGCCGGATGGTCGTCTGGTGTGCTCGCTCAACGATATGGCCACGGACACCAACCGTCTGACAATGGACGGCCGCCCGTTCACGCCGGCTGGCTGGAACGTGCGCACGGTGCTCGCCGTGACCGACGAGGATGTGCTGGCCGTGGTGCAGCGCGCGCCCGAAATCGCGCCTGAGGTGCCGGACGCTTGGGCCGATGCGGCCGCCACCGAGTCCGTATTCGGCGACCACGACGCCCGCAGTTTCGACGTGGTGAGTATCGATTACAACGGCACGATCACGCCGGTCACGACCGATCCCGGCCAGTGGACCGCCTCGCGCGGCGAGCGCGGCATCGTGGTCTCCGGCCGCGATATGCGTTCCGCCCGCGCCCAGATGCGGCATATTCTGGGAGAACAGAGCGCCACTATCGCGTCCACGGCGGCCGAACCCGGCTTTACACCGAACGTCACGTTTACGCGACTGGGCGAGCACCAGCTGTACACGGCGATCATCGCGCCGAGCCCGGAAAGCCCGTACGCGCACGCCGAGAAGCTGCCGGTGCTGATGAAGCCGTACGGCGGGCCCGGCTTCCAGCAGGTCATCGCCTCGCAGTCCTTCTACTGGGAGGGCCAGTGGTGGGCCGACCAAGGCTTCCTGGTGGTCACGGCAGACGGCCGTGGCACCACCGGCCGCGGCCCGGCATGGGACCGCGAGATCTTCGAGGATATGAAGGACGTAACGCTGGCCGATCAGGTCGAGGCCGTCAACGCCCTGCCCGAGGCCGTCGCCCGGCTCAACGCCGATGTGGAATCACGTGCGGCACAGCCGGCTGCGGGCGATCAGGCAGACGCCGAGAACCACCCACCGGCGCTTCGCGCCACCTCCCGCCAGCGGGAGGCGATTCCCATGCCGGACCTCGACAAGGTGTGCATGATCGGCTGGTCGTACGGCGGCTTCCTGTCCGCACTGGCCGTGCTGGACGCGCCGAACGTGTTCAAGGCCGCATGCGCCGGCGCCCCGCCCACCGACTGGACGCTGTACGACACGCACTACACCGAGCGCTATCTGGGCCTCGACCCGGATGTCTACTACCGAAACGGCATCGTGCAGGACGCACCGAAACTCGAGCGCCCGCTTATGCTGATCCACGGTTTCGCCGACGACAACGTCACCATCGCCCACAGCCTGCGCCTCTCGCAAGCCCTGATGGCGGCGGGTCGCCCGCACACCTTCCTGCCGTTGACGGGCATCACCCATATGACCAATGACGAGACCGTGGCCGAAAACCTGCTCACCCTCCAGCGCGATTTCCTGCGCGACGCGCTGGCCTGACAAATCGATAACACGCGCATCCCACCCGAGGTGCTCCACCGGTAAAGCACCTCGGGTGGTGCGCCGCACCCATTTCCGCCCTGAATTTTTGGATATTTTGCACTCATCGTCACGTGAAAGACCGGTTTTTTGTCTCATATTCCCATCACCGCGTAGGATGGGTGAAGATTAGAAAGGGAGGACTATGAGCGTTCTCGACCGTTTTGAAAAAAGCGTGGAGGGTGCAGTCAACGGAGTATTCGCCAAGTTTGGCTCCAAAGACCTGCAGCCTGTCGATCTTTCCAGCGCCTTGGAGCGCGAGATTGACGCCGAGGCCATGCCCGTGGGCCGTGACCGCACGGTGGCCCCGAATGAATACCGTTTCAAGCTCAGTACTCCTGACTTCGACCGTATCGAGGCATGGGGTAGCGAGACCCTGGCCAACGAACTGGCCGATAACCTCACCGAGTACGCGAAGAGCCAGCATTACGCCTTCGTGGGCCCGGTGATCGTGATCTTCGAGGAAGACCTTGACCTGTCCAAGGGCAACTTCAACCTCACCTCCGAATCCGTGCAGGGCAATGCCGTGCCGGTCACCACCGATGCGCAGACCGAGGATAGCCCGGTGCTCGAGGTGAACGGCAACCAGTACCTGCTCACCAAAGACAAGACGGTAATCGGCCGCGGTTCCGGTTGCGATATCGTCATCGACGATCCGGGCATCTCCCGCAAGCACCTGGAAATCGACATCACGGATAACGGCGTGATCGCCCGCGACCTGGGTTCGACCAACGGCACGTACGTGGAGGGCCACCAAGTGCCCGCCGCCACGCTGCTCGACGGCAACACCATCACCATCGGCCGTACCCGCATCCTGTACTGGGCCTCCGCCCAAGCCCAGGAGTAGTCGAGCACACGCCCGAAAGTCGTCCACTTATGACCGAACTGACATTCGCCCTGCTCAAGTATGGATTCCTGATCCTGCTGTGGATATTCATCTGGCTGGCCGTACGTTCGCTGCGCAAGGACATCGAGACGTTCAGTCCGCGACCTTCGCGCGCGCGTCGTCGCCGTGAGCGTGAAGCGCATAAGGCCAAGGCCGAAACGCCGCAGGCAGCTGCGCCGCGCCCGCATCGCCAGCCCAGCGCTTCCGCGTCGTCCGCCGCCTCGGCGCAGCCTACCCTGTTGGTCATCATCGATGGTCCGCTTGCCGGCAGCTCCGTGCCGCTGGCCGAAGCCGACATCACGCTTGGCCGCGCCGCCTCGAATACCGTGGTGCTCGATGACGAATTCGTGTCTTCCCACCATGCCCGTGTCTACCGTGACACGCGCTCCGGGCAGTGGGCCATTGAAGACCTGAACTCCACCAATGGCACCGTGGTCAACCAGCAGCGCATCAGCCGCCCCACCATCCTGCCCGCTCGTATTCCTGTGCGCATCGGCGCCACCACCTTCGAACTGAGGTAGCCGCATGCCAAAATCCGCCGCTTCACAACCGCTGTTCCTGTATTCCACCACGGTGTCCGATGTGGGCACCGTGCGCGCGAACAATCAGGATTCCTCCTTCGCCGGCGAGCATCTCATCGCCATGTGCGACGGCATGGGCGGTCACGCCGGCGGCGATACGGCATCCTCCATCGCCATCCGGTCACTGGCCCACATCGAGCAGGACGACACCGGTGGCAACGTCGAGACGATCTCCCGCATGATGGAGACCTCCGTTATGGCCGCGCATGACGCCATCGTCGGCAAGGCCAAGCGCGAACGCAAGCTTGCCGGCATGGGCACCACCGTTACCGCAGTGGCATTGGTGGCCGGCTACTGGGTCATCGCCCATATCGGCGATTCGCGCGCCTACCTGCTGCGCGACGGACACCTGAGCCGCATCACGTGCGACCACAGCTACGTGCAGCACCTCATCAACACCGGTCGTATCACCCCGTCCGAAGCCAAGAACCACCCGCAGCGCAACGTCGTGATGCGCGTGCTTGGCGACTTTGACATTGACCCGCGCCCGGATATTTCGATTCGCCGAGCCCACCCCGCCGACCGTTGGCTGCTGTGCTCGGACGGTCTGTGCGGTGTGCTGGAAGATTCCACCATCGAAGAGACGATGACCACGCTGTCCGATCAGGGCGAATGCGCGCAGCGTCTGGTGCAGATGGCACTGCGGGCGGGCAGCACCGATAATGTCACGGCCGTTATTGCGGATGCCACGTTGGCGTTGGATGCCGATGCGTTCGATCTGCCGCACCAAACGCCGTTGGTCGGCGGTGCCGCCAGCCGTAATCTTGAGCCGATTGCCGACATCGTCAACGAGCCGGTGGCTACCGCGCCCGCACTGCGGGAGGATGATTCCCCCGCCCAGCGCGCCGCAGCATTGATTCAGCCCGCCAGCGCGCACGAGGCGGAGACCGCGCAAACCACGGCCAAACCGTCGTCCACACGCGTGGTGCAGCCGTCCACCGTCCGCGAGGAGACCGGTGAACGAGCCAATCCCGATACCGGTGAGATTCCGGTGGTGCAAAAGCCGGATGGGCGCCTGTCCGCCGACCCCAACGACCCGGATGTGGCCAAAGCCATCCGCGATGAGCAGGTCGAGCAGAAGAAGGCCACGCGTACCAAGAAGCGCCGCAATAAGCTTGCGGTGATTATTACCTGCATTCTTGCCGTGCTGGCATTGGCCGGCGCTGGCTGGGGCGCGTACACGTGGAGCCAGACGCACTACTACGTGGGAGATAGCAACGGCACCGTGGCCATTTATCGTGGCGTGCCGACCAATCTCTTTGGACTTGAGCTTTCGCACGAAGTGCAGACCACCAATATCGCCACCGCGGACCTGCCTCAGACATGGCGTGACCAGCTGAGCCAAGGCATCACAGTCGGTTCGTTGGACGAAGCGCAGTCGCATGTGGGTATTATCCGCACCGAAATGCGCAAACTGGCCAAGCAGCAGGAAGCCGACGCCGCCAAGAAGGCCGAGGCGTCCAATTCCCCGGACAGTTCCAAAGACAGCTCCCAGAGCGATTCCAAGGACAGCACCGAGGATTCGTCCAGCCAGTCCGGCTCCTCGTCAGACAAGTCCGGTTCGTCAAGCTCATCCGATTCCTCGGATAAATCCGGTATCGGAGCGGCCGACAACGCGGCCACGGGAGATTCTCAATGATCGTTACCCGTCTACGTCAGATTTCTTTGTTGCTGATTGCCATGGCAATCAGTGCGTTGGCGTTCATCCAGATGTTCCAGCGCACCGCCGGCGAATTCCCTATGCAATACGCCGGCATGCTGGCATTGGCCGTAGTGCTGTTTCTGGTGCTGTGGGGGCTGATTGTGCGCTTCCAGCCGTACGCCAGCCAGTCGATTCTGCCTTGCGTGCTACTGCTGACCGCCACCGGCGTGACCATGATCGCTCGCATTGACCAGAGCGAAGGTTGGGTGGTTGCCCAACGTCAGCTGATCTGGCTGTGCATCGCCATCGTGCTTTCCGCGCTGCTCATCATCTTCCTGAAGGACTACCGCGTGCTGCGGCGCTTCTCCTACGTGTCGATGGTGGTGGGCTTGGTGCTGCTGCTCGCCCCGATGCTGCCGTTTGTCGGTCAGGAAGTGAACGGCGCGCGCATTTGGATCAGGATTCCGGGACTGGGCCAGTTCCAGCCGGGCGAGTTCGCCAAGCTGTTCCTTGCGTTCTTCTTCGCCGCCTACCTGTTCGACCATCGCGACCAGCTGGCCGTGGGCGGTAAGAAGATGCTCGGTCTGCAGCTGCCGCGTATCAAGGATCTCGGCCCGATCATCGTGGTGTGGATCGCCTCGATGGGCGTGCTCATCATGCAGCATGATCTGGGCACCTCGCTTATGTTCTTCGCCATGTTCGTGGCCATGCTGTACACGGCCACCGGCCGTAAAAGCTGGATCATCATCGGTCTGATCGCGTTCGCCGCGGGTGCCGTGCTGGCCGCAGGCATGTTCAGCCACGTGGGTCAGCGAGTCGATGCCTGGCTGCACCCGTTCAGCAACGAGCAATACAACAAGACCCCCGGCGGCTCCTGGCAGCTGGTCACCGGCATTTTCGGCCTGGCATCAGGCGGCATGCTCGGCACCGGTCTCGGCCAAGGCCATCCTTCGCTCGTTACGTTTGCGAACTCCGATTTCATCTACGCCTCTCTGGGCGAGGAACTCGGTCTGATGGGCGTCCTGGCCATTTTGATGCTCTACCTGCTCATCATTGCCTCCGGCTTTATCACCGCCATGAAAATCAAGGATGGCTTCGGCAAGCTGCTCGCTTCCGGACTGGTGTTCACCATGGCCTTCCAGGTGTTCACCGTGGTCGGCGGCATCACGCTGGTGATTCCTCTGACCGGTCTGACCCTGCCCTATATGGCGGCCGGTGGCTCCAGTCTGATCGCCAACTATATTCTCGCGACCCTGCTCATCATCATCTCGAATTCGGCCAATGCGCCCGAGCCGGAGCTGACCTCGGATACGTTCCAGTACGAGGCTTTGGCCGTGCTGCGCAACAAGGAACTTGAGGCCCGGGCCCGCGCCACTGAGCCGATCGTTCAGCCTCGCAGCGCGTCGGCTACGGCGTCGCAGTCCGAGTCGGAATCGTTTGACGACCCCATTGTGGACATCACCAAGCACGCGCCAGACACACTTGAGGCACCCGAAGTGCCCGCAATTGTGACCTCTGCGGGCTCTGCTGCGGCCCCCATCGCCGAGCCCATTGTGGATGCCACCACTCCGGCGTATGCCGGCGCCGATGAACCGTACACGCCTACCGGTACGATTCCCCCGCTTCCTCCCGTTAACGGAGGCACTCGCGTATGAACAAATATCTTCGTCAGCTTTTCACCGCCGTGGTAGCGCTGTTCGTGATTCTCGGCCTGTCGTCCACCATCATCATGGCGGTACGGGCCAACGCGCTGAACAACGATCCGCGCAACGCCCGTTCGCTGTACCACCAGCTCGGTGCCTACCGCGGTGCCATTCTGGCCTCGGACGGCACGGTCATGGCCAAATCCGAACCGGTCAACGACGCGTTCAAATACCTGCGCACCTATTCCAACGGTCCTCTGTATGCTCCGGTCACCGGCTTCTTCTCCATCAACCAGACCGCCGATCGCGGCCTGGAAGCCTCCCGCAGCATGCTGCTCAACGGTGAGGCCGATTCATTGATCTGGCAGCGGGCCAAGGCCATGCTCACCGGCACTACGAATCAGGGCGCGTCCATCGAAACCTCCATCGACCCCAAGCTGCAGCAGGTTGCCTACGATCAGCTCGGTACGCGCGATGGTGCGGCGGTGGCCATCGAAGTCAACACCGGCCGTATCCTCGCCATGGTGAGCACGCCCAGTTATGATCCGAACAAACTGGCGACCCATGACACCAAAGCCGCGTCTCAGGCCTACAACGAACTTTCTGCGGGCCAAAATAGCCCTCTAATCAACCGCGCCACCTCGCAGCTGTACCCACCAGGGTCCACGTTCAAGACCATCGTCGCCTCGGCTGCGCTGGAAACCGGCGATTATCAGACGGACACGAAGATTCCTGCGGGCGCCAGCTATACCTTGCCGGGAACCGCCACACAGTTGCCGAACGACGAGGCACAGGCCGATGGCGTCAACGGGCAGATCTCCCTGCAAGAGGCCGTCGCATGGTCGTCCAATACCGCGTTCGCCCAGCTTGGCGTGAAACTCGGCGCGAGCAAGGTTTCGGACATGGCCACCAAGCTTGGTTTCGGCAGCACCATCACCATTGACGGCACCGAATCCACGGGCACCCCGATGACGGCCACCGCGTCCACATTCCCCTCTGATCCGACCGACGACAAGCTTGCGCTGGCGTCCATCGGCCAAGGCGACACCACGGCCACGCCGTTGCAGATGGCGATGGTCGCGCAGGCAATCGCCAACAACGGCAAACTGATGCAGCCCACGCTGGTCGATCGTGTGCGCGCCGCCGATCTCACCGTGCTTTCGCAGACCAAGCCGCAGACCATGGCCAATGCGTTCAGCAAGGATTCCGCAGACAAGCTCACCACGATGATGGAAAGCGTGGTGTCCGAGGCCAATCCGCAGCTGGCCATCGACGGCATCAAGGTGGCGGCCAAAACCGGTACCGCACAAATCGGTACCGACAACTCTGCCATCGACGGCTGGGTGATCGGTTTCGCGCCGGCGGACGATCCGCAAATCGCCGTCGCGGTGTTGGTGCATAACACAGATGTATACGGTTCGCTCGCCGCTGGCCCGATCATGCGCGCGATGATGCAGGAGGCTTTGCAGCAGTGAAACTTATCGAAGGACAGCTTATTCACCGCCGATATCGTCTTGATTCGCGTCTTGCGCAAGGCGGTATGGGCGAGGTCTGGAAAGGCTACGATATTCAGCTCGGCCGTGAAGTGGCCATCAAGGCGCTGCGCTCGGACATGACCAACGCCGAGGCCAAGCTACGCCGTCTGCGTGCCGAAGCCCATAATTCCGCCAATCTGGCGCATCCGAATATCGCTGCGTTGTTCGAATACTACGAGCATGACGGCATCGGCTTTCTGATTATGGAATACGTCCCCTCGAAATCGTTGGCGGACCTGTTCCACAGCAAGGGCGCGATGGATCCCATCGAACTGCTGCCCATCCTGATTCAGACCGCGCGAGGCCTGTTCGTGGCCCACTCGCACGGCGTGATTCATCGTGACGTCAAGCCGGCCAACATCATGGTTTCCGACACCGGCGAAGTGAAAATCACCGATTTCGGTGTGAGCTACTCCACGGGTCAGGGCCAGATCACCCAGGACGGCATGGTGGTGGGCACCGCACAATACATCTCCCCCGAGCAGGCGCAGGGCCAGCAGGCCACGCCGCAATCGGACATCTATTCACTGGGCGTAGTGGCGTACGAGGGCCTTGCCGGGCATCGTCCGTTCACCGGCACCACTCCGGTCGATATCGCCGCAGCGCACGTGAACAATCCCGTGCCTCCGCTGCCGGACTCGGTGGACGTCCAGTTACGCGAATTTGTCATGTCAATGCTGGCCAAGGACCCGTTGGATCGCCCGAAAGACGCGCTGGTGGTGTCCCGTACGCTGGCACGCATCGAACGCCGTCTGCTGGATCAGCAGATCGAAATGGCCGACACCGCCATGGCCACGTCCGGCAATCGACTGCCGCGCCGAGTGACCAGCACGCCACGCATTGTTTTGGAGGCCCCGGCCTCAAGATTGGGAGGGAATAAGCAATGAGCACCAGTATGCCCACCGCATTGGCCGGCGGACGCTACCAGCTTGGCCAGCTCATCGGTCGTGGCGGCATGGCCGAGGTCCACGTGGCTCTTGACACCCGTCTGGGCCGTACCGTGGCCGTGAAAATCATGCGCGCCGATCTGGCCAACGACGACATCTTCCTGGCCCGTTTCCGCCGCGAAGCACACGCCGTGGCCCAGATGAACAACCCGAACATCGTGAACATCTACGATTCGGGAGAAGAACTGGTTTCTTCCGAAAGCGGCGATGCCGAGCGTCTGCCATACATCGTCATGGAATACGTCAAGGGCCAGACCCTGCGCGACATCATCAAGGTCAACGGCGCACTCAGCCAGCGCGACTGCGAACAGGTGATGTTGGGCGTGCTTAACGCGCTCGACTATTCGCATCGCATGGGCATTATCCACCGCGATATCAAGCCCGGCAACATCATGATTTCCGAGCAGGGCGTGGTCAAGGTCATGGACTTCGGCATCGCCCGCGCTCTGGACGATTCCGCAGCCACCATGACCCAGTCGCAGGGCGTGGTGGGCACCGCACAGTACCTTTCTCCCGAGCAGGCGCGCGGCGAGACCGTCGACATGCGTTCCGACCTGTATTCCGCCGGCTGCGTGCTCTACGAGATGCTCACCGGCCGCCCGCCGTTTACCGGCGATTCCGCCGTGGCCATCGCCTACCAGCATGTTTCCGAAGTCGCCACGCCGCCATCCGCCGTGGTGCCGGGGCTGCCGAAGATGTGGGATTCGATCTGCGCCAAGGCCATGGCCAAGGACCGCCAGAATCGCTATGCCACGGCCTCCGAATTCAAGACCGACATCCTGACCTACATGAACGGCGGCGTGCCGGTGGCGGCCGCGTTCAACCCGTTGACGGACCTGTCGAATATGAAGGCCCGCAAGGAAGCCGAACGTGATTTGCCCACCACGCCGGTGGAACCGCATCAGCAACCCACCCAAGCATTCAACCCGGTGACCGGTCAGTTCGAGCAGATTCCACCGGCCAATGGTGCCAACTCAGCGGCGTTGCAGTCCCGTGCGCAGCAGCGTGCGGCGGCGGCCAAGGCCAAGAAGCGCAAGAAGATCATCATCGGTTCGGTGATCGCAGCGATTGTTGCAGTGCTTGTCATTGTGGGCATCGTGTTCGCCATGAACGGCTCCGGCAACAAGTCCTCGGAAGACACCGTCACCATCCCTGAGGTGTGCAACGCTTCCACATCCAAGGACAGCATCGAGCTCAAACTCAAGGCATCGGGTTTGAAGATGACCGAAAAGCAAGACACCGACTCCACCGAGCCGGAAGGCACCTGCACCAAGATGAGCCCGGACGCCGGCTCCAAGGTGGCCAAGGGATCTGCCGTGAAGGTGTGGTTCTCCGCAGGCCCGCAGTCCACTCAGGTTCCGGATGTCAAGGAACGCAGCCAGGAAGAGGCGCGCAGCATTCTGGAAAGCGCCGGGTTCAAGGTGAACGCCGCCGTCAAAACCGAAGACAGCGCCGACATCGCCAAGGATATGGTGACGAAAACCGATCCTGCCGCCGGTCAGTCGGTTCCCAAGGGCACCACCATCACCATATATGTTTCTTCCGGCATGACCACCGTACCGAGCAATTTGGTCGGTCAGTCGAAGGACAGCGTGCTACAGCAGTATGAGGGCAAGTTCAGCTTCACTGTGGAGCAGGAGAGCTCCGATACGGTGGAGGCCGGTCTGATTACCCGTGTAAGCCCTGATTCGGGCTCTTCCATCGCACAGGGCGGGTTCATCACCATTTGGGTGTCCACGGGCAAGGAGAAGGTCGCTGTGCCGAATATCACCGCTGGCACTGACTACGTCACCGCCGAACTCATGCTCAAGGCCGTGGGCCTCAAGGCTCAGGCCAATGGTCCAACCGGCAGCACCGCTGTGGTAGTCAGCATCAATCCTGGCGCTGGCAGCCAGGTAGATGCGGGATCGACCGTCACCATTACCACGAAGGCCGGCAGCACTGGCGGCGGTACCGGTACCGGAGACGGTGGCAACGGTACTGGCAACGGGGGCGGAACCGGTGAGTGAACCGGTGAGTAGCAAGTAAGCGCCGGGCGTGTATGTGTTGCGCATATGCAACGCAAATAGCGCAACACATACACGCAACACAAAGGGGAAGGGCTTCTGCGCCCCTCCCCTTTGCTGTATAAAGAGCTATCCCAGCGCAACAATCCCGGGAAGCGTCGCAAAACCAGTACGCAAGCCTCGTTCTAGCGACACATTCCGGGGAGAGTATCGCCGCGCGGAAAAGCTACTTCGTAACTTTGGGCTGGAGGCCGGCGGACTTGGCCACGGCGTTGTCTTGGCCGCAGACCTTAAGCCAGTTGGCCAGCAGACGGTAGCCGTCCTGGGTCATCACGGATTCGGGATGGAATTGCACGGCGTACATCGGCTTGCCCTTGACACGCACGCCCTGAATAATGTGGTCGCCTTGCGTCCACGCGGTAACCACCAGCGTATCCGGCACCGAATCGGGCTCGACGGCCAACGAATGGTAGCGGGTGGCGGTCATGGGGTTGGCCACGCCCTCGAAAATCTCGTCATCGATATGTTCCACCAAGCTGGTCTTGCCATGCATGATGGTGGGCGCATGGTCCACAGTGCAGCCGTACACCTCAGCGAGCGCCTGCAAGCCCAGGCACACACCAAACATCGGCACGCCGCTGGCCGCGCACAGGCGAATCATATCCTCACTGGCACCGGATTCGGCCGGAGCACCAGGGCCGGGAGAAATCAGCACGCCATCGTAACCGTCCAGTACACCCGGCGCGGCTGGGTCGATAGCGTCGTTACGCACCACATCAACAGTGGCGCCAAGGGTTTGCAGATAGCCTACGATCGTGTAGACGAAGGAATCGTAGTTATCCACCACCAAAATATGCGCGGAATCGGTCATAGGGCTCTCCTTGAGGGACGTGTACTGCAAGCCATAGTACTAGGATGCCGTCAGCTCGCTGCCACGAAGTTCGACATCTGCTGTAGGAATGGGATATTGGCGGCGGCCCAAGGGAATCCCCACTGGAACAGCGCCGCGGCGGCTGCGAACAGCAGCAGAGCCAGCAGCAACCATCGAATCGGTGCCACGCCGGGCTGCAGACGCAACAGTCCGCCATAGATGCTGGCATCCGGACGGCGACGCTCACCCGCGCGAATCTCGCGCAGCACCGGCCAGCGCCATGCCACCGCAGCGGCAATGAACAGAACCAGCCACACTACCAGCGCGCCGAATACCACCTTGTCCAGCGAGCCAATGCGGGAAGCGATCGAGGGGGTTTCGGTGGTGGAGAACATCACTGCACCGGACGAATCAGTAGTAGCCAGCTCTTTGGGCACACCGTCGGACACTTTGGCCCAGTACGCCAACTCACCATAGCTGATCCATCGATGGGTGGGGGTGGAGTATTTCGGCTCACAGGTGGTCAGTGTGATCATGCGTTTGGTGGGATTGGCAGTGGAGTCTTCCGGATTGGGGGCGATCACATGCACGTCCGTGGGCAGCACAATCTCGTACCGGGTGTAGTGGTAGACGTACCAGTAATCCTTGGTACGAACGATGATGGGATCGCCTTCCTGCAACTTGTCCACATCGCCCAACGGCTGCCCGTAGCCGTTGCGGTGGCCGGCGACGGCGAAGTTGCCGACCTGCCCCGGCATCTGGGTGGTGTCGTAATGGCCCAGACCGTGGCGATTGAGCTGCTCGAGCGTGGTGCCTTCCACGATGTTGCGGTGCCATTGGGAGCCGAAGCGCGGAATGTAGATCTGCGCAATCAAGTCGCCATATTTCGCGTCTTTCGGCTGTACCGGCGCATCGCCCTCCTGGGCTTTGGCGATGGTGACCGTTCCCCCGTTGTTGCTGGGGTCGCTCCAGTCGACGGACTGGGTGGTTTCGTTCTGGGCTCGCTCCGCCTCGACACCGGTCCACCACATCTGCCAGACGATGTACAGGGCGCAAATCACGGCAGCGGTAATCAGCAGTTCGGCGCAGATGCCGAGTGCCTGCCAGACCGGGCTCCGCTGGGGCGAAGACGCGCCGCGTACTGCGGCACGACGGGACCTTGCCCTACTGGCGTTGGCCGGGTCTGCCGCCATTCGTGCGGCATCGTCCTCGGGGAAGGGCTGTACGTCCGACACGGACGCGAGATCAATGGGCGCCGGTACGCCGCTGTTGTGCCTGCCGTGTCTCATTGCTGAGTCTGCTCCTCATCTGTGGTCTTTGACGTATCGACCGTGGCATATTTCAACTGCTGCAGCAAGGCGGCGGTAGCGGGGAACTGAAGGTCCTCGGCATTCTCCACCTTGTAGCCAATGCCAAACGCGGTCACATATTGCTTAAGAATGGTAATGGCTTCGGAGTCGTTCAACGCTGCGCGAAGTCTTTGAGAGTCACCAATCGCGGAAATGGTGAACGGCGGCGAGTATTTCTTACCGTGCAACGACAGCACGTTGCCGGAACAGATGACCGCCGAATTGAACAGCACCCGCTGATCCATAATCATCAGCGCATCGGCACCGCCGGCCCACAAGGCATTCACCACCGATTCGACGTCCTGCTGGTGGATCACGTAATCGTTGATATTGGCGGTCGTGCCGTTGTTGTTGACTGCGTTCTTCCACAACGGAGAATCATCCAGCGTTACCGTTACGCCGCTGCCGCTGAGCGCGGGCAGCATCAGGCTGGAATCCACATTGCTGGAGTCCTTGCCTTGGTTCTGTGTGCTGTCGGTGCCATCGGCCTTGAGCGCGTCCGTAAGATTGGCGACCTGTTCGGTCAGATCGCTGACGTCCTGCTGCAGCTGGTTGACCTCGTCCACGCCTTGCTCCACCAGATCAGCCGTATCGTTGGTGACGGCAACCGTACGATTGACCCTCACGTTGGTGCTCAGCAGAAAACCGGTCAAGGCAATGACGACGAATACCGCGACACCACCCCATAGGGAGTGCCGTGCACCGTGCTTACCTACATGTCTGGCCATGAATTTCCTGTCTTCTTGCCGACTCTGGTCGCCGCTTTCGAGTGTAGCCACTATTATGACTTTTAGCCTATTGAATGGAGACTATGCTGATGGCTGACGAAGAGCTGCACGAAACCGACTCGAACAACCAGAAGGACTGGCAGAGCGAGACCTCATCCAGCACCGTTGCTGACGAGACCGCCAGCAAAGACACCGAGCAGAACGCAGAGAACGCTTCTGCCGAGGAAGACGCGGCTTACGGCGTGAATATGGAGCAGGTGCAGGCCGTGCTCAACGCCACTGCCGATAAGGCCACGCTGACCCCGCAGATGCAGCGTATGATGAACCGCCAGGCGGAGAACACCAAGCGCGTTGAAGAAACCATTAAGGGCACCAAGTCGAACCCGCGTTGGTTCGTGCCGCTGTTCTGCGCGTTTATGATCATCGGCCTGATTTGGTGCGTGGTGTACTACCTCTCCCCGTCCGGTTCCTGGCCGATTCCGAACATCGGTGCGTGGAACCTCGGCATCGGCTTCGCCCTGATCATGATCGGATTCCTGATGACGATGGGATGGCGCTGAGTTCCGGCTCGTTGCGCTTATCTATCGGTAGATTGTTTTTTTCTATCGTTAGGTTGTCCTTAATTCTTATGAGAAAGGCCGACCTCCCGTATGCGGAGGTCGGCCTTTTTCGTGCCTTAGCCTGTTCATCCACAGCTATCCACCACTTATCCACGACTTATCCACTACGTTATCCACAGCCTGTGGATGAATTACACCCATGTAGTTTTCCACCGAATGTGGAAAACCATGTGGATAAGTGGTGGATAAGCGGCGTTTCTCGGTGTATATCTCGTGCATAACTTTGGCTTGGCATACATCGCCACAGCGAGGGAACAGTTATACACCCGAGTTATCCACTGCAACAAACCCAATAATACCGCGGCATTCCTAACTTATCCACATAAGTTATCCACAGTCTTATGCACTTTTCTACACACTTGTGCACAAGTCACCATTGTGGATAACTCATTATCGTGGATAACTCGTCATTGCGCGCATCTCATTACTGTGGATATCTTCATACGGCACACACCCACTCGCCGAACGACGATATCCACATCGCTAATATCCACATCGTCGCTTTCCGCACATACATTGATGCCGGGCACTGCATGTTCCGCAATACCCGGCATCAATCGTTTTTTTTTACAGCCATATCAAGCCATATCAAGCCATATCAAGCCATATCAGTGCAGGGAGCCGAAACTCATCCACCCGTAAGGATTGTCCATATTGCACAACAGAATCAACGCAATGACCAGCACCACCATGGCCCAGCCGTACACCTGCATGCGCCATTTCAGGCTTTTACCGCGCCACGCCGGCACACCACCCACCAGCAGCCATGTGAGTATTCCACCCACTACAAAGCCGCCGACATGCGCCTGCCACGCCACGCCACCGACCACGAACGGCAAGGCGAAGTTCACCGCCATCCAGATCAACATGGAGCGGATATCGGCGCCGATACGGCGATATACCACCAGCAATGATGCAAACAGGCCAAATAAGGCTCCAGAAGCCCCATAGGCTGCCATCTGCCAGCCGATGCCTCCCGGAGCCACCGCAGCCCACACCATAAGTCCCAGGGAGCCGCCAAGGCCGGAAATCACATACAGTCCCAAGAACCGCCAGTGGCCGATCATTCGTTCCAGCACTGGGCCCACGGAATACAGGGCAATCATGTTGAACAGGATATGCAATAGCGAGTTCGGCGCATGCAGGAACATCGAGGTGATGAGCGTCCACGGCTCAGCCACCAGTCTGACCGGAGCCGCCATGCCGAGGTACATCAACCAAGCCCTCAGGCCCGGGGCAATAAATCCCAACAATACCTCCAGTAGCCACACTGCCACGCACGCAACAATCAGCGCCCAGGTCATCACCGGACCACCGCGCTCCCACTGGTATCGAATCTCCCGTTGTGTAGGAATATGCATGCAGCCCACTGTATCGAAGGTCTCGGATGCGTTCCACGCGCCGCGAAGATGCCGAGCCGGCCAAGGGCAGACGGGCGCGGATGAATCGCCCACGAATGTCATTCCACCCAATCGTCACAAACAGCGGCCTAGAATAGGGAGCAGAGTCGGTCTGAATGGGCATACCGACCAGACGATCCCTAGGGAAAGGAGCCGTCATGGAGAACAAGTCTTCTAACGGTTGGAAGTTCTTCGCGCTGCTGTTCGGCGGATTGCGCTCGCCGCGCTTGTTGGCCTGTACATCTACAAGCAGCAGAACCCGGATTACGATCCGTGGGAGGAGCCGTGGGAGAACAGCTCCTCGCCGGTCGACCTGGGTCTGAATAAGGCCGAGGATGAGGACAAGCCCGCAGCCGAAGCTCCGGCCGAGGCCTGATACCCCCTCTCTTCTTTCAACACAAGAAAGCCCCGCAATGATATATCGTCGATCGATATATCATTGCGGGGCTTTCTTGTATGTCTTGGGCGTCTGGGAGAAGTCTCTCCCCCAGTCAGCTTCGCTGACATCCCCCTCATCAGAGGGGGCTAGAGGTAGCTCAGTCAGCGTACGGTTTCCGCGAAATAAAGCCCTACTTCGTGAAAACCGTACACTGAGTCGCGCTCAGCGTACGTTCTTCACGAAATCAAGGTTCATTTCGTGAAAACCGCACGCTTACTCCAACTCAGCGTACGGTTTTCACGAAGTCAAGGCTGATTTCGTGAAAACCGCACGCTAGCAACTCGCTCACTCAGTCAGCCAGAGGAGCAGTGTGCCAGATACGTTCCAAATAGTCTTCCATGGAGCGGTCGGAGCTGAAGTAGCCGGAGTTGGCCACGTTGAGCACGGCCTTGCGGTTCCATTCGAGCTCGTCGGCGTAGAGGGCCTCGATCTCGGACTGGATGTCCATGTAGGCGGAGAAATCGGCCAAGGTCATGAACCAGTCCTTGGTCAGCCAGTCAGCCACGAGCGGGGAGTAGGCGTTGCGGTCGCCGTTGGAGAAGGTGCCGTCGGCCACCAGATCGATGGCCTGCTTCAGGCGCGGATCGGCCTCGTAGTACTTGGCCGGATTGTAGCCGTTGGCGTACTGGGCTTCCACCTCGTCGACCGTCATGCCGAAGAGGAAGAAGTTGTCGGCGCCGACGCGCTCACGAATCTCGACGTTCGCGCCGTCCAGCGTACCCACGGTCAGGGCGCCGTTCAGAGCGAACTTCATGTTGCCGGTACCGGAAGCTTCCTTGCCGGCCTGGGAGATCTGCTCGTCAAGCTCGGTGGCCGGGATGAGGTTCTGGGCCATCTCGATGTTGTAGTTCGGCAGCATGTGGACGGCGAGCTTGCCCTTGACGGCCGGATCGCTGCTGATCACGCGGGAAACGTTGTTGATCAGCTCGATGGTCATCTTGGCCAGGTAGTAGCCCGGAGCGGCCTTGGCACCGAAGAACACGGTGCGCGGAGTGATGTCCTCGGCCTTGACCTTGCCGGACTTGATGTCGGCGTAGGTGGAGATCACGGCGAGAATCTTCAGAGACTGGCGCTTGTACTCGTGCAGACGCTTGACCATGGTGTTGAACAGGGTGTTCTCGTCGATATCGATGCCGTAGTGGTCCTTGGCGAAGCCCACGAATGCGTGCTTGTTGGCCTTCTTGACGGCGGCGAACTTCTTGACGAACTCATCGTCCTTGGCCAGCGGCTCGAGGCCCTTGAGCAGTTCCAGATCGGCGACCCACTTGTCGGTGCCCAGGCCCTCGGTGATGAGGTCGGACAGGCGCGGGTTGGCGAGCTTGACGAAGCGACGCGGAGTCACGCCGTTGGTCACGTTGGTGAACTTGTCCGGGTAG
>QWCV01001736.1_pt1 | contig 19734 bp, 14 predicted proteins | sample 1972621 | NCBI WGS metagenome assembly QWCV01 (sample SAMN09866699, study PRJNA288562) | Human gut metagenome isolate pre2_stool, whole genome shotgun sequencing... | isolation source: gut | host: Homo sapiens | place: USA: California | reverse complement strand
GAATTCACCTCCACGCTGGCCACTGCCGAAGCCACCGAATGGCATGACGCTTGGGCCACTTTCTGCTCCGGCGAGAAGAGCTGGGCGCTGCGCCAGGATCAGCTGCCCACCACGCACCCGATCGTCGCGCCGATCAACGACCTCAACGACACTTACGTCAACTTCGACGGCATCACCTACGCCAAGGGCGCCTCCGTGCTGAAGCAGCTGGCATTCTACGTGGGCCGCACGCAGTTCTTCGAAGGTATCCACAACTACCTGAACCGTCACGCCTACTCCAACGCCACCCTGGCCGACCTGCTGAGCGAACTGGAAAAGACCTCCGGCCGCGATCTCAAGGCCTGGAGCGCCAAGTGGCTGGAGGAATCCGGCATCAACACGATCGCCACTGGCCTGACCGTAAACGCGGACGGCACCATCGCCGAACTGAAGCTCACCCAGAGCGCGCCGGCCGAACACCCGGTGCTGCGCCCGCATCGCCTGGCCGTCGGCTTCTACAACGAAGACGCCGCAACCGGCAAGATCGTGCGCACCGAGCAGTTCGAACTCGATGTAGATGGCGAAACCACCATCGTCGAGGCCGCAGCCGGCAAGCCGCGCCCGGCATTCGTGCTGGTCAACGACGATGACCTGACCTACACCAAGATTCGTTTCGACGCCGAATCCCAGGCATTCGCCGAAGCCAACCTGCATCGTTTCGATGATGCCCTGGCCCGCGCCGTGACCTGGCTCGCCTTCTGGGATATGACCCGTGACGGCGAATTCCCGGCCGAACGCTTCGTGGACATGACCCTGCGTCTTCTGGCCACGGAAACCGAATCCACCACCTTCCGTTACGCGCTGGCCTGCATGAGCACCACCGCCCACCACTACGTGGCGCCCGCCCGCCGCGACGATGTGCTGCGCCACGTGGCCGCCGAACTGTGGACTCTGGCCAACGCCGCCGAAGCCGGCTCGGACACCCAGTTCCAGCTCGTCACCGCCTACTTGGGCTACGGTGAGGAGGGCGACGCCGCATTCGCCGCCAACGCACACGGTCTGCTGGACGGCACCGTGCGTCTTGAAGGCCTCGAAATCGACAACAACTTCACGTGGACCATCGTCCAAGCGCTCACCTCCGTCAACGAGATGACCAACGACGACGTGGACGCGCAGCTCGCCAAGAAGGAGACCACGGAAAACCGCGAGTTCGCCTACGGCGCCCGTGCCTCCATGGCCACCGCTGAGGCCAAGGAATGGGCTTGGGATCAGGCGCTCCACAACGACGAGCTGACCAACTCCCAGCTCGAGGCCGTGGCCCGTGGCTTCTCCGCCACCCCGCGCTCCGATCTGGCCGAGCCGTTCGCCGCCAAGTACTTCGAGACTGTGGACTGGGTCTGGGCCAACAAGACCTACCACATGGCCGACGCCCTGCTCAACGGCCTGTACCCGGGCTACGCCGATCCCGCCACGCTGGTCAAGCTCGGTGACGCCTGGCTGGACGAGCACATTGCCGCCGACAATGCCCTGAAGCGTCTGATCGTCGAAAACGTGGCATCCTCCCACCGCACCCTCAAGGTTCGCGAATACAACGAAGCGCTCTGATTTCCTTCTGGCTCCCCTCGGGCGCGAGGGGAGCTGTCGCCTCAGGCGACTGAGGGGAGTCGCTTCCGCGAGAAGCTACGTCCACATTCCAACATAAAACCCGCAACCAATCCTCAACAGCGTATTCTCGCTCAAGGCCGGCAATATGCCGGTCGATGAGCGACAAGGATACGGGGAATGATTGCGGGCTTTTCCATAACTTCATTACTGCTGATTCTGTTGGCCGGAATCGGCGCAGGATTCGTGGGCTATGCGGTAGGCGCATCGTCACTGGTCTCATACCCGGCCCTGCTCGCGTTCGGCATTCCGCCTGTATTGGCAAACGCTTCTAACACCGTTGGCGTGGTCGGCACGGGCATCGGTGGCGTGATGGGTGCGCGCAAAGAACTCAAAGGCCAAGCGGTACGCTCCATTACGTATGTGGTTATCGGCGCATTCGGCGGGGTGGCCGGTGCGTTTCTGTTGCTCAAACTCGACCCGAGTGTCTTTGAATTTGCCGCACCAGTGCTGATTTTGCTGAGCTCGCTGATCATCGCCATCAATCCGCGCGGCCGCATGCAGGCCAAGCAAGCCGCCGCGGATGCCACCGCGCAACTCAAGCACATCGAAGCCACTGAAGCCACTGAAGCCACTGAAGCCACTGAAGCCGCCAAGCGCGCAACCACCCCTACCGCACCTCACCGCCCGCCGGAACAACTCGTGCAGCCCATGAGTCAGGATTCCTGGTGGGTATGGCTGGGCGTAGCGGCGGTCGCCATCTACTCCGGCTACTTCGGCGCGGGCGCCGGTACCTTGGCTCTCGCCGTGCTTGATGCCGCCAAAATCGGCCCATTCCACAAGATCAATGCATTGAAAACCCTGATCGGCACAGGCGCGAACATCAGCGCCTCAGTGGTATTCATCATCCAAGGCGCGGTCGATTGGCCGGCCGCCATCATGCTGTGCATCGGATGCTTCATCGGCGGGTACATCGCCCCGTCCATCACCCGCAAGATTCCCGCAAACATCATGCGCGCCGCCGCCGTAATCGCCGGCATCATTCTTACCATCGATCTGGGGCTCAAAACCTATTGATTCGTGCCTTACACTGATGCAGTGAAGCATACAGCATGGCCGTCAACCGCAGCGTGGTCGCAGACCCCGATAAGGTGGCCAATGTCTGGCATTTGGCGACTGCGGAACCTGAGCGCCTAGAAACCAGCGCGGCAGGCGAAGCGGTGAACGACTTCCTCGATCCGCCAGACACGTCGCAGATTCACGGCATTGCGTGTCATGCTGATTGGCGGTTCGCGGCGCGAGCAGGTGCTGTTCGCCGGCGTTATGAAGGAGCTACTCGCGCCCATCAACAATCCGCGATATGTCATCATCGGTAAGGAATGGGGCGTGCGCGCTTACTGCGTGAGCTTCCCCTGCCCGTCCGTATTTGCCCGCCGCCAGCAGGACGCCGAGATACTGAGCCGGCAGTTGGACCGCTGCCTGACGCATTGCACCATGGTATACGCCCGCACTGAGGAAGGTCGGCATACGCTACTTCGCTGCCAAACGCGTTCTTTCCTCAACCGCGACGAGCAACTGCCGCACATACTGACCACAGCATCGGAGTAATAGATCGTTGCATTCATGGCCGAGACCACCCCGGTAGAGGAGATGCCGTTGGGCATGTTCATCGCATGGCTCAGCGTGTTCCTCGCCGTCGTTCTGTTTGGTGTTGCTTTGCCGGTTATCGATGTACGCTGGGTAGTTCCGTTCGTCGTATTTGCCGCTGTATTGTTTACAGGCGCGTTTGCCGGCCCGTTCTTACTAGTGCGATGGCTTCGTTCCCGTGCCGGAGTGCATCGGTCCGCCCGGCATGCCCGCTAACGAATGTATCTCATCATTCATCCGCCGAACAAGATGAATATGCGGGTTTGTGGGTGATGCCATTGCGGCTGTTGAATGCTGATTTCCGGTTCTGGAGCAGATTCCGTGGCGGTTTTTTGCCGAGTCGGGTCCTAGGGTGGAGCACAACGACTACGATGGTGCGGGTAACGCGATACAAGGAGTGGAACTTCATATGCCGAAGATGTTTGGAACCGATGGTGTTCGAGGACTGGCCAATAGGGATTTGACCGCACGTCTGGCGTTGGATTTGGGCGATGCCGCCGTGCGTGTGCTCGGCGACGTCGGCACCCAAGACGATCAGCCTGAGGGGCGCCGCCGCGCGCTCGTGGGTCGTGACACCCGTGTGTCCGGCGATTTTCTGGCTTCCGCCCTGTCTGCGGGCATGGCCGCCGGCGGATTCGACGTGATCGACGCAGGCATCATCCCGACCCCGGGCATCGCGTTCCTGACCAGCGTGCTCAACGTTGAGATGGGTGCCGTGATCTCCGCCTCCCACAACCCGATGCCCGACAACGGCATCAAGTTCTTCGCACGCGGCGGCTTCAAGCTGCCCGACCAGAAGGAAGACGACATCGAGGCCGTGCTCGGCCAGGACTGGGACCGCCCGACCGGTGCCGGCGTGGGCCGCGTGAGCCACGACCAGACCACTGCCACCAACCTGTACATCGATCATCTGGTGGCCACCATCGCTCCGCTGAACGATGACAAAACCCAGCCCAAGCCGCTCAAGGGACTGAAGATCGTGGCCGACTGCGCCAACGGCGCCACTTCCGTGGTGGCTCCCGAAGCCCTGCGCCGTGCCGGTGCGGATGTAATCGTGATCAACGCCTCGCCGGACGGCTACAACATCAACAAGAACGCCGGTTCCACCCACCCCGAGCAGCTGCAGGCCATGGTCAAGGCCACCGATGCCGTGATGGGCGTGGCCTTCGACGGCGACGCCGACCGTTGTCTCGCCGTGGACGAAGACGGCAACATGATCAACGGCGACCAGATCATGGGCATTCTGGCCCGCGCCAAGCAGCGCGAAGGCAAGCTCAACCACGACACCCTCGTGGTCACCGTGATGAGCAACCTCGGTCTGAAGCTCGCCCTGAAAGATATGGGCATCAAGACCGTGGAAACCGCCGTGGGCGATCGTTACGTGCTTGAGGAAATGCTCAAGGGCGATTACTCGCTCGGCGGCGAGCAGTCCGGCCACGTGATCAACCGCGAATTCGCCACCACCGGCGACGGCACCCTGACCGCACTGACCCTGTGCAACGAGGTCGTCAAGTCCGGCAAGAGCCTGAAGGAGCTCGCCGCCGACTTCCCGCAGCTGCCGCAGACCCTCATCAACGTGCCGAACGTGGACAAGAAGGCCGCCTCCACCAACAAGCGCATCCAGGATGCCGTGGCCCGTGAGGAGGAACTGCTGGGAGACACCGGCCGTGTGCTGCTGCGCCCCTCCGGCACCGAACCGCTCGTGCGCGTGATGGCCGAGGCCGCCACCCAAGCCTACGCCGACGAAGTCTGCACCCGCCTCGCCAAGATCGTCGCCGAAGAACTCGCGCTGTAGCACCCTTCCCTAAGGAAAAAAACAATGTTTGGAAAGAACGCCAAAGTCGACCTCGAACTCAACCGTGATGTCGAACAACTCATCAAAACCGGCGGCAAGGAGAAGCTCCTGCCCATCGTGCAGGCCGGCGAACCGGTGTTGCGCCAACGGACAGTGGCCTATAATGGCCAGCTTTCCAAGCGTACGCTCGCCAAACTCATCGATACGATGCACACCACCATGCTGGAGGCACCCGGCGTGGGGCTCGCCGCCACCCAGATCGGCTTGGGGCTCGCGCTCGCCGTGGTCGAAGACCACGTGCGCGACGACGAGGATGATCCGCGCGAAATCGCGGAATTCCCCTTCCACGTGATCATCAACCCGAGCTACAAACCCACCAGCGACAAAACCGCCTCGTTCTACGAGGGCTGCCTGAGCTTCGACGGATACCAAGCTGTGCGCAAGCGTTGGCTCGACATCACCGCCGAATGGGATGATGAAGACGGCAAACACCACAGCGAGCCGCTGCACGGCTGGCCCGCACGCATCTTCCAGCACGAAACCGATCATTTGAGCGGCGAGTTGTATATCGATCGCGCCGAAATCCGTTCGCTGACCACCAACGAGAACCTCGAGGACTACTGGTGCGAAGACCCGGTGCCCACCGAGGCCGCTGAAGAGCTCGGTTTCGCACTATGACCGACCGTGCATGGTTCGACGCCGCCAAGGGAGACATTCCCCAATGGGCGGCGTCCATGCCCAAGGACGCCGATGGCACCACCATCGACTGGGACTGGGTGCGTTCTCTGGACCTGGCGCATGGCGTCGGCACAATACCGGAATCCACCCCACAGTCCATCCACGACGCATTGAAGGCCGACTACGCCACACGCGAGCGTCTGGAATCGATCATCGCCCAATGCAACAGCGCATTCATGACCGATTTCGACCGGTTCATCGGCTCCTATCGTCTGCCTCGCGCGCTCGCCTACGCCAATCGTCGGCTCAACGACAACATCAACACGCTGTTGCATCTGGGCGAACAGCAACACCTATGGGTGGTCAGTCGCGAACGGCGGGGGAGGACTACCGTTGCCGTGCTCAGGCCGTACTCCGGCAGCCGCCCATCGAACGATGACCAAGGCATGCTGGATCTGAGCGGTGAAACCGGTGACGCATCTGCCGGAAACACTGCTGCCGAAAACAGCGATGTCAAGTTCCCCACAACAGTCGCCTTGGACGATGTCCAAGACCGTACGGCGGCGATTCTTGACGCACGCGCCGAACGACGTAAGGCCCAGCGCTTCCAGAAGCGTGCGGGCGATGCGGCGATGGCCCGCGCCAATCTCTCCGGCGCGATTTCGCCGGGTGGTGCCGCTCTGCCGGGTGGTGCCGCCGCGTCTGGCAACGCTACCGGACACCATCCCAAGCCCGACTGGCGCGACGCCTACCTGCCCGGCCGCGACGTGGATGCGGTGATGGGCATCGACATCGAAACCACCGGCATCGATCCGGCACGTGACTACATCATCGACGTCGGCTTCGAGTTCATGAACATGGCCAGTCCGCGCCCGGCCGGCGAACCCGAGACATACGCCTATGAGCAGGGTTATTACGCCGCCGGCGACGCCTACGGCCAGTCCCGCCTCGCTTTTGGCGTGCCGCCGGAAAACGCGGCGCTCGGCAACGCCCTCATCGCCAAACTCACCGGCATCGATGTACGCGGCCGCAGCAGCGAGGCCGGGTACCGACTCTTCGACGAATGGCCCCAAGCCCAGGCCGGCCTGCTCGCGCGGCTTACCCAGCAGCCGTACGTGGCGCATAACGCCACCTTCGAACATAGCTGGTTCATGCTGAACGTCGCCGGATACGCGGAAAGCTACCGCGCCGGGCGCATCACCATCATCGATACCCTGCCGATGAGCCGGCAGTGGGACCCCGGCGCGGTACCCACCAACGAGCATCCTTACGGAGACAACACGCTCGACGCCTACGCCAAACGTCAGGGCGCGCTTGATTCCGCCCACAACGAACGCCACCTGGGCCTTGAGGATTCGCACATCATGCTGGTGGCCATGAAACACCATCTGGCGGCGCTGAAAGCGCAAGGGAAAGGGCCGTGGGGGTCCACCGGCAGGGCGGGCGTCGGCGGCAAGTCCTGCGGTCGTAAGCGGTGAGTACACTATTGGTCTCGTGAGTAACTATCAGGACAGCCGACAGCAGCGTGAGAACCGCCGCCGCACCATCGTGCGTGTGGTGTGCGTGGTCATAGCTGTGGCCATGCTCGGCTCCCTGGTCATCCCGGCGATTTACGCGGGGCTTTGACGTTGCCTTCGCATATTCGTGCCCGCAGTTGAACACGTCTGATGCGAGGGATTCGTGAGGTCGCCCGGCCGGTTATCGGCAAGGCAGGCCCGGAACCTTCTGACAGCATGGATTGCAGGCGGATGCGCGTGTGGCGCGGCAATGCCCGCCAACGCCAGAGGAATGTGCGAAGGCTGTCAACAAGGACGTGACTTCCCAAGGAATCTCAAAGAATCAACAGTAAGGTAAACCACGATGGCAGAATTTGACTTTACCCAGGCGATCGGCGAAGCCCGCGCCAAATACGAATCCATCGCCAAGGCGCTGGACGTCGACCGACTCAAGGCCGATATCAAGGATCTCGAAACGCAGGCCGCGGCCCCGGGCCTGTGGGATGACCCGGAAAACGCCCAGAAGATCACCAGCCGGCTGTCCGCCGCGGAATCGCAGCTGAAGCGTCTGAACTCCGCCTCCCAGCGCATCGACGATGTGGAAACGCTCGTCGAACTCGGCCACGAGGAGGGCGATCAGGACTCTCTGGACGAGGCGCAAAGCGAAATCGGCGAGATCCAGAAGGATCTCGACCAGATGGAGATTCAGACCCTGCTTGACGGCGAATATGACGAACGTTCCGCCGTGGTGACCATCCGCTCCGGTGCCGGCGGCGTCGACGCGGCCGACTTCGCGCAGATGCTGTTGCGCATGTACCTGCGCTACTGCGAGCGTAACGGCTTCAAGGCCAAGGTCATGGACACCTCCTACGCCGAAGAGGCCGGCATCAAGTCCGCCACCTTCCAGGTGGACGCCCCCTACGCTTACGGCCGTCTGTCCGTGGAGGGCGGCACCCACCGTCTGGTACGTATCTCCCCGTTCGACAACCAGGGCCGCCGCCAGACCAGCTTCGCCGCCGTGGAAGTGGTGCCGCTGGTCGAGGCCACCGACCATATCGACATTCCGGATACGGACATCCGCGTGGACACCTACTGTTCCTCCGGCCCCGGCGGCCAGGGCGTGAACACCACGTACTCGGCCGTGCGCATCACCCACCTTCCCACCGGCATCGTGGTGACCATGCAGGATGAGCGTTCGCAGATTCAGAACCGTGCCTCCGCCATGGCCGTGCTCCAGTCCCGACTGCTCGTGCTGCGCCACGAGGAGGAGGCCAAGAAGAAGAAGGAGCTCGCCGGCGACATCAAGGCCAGCTGGGGCGATCAGATGCGCTCCTACGTGCTGCACCCCTACCAGATGGTCAAGGACCTGCGCACCGGCTACGAAACCAGCCAGACTCAAGCCGTGTTCGACGGCGACATCAACGCGTTCATCGAGGCCGGCATCCGCTGGCGCCATGAACAGCGCCGCGCCGCCGAAACCGAGGAGTAAACAGCATTATGGCACTGATCTCACTGGACAATGTGTCCAAGATCTATCCCAAAGGCACCCGACCGGCGCTTGACGACATCAACCTCGATATCGAACGCGGTGATTTCGTGTTCCTTGTGGGTGCGTCCGGCTCCGGCAAGACCACGCTCTTGAGCCTGCTGTTGCGCGAGGAAGAGGCCACCAACGGCGAGATTCGCGTGGCCGGCAACGATCTGCGGCGCATCACCAACCGTCAAGTGCCGCAGTACCGCCGTTCGCTGGGCTTCGTGTTCCAGGATTACAAGCTGCTCAATAACAAAACCGTATGGGAGAACGTGGCGTTCGCCCTTGAGGTGATCGGCACGCGGCGGTCCACCATCAAATCGTTGGTGCCCAAGGTGCTGAATACCGTGGGACTCACCGGCAAGGAAAAGAACTATCCGCATGAGCTCTCCGGTGGCGAGCAGCAGCGTGTGGCCATCGCCCGCGCCTACGTGAATCACCCGCAGATTCTGCTGGCCGACGAGCCCACCGGCAACCTCGACCCGACCACTTCGCTGGGCATCATGGAAGTGCTGGACGCCATCAACCGCACCGGCACCACCATCGTCATGGCCACGCATAACGAAGAGATCGTCAACTCGATGCGCAAGCGCGTGGTCGAACTGCACAACGGCAAGATCATGCGTGACGAGGCTCATGGCTCCTACGATTCCGCCCTGTTCTTCCCGGATGCCGAAGTCGAAGCCAAGTCCGACACCGCCCATCATGTGCTGGCGGCGGCGACCAAGGCCATCGAGGGCAGTGACGAGCCGTCTGAAGGCATCGCCCGTTTGGCCAATTCCGTGCATTCCGGCCGCACCGGCCGCTATGGCGAGACGTTTGCGCCGCTGGAAGACACGCTGACCTGGGGCAAGGGCATTCCGCTGGACGAGCAGGCCGCCGCCCTGGAAAGCACCCAGGCGTTCGACCCGTTCAAGGACGAGTCCGCCGCGACCGCCGCGGTTGCCGATACGTCCGTGTCATCCACCGCCGAGCCGCCGGCCCCGCCGGAGCCGCCCGCACCGCCGGAACCGCCCGCACCGCCGGCCAACGAGCAGTCCGCCGCCGAGCAGCCTGCTGACGAGCAGTCCGCCGACGAGCAGTCCGCCGCAGACCAAACATCCGACGATCAACCCGCTGAGGGCGCGAAGGAGTAAGGGGGATCATCATGCGAGCACGATTCATTCTGTCCGAAACGTGGGCCAACCTCACCCGTAACCTGTCGATGCTGCTGTCGCTGACGCTGGTCACCTTCATCTCGTTCCTGTTCATCGGCGCCTCGGTGCTTACCCAGGCGCAGATCACCAAAGCCAAGGGCGACTGGTACGACAAGGTCGAGGTCGTGGTATGGCTATGCCCCGACGGCACCAGCCAATCCGCGAACTGTGCTTCCGGCAAATCGCCCTCAGCCAATGAGATCACGGCACTGCAGAAAACCATTCGCGACGAACTCAACGACGTGGTCTCCAACATCGACTATGTCAGCAAGCAGGACTTCTACGACAACACCTTCACCAAGCAGTACCCGAACGGTGAATTCCAAGGCCGTACGCTGACCGCGGACGATATGCAGGACTCCCTCTGGCTCAAGCTCAAGGACCCCACCAAATATCAGGTGGTCTCCGAAGTGCTCTCCGGCAAGGAGGGCGTGGAGGACGTCACCGACCAGCGCCAGATCTTCGACCCGGTGTTCGCCGTGCTCAACCGAGCCACGGCGGTTACGGCCGTGCTCGCCGGCGTGATGGTGGTGGTCGCCATCCTGCTGACCGGAACCACCATTCGCATGTCCGCCGCATCCAGACGAACCGAAACCGAAATCATGAGGTACGTGGGTGCCTCGAACTGGACGATTCGCCTGCCGTTCATTCTGGAGGGCACCATCGCCTCGCTGATCGGCTCGGTGCTCTCGTGCCTGATGCTTTCGGCTATCGTCAACGTGTTCGTCACCGGCTGGCTGGCGAAATCCGTTACATGGATTCCTTATGTGAATCAGCTCACGGTACTGGTGATATCGCCGTTCCTGGTTGTGGGCGCGATACTGCTGTCCATCATCGCTTCAACCATCTCGTTGCGGCGTTATTTGAGGGCGTAACGCGACCGGCTTACCCGCGAGAAATGTGATGACATCGTGTGCAAGCCTCTCAGGTTCGCATGTTATGGTATTGGCTTAAGTGAGCGAAAGGACTATTCACATATGACGAACGTACGTGTGATCAAGCCCGCACTGGCGGCACTGGTGGCCGCCGCGGCCTGTGCGGGAGGTCTGGCGTTCAGCTCGGCACAGCCTGCCCAGGCAGACACCTATTCCGACCTGATCAATGCGCAGAACCAGCACGCCGCGTCGGTACAGCGCGAGGCCGAACTCAAGCAGCAGCTGGCCGGTGCCAGCCAGGACCTGGCGAATAAGGTACTTGAGCTGGACGATCTGACCAACAACAAGATTGTCGCCGCGCAGGCCAAGGTCACACAGGCCAACGAGGATGCCGCCACCGCTCAGGACGAGGCCGATGCCGCATCCGGACGTCTTTCCGCCGCGCAGAAAGACAAGGAGACGCTTGAGGAGCGGATCAAGCAGACCGGCAAGGACTACGATGACGCGCACGCCGCCGTGGCCCAGCTGGCCCGTGACGAGATGCACGGCTCGAATGCTTCCGACGTGATGAGCGTGGTGACGGGTGCCACCAGCACACAGGACTTCGTCAATTCCATGCAGTCCCGGGACGCGTTGTCCCGCAACGAGGCGAATGCGGCTTCCTCCGCCGCGACCTCACTGAGCACGTCGAAGAATCGTGGCGAGCGCTTGGCGGCCATCGAAAAGCAGATCGCTGTGCTCAAGACCCAGGCCGATGAGAAGGCCGCTTCCGCACAGACCGCCGCCGAAACCGCGCAAAGCGAACGTGACGCTTTGGACAAGCTACGCCAGGAAGGCGAAACAAGGCGTGACGAACTGTCTTCCATGATCGACAGTCTGGATTCCCAATCCGCCAAGCAGGCGGCCCAGACCGTACTGATCGCCTCCCAGGTCGATTCCTACAATCGTCAGTTCCAGAAGGAGCAGCAGGACGCCGCCAACCGGGTGGATACCGGTAACCAGGGCGGCACGCCGTCCACTCCGGTGACCCCCGCTCCGGCGCCCGCTCCGGCTCCGGCTCCGGCGCCGGCCCCCGCCCCCGCCCCCAGCGTCGGCGGCCAAGGCACGTCGAACGGTGATTACGGCAACGCCTATACCGCCGGCCAGTGCACGTATTGGGCGTATGAACGCCGTAGGCAGATGGGCATTGGCACGCCGTCCTATCTCGGCAATGGCGGCGACTGGTGGCGCAGCGCCCCCTCGTACGGCTTGCGCGTGGACCACAACCCTCAGGTCGGCGCCGCACTCTCCTTCCTGCCTGGTCAGGACGGTGCCGACGGTACCTGGGGCCATGTTGCCGTGGTTGAAGCCGTGTATGGCGACGGCACATTCCAGATCTCCGAAATGAACTGGGGTGGTCCGTGGAACATGCACTACCGCACGCTGACCAATTTGGGTCAGTACTGGTTCGTCCACTGACCGGTTGGTTCGGCCGATATATGCGGTTGAAGGGTTCCTCTTGAAGAGGAACCCTTTTTCGTATTCGAGGCCGGTCCGTGATATCGTCGGATGTTGCGTTGCTACCCACGAGTTGCTACTCACGAGTTATTGCCCACGAAAGGAGGAGACATGCCCAAGGAAACCGGTGAGAAACTCATCGTCCAGAACAAGAAGGCCCGGCATGACTATGCCATCGAAGACAAGTATGAGGCAGGGCTGGCCCTGACCGGCACCGAGGTCAAGTCGTTGCGCGAAGGCCGCGCATCGCTGTCCGAGGCGTTCATCTCCATCGACCGCCGCGGCGAGATGTGGCTGGAGGGCGCGAACATCCCCGAATACCTGAACGGCACATGGAACAACCATGCGCCCAAGCGCAAGCGCAAGTTGCTGCTGCACCGATTGCAGATCACCAAGCTCGCCCGCGGCATCGAGGCCAAGGGATACACGATTGTGCCGCTGAGCCTGTACTTCAAGGACGGTCGCGTCAAGGCGGAGATCGCACTGGCCCGAGGCAAGAAGGAATTCGACAAGCGCCAGGCCCTGCGCGAAGAGCAGGACAAGCGTGAAGCCCTACGCGCCATGCGCTACGCCAACATGCGCCACTAGTCCCGCCCCTTGGCTCCCCTCCGGAGGGGAGCCAAGAGTAGGATGTCCACGTTGTGGGCCATTTCGCCCACGATTAACGCTTCCGTAGCATTGCACTCCTACGCTCTGGAACCATCTGGGAAACATACCCGCCCAGCTGACTATCCGGAGAGAGGAAATCCAATGTCTCTAAGCAAGGGAATACAATCCGCTGCGGCCGCCGCCCTGAGCGCGGCCATGCTGATCGCCGTGGCGGCCTGTGGCACGACTGACGGCACCGACACCGCATCCAAGAGCGGCGATTCATCCAAGGACTCGTCCAGCACTTCGATTCAAGGCTTCGACACCAGCAGCATCCAGAAGGACGACGAGATCGCCGCACTGCTGCCCGATTCCGTGGCCGGCGACGGCACGCTGACCGTCGGCACCGATACTTCCTATGCCCCGGCCGAGTTCCTGGCCGAGGACGGCAAGACCCCGGTCGGCTTCGACGTCGACCTGTCCAAGGCGCTGGCCGCAGTGTTCGGACTGAAGGAAAACACCGTCTCCTCCACGTTCGATTCGATTATCCCGTCCGTCGGCTCCAAGTACGACATCGGCATCTCCTCCTTCACCGTGACCAAGGAACGCATGGAGGCCGTCGACTTCGTCACCTACTTCAAGGCCGGTTCCACGTTCGTGGTGCAGAAGGGCAACCCGAACAAGGTCGACTCCTCGAACCTGTGCGGCGTGAAGGTGGCTGTGCAGACCGGTACCACCCAGGAAGAGGAAGTCAACAAGGCCAACGAGCAGTGCAAGGCGGACGGCAAGGATGCCATCGACATCCAGTCCTCCAAGCTGCAGACCGATGTGACTACCGCCGTGGCTTCCGGTAAGGCTGATATCTTCTACGCCGATACGCCGGTTGCCGGCTACGCCATCAAGCAGACCGGTGATACGCTCGAGGCCCTCGGCGAGGACGTTGGTGTGACTCCTGAGGCCGTGGCCGTCAAGAAGGGCGATTCCAAGACCGCCGAGGCCGTACAGAAGGCCATCCAGAAGCTGATGGATGATGGCACGTACAAGAAGATCCTCGACACGTGGGGCGTCTCTTCCGGCGCCGTCGACAAGGCCGAGATCAACCCGTCCGTCGAGTAGTTTCGGTTACTATGAAGACTCCCGTTGCCCTGCGGCGGGAGTCTTTTTGTATATGTATGCACTGTAGTGTATAAATATGCTTAACCGTTGATCGTTGCCGTTGAAGCGGCGTAAGAGAGAAGAAGAAACGATTATGCAGTCCACCAAACTGAAGTCCATTATGGCCATTGCACTGAGCTCGGCCATGCTGTTCGCCACCGCCGCTTGCGGCACCTCCGACAAGGCCGATGCCGGCACGGATTCCGCCAAGGGCTCCGATGCCGCCACCATCACCAGCTACGATGTCAGCTCCGTGGAGAAGGATGACACCATCGCCGCACTGCTGCCTGAATCCGTGACCAAGGACGGCAAGCTCACCATCGGCACCAACCCCTCCTACGCCCCGGCCGAATTCCTCGACGCCGACGGCAAGACCCAGATCGGCTACGACATGGATCTCGCCCGCGCCATGGGCAACATCTTCGGTCTCGAGACCGAAATCGTCTCCTCCAACTTCGATACGATCATTCCGGCCATCGGCTCCAAGTACGATCTGGGCATCGCCGCCTTCACCATCACCAAGGAGCGCATGGAATCCGTCGACTTCGTCTCCTACTTCACCGCAGGCATGGGCTATGCAGTGGCCACAGGCAACCCCAAGAACGTCGATGAGAACGACCTGTGCGGTCTGAACGTTGCCGTCGAGACCGGCACCGTCGAGGAAGAGGCCATCAACAAGACCGCCAAGCAGTGCAAGGCGGACGGCAAGAAAGACATCACCATCCAGTCCTCCAAGCAGCAGACCGACGCCACCACCGCTGTGGTGACCGGCAAGGCCGACGTCTTCTTCGCCGATTCCCCGGTTGTCGGCTACGCCATCGCCCAGACCGATGGTCAGCTGGAACAGCTCGGCAAGGGCTTCGATGAAGTGCCGAACGCCATCGCCATCAAGAAGGGCGATTCCCAGACCACCGAAGCCGTGCAGAAGGCCATGCAAAAGCTCATGGACGACGGCACCTACACTAAGATTCTCCAGCACTGGGGCGTCGAATCCGGCGCACTGGACAAGGCCGAAATCAACCCGGCCGTCGAATAGTCGACAAGCTGTCGCGAAAATTCGAATGGGGCGCACTGTTTGTAACACAGTCGCCCCATTCGTGCACTAAGGTTCAACGCTAGTTGCAACTTGCAGTTCAGGCTGCCTAACACATCCAAGGAACCAGATTATGGCGAAGAAAGAAGTCGACGGTGAGGGGCTGAACATCCCCAACCGCATCAAGGCGTTGCCGGTCAAGCGCCCCGGCCCGATTGTGGCCGCAGTGATCGTGGTACTGCTCGCCGCGATGCTCATTCAAGGCTTGATTACCAATCCGCGACTGGATTGGCCCACCGTCTGGAAGTACCTGTTCAACGAGAACGTGCTTGAAGGCATTCGCTATACCTTGGAGCTTACCGTGATCTCCATGGTCGTGGCGATCATCCTGTCGGTGATTCTTGCCATCATGCGCAAATCCATCAATCCGGTGCTGCGCGGCGTCAGCTGGTTCTTCATCTGGTTCTTCCGCGGCACGCCTGTGTACACGCAGCTCATTTTCTGGGGTCTGTTCGCCGTGCTGATTCCCAAGATCAGCCTCGGCATTCCGTTCACCTCGGTGGAGTTCTGGAGCATCGACTCCAACGTGGTGGTCACCGCATTCAACGCCGCATGGATTGGTCTGGCCCTGAACGAGGCCGCCTACCTGTCCGAAATCGTGCGTGCCGGCCTTGAAGCCGTGGACCCCGGCCAGACCGAGGCGGCCAAGGCGCTGGGCATGAACCGCACGCTCATCATGCGCCGCATCGTGCTGCCGCAGGCCATGCGCATCATCATCCCGCCCACCGGCAACGAGACCATCGGCATGCTGAAGACCACCTCGCTGGTCACCGCCGTGCCGTTCACCCTCGAGTTGCAGTTTGCCACCAACGCCATCGCCAACCGTATCTACAAGCCGATTCCGCTGCTTCTCGTGGCCTGCTTCTGGTACCTGCTGATCACCTCCATTCTGATGGTTGTGCAGTCCCGCCTCGAGGCGCACTTCGGCAAGGGCTTCAACGCCCGCCCGGTGGGCACCAAGGGCAAGCAGCCGCCATACGATCCGCCGTACCCCGGCAAGTCTGACGGCGAGCCGAAGGACGATGTGAACAAAATCAATCAGACCACCTTCGCTGGGCTGAATGCATAAGGCGGGAGCGCGATTATGACTACGAATGACATCACCAACTCCGCTCCGGTCGTGCGCAAGGCGGCTGACGGTTCCGTGATTCCTGCTGTCAAGGCCGTGCAGGTGCACAAGGCGTTTGGGCCGCTGCATGTGCTCAAGGGCATCGATCTAACCGTTATGCCCGGTACTGTGACCGTGATTCTGGGGCCCTCCGGTTCCGGCAAGTCCACGTTCCTGCGTCTGATCAACCAGCTGGAAACCTTGACCGGCGGTTCCATCGAGGTGGACGGCGAACTTATCGGCTACAAGCACGTGACCAAAAACGGCCAGGACATGCTGCAGACCCTGGACGATAAGGAGATCGCCGCACAGCGCTCTCGCCTCGGCATGGTGTTCCAGCGCTTCAACCTGTTCCCGCACATGACCGCGCTGGAGAACGTGATGGAAGCCCCGATCCACGTGCAGCACCAGTCCAAGAAAGCCGCCCGTGACCTGGCCGTGGCCGAGCTTCAGCGCGTCGGTCTGGGCGATCGCATGGACTATTACCCCTCCCAGCTGTCGGGTGGTCAGCAGCAGCGCGTGGCCATTGCCCGTGCTCTGGCCATGAAGCCGGAGATCATGCTCTTCGATGAGCCGACCTCCGCCCTTGACCCCGAACTGGTGGGCGAAGTGCTCAACGTCATGCGTTCCTTGGCCAAGGAAGGCATGACCATGGTGTGCGTGACCCACGAAATCGGCTTCGCCCGCGAAGTCGCCGACCAGATCGTGTTCATGGACGGCGGCGTAGTCGTAGAAAAGGGCGGCCCCGACATCATCGACCACCCCACCGAGCCTAGGTTTAAGGACTTCTTGCAGCACGTGCTGTAGGAAGGCTCGTTGTTGCAGCTCCAAAAACGTACGCTGATGAACTCAGCGTACGTTTTTTTGCGACGCCTAATCGCACCCCCATCTCGTGAAGAACGTACGCTGAGTGGTAGTCAGTGTACGGTTTTCACGAAGGGGCATGTTCCAATCCTGCAAAGGCGGCGGGTTGGATTCGCTTTGCGCAATAATCGTCCGCTAGGCTGGTGAGCCATGTGTGGAATCGTTGGATACGCGGGAAATATTGAAACGGCGTGCGGCAAGCCTTTGGAGGTCTGCCTGCAAGGCCTGGAACGTCTGGAATACCGAGGCTATGACTCGGCCGGTGTGGCGCTGACCGCGCCCGGCATGGATAAGGTGGTCGTGCGCAAGAAGGCCGGCCGTTTGAAGAACCTGGTCGAAGACATCGAGCGCAAGCCGATGCCGCTCGCCACGGTGGGCATCGGCCACACGCGCTGGGCCACCAATGGCGAGCCGAGCGACGTGAATGCCCACCCGCACACCAGCATGGACGGCAAGGTGGCCATCATCCATAACGGCATCATCGAAAACGCCTCTCAGCTGCGTCTCGACCTGCAAGCCGAAGGCTACCGATTCGCCTCCGCCACCGACACTGAGGTGGCCGCTAAGCTGCTCGGCAAGATCGTGGACAAGATTATCGCGGACGAAGGCAAGCCAGACTTGTTCAAGGCTGTGCGCCGTATGGCCCGCATGCTTGAAGGCGCGTTCACCATTCTGGCCACCGACTGCCGCCAGCCGGACATCGTGGTCGGAGCCCGCCATGATTCGCCACTGGTCGTGGGCCTTGGCGAGGGGGAGAACTTCCTCGGTTCCGACGTCGCCGCATTCGTGGCCTACACCAAGCGCGCCATGGAAGTCGACCAGGATCAGGCCGTATGCGTGTCCGCCGACAAGGTCATCGTCGCCGATTTCAACGGCAACGTGGTCGAAAACCCGAAGACCTACACCGTGGATTGGGATGCTTCGGCCGCCGAAAAGGGCGGCTGGGATTCCTTTATGGACAAGGAGATTCACGAAGACCCTGCCGCAGTGCAGCGCACCCTGCTTGGCCGCTTCGACACGAATGGCGACATCACCCTTGATGAAGTGCGTATCGACGAACACGACTTCAAGGCCATCGACAAAATCATCGTCGTGGCCTGTGGCACCGCCAGCTACGCCGGCCAGGTAGCCAAATACGCCATCGAACACTGGGTGCGTATCCCCGTGGAAATCGAACTCGCGCACGAATTCCGTTACCGTGACCCGATTCTGACCCCGCGTACGCTCGTGGTGGCCATTTCTCAGTCCGGCGAAACCATGGATACGCTGATGGCCCTGCGCCACGCGCGCGAACAGGGGTCCAAGGTGCTGGCCATCTGCAACACGCAGGGTGCCTCCATTCCGCGCGAATCCGACGCCGTGCTCTACACACACGCCGGCCCGGAAGTTGCCGTGGCATCCACCAAGGCGTTCGTGGCGCAGATTACCGCCGCCTACCTGCTGGGCCTGTATCTGGCGCAGGTCAAGGGCGCGATGTTCCGCGATGAGGTTCATCAGATGCTCGACTCCCTGAAAGACATGCCGCGCAAGATTCAGTGGGTGCTCGACACCCAGCCCAAGACCATCCAGGCGGCCGCCGAGCGCATGGTGAACGCCAACTCCTTCTTGTTCCTCGGCCGCCACGTGGGCTACCCGGTGGCGCTTGAGGGCGCGTTGAAGCTCAAGGAAATCGCCTACACGTTCACCGAGGGCTTCGCGGCCGGCGAGCTCAAGCATGGACCGATCGCGCTGGTGGACGAGGGTGAGCCCGTGGTGTTCATCGTGCCGCCGCAGCGCGGCCGCAATGTGTTGCACGCCAAGGTGATCTCTGGTATCGAGGAGGTCAAGGCTCGTGGCGCGTACATCATCGCCGTGGCCGAGCAGGGCGACCCGGATGTGGAACGGTACGCTGACGTGGTGTTCTGGCGCCCCGCCTGCCCAACGCTGATGAGCCCGCTGGTTGACGTGGTGCCGCTGCAGCTGTTCGCCATGGACATGGCAAAGCTCAAGGGCTACGACGTGGACAAGCCCCGCAACCTCGCCAAGTCCGTGACCGTTGAGTAAGCCACATCGGTATGTGATTGACGAGCCTCATATTCCGTTTGAGATGGACGTGCTGTATGAGGACGAGCGGATCATCGTGGTGGACAAGCCGCATTTTCTGGCCACCATGCCACGCGGCATGTGGTATCGCGAAACCGCGCTGATCCGATTGCGCGAGCGTCTGGGGGAGCCGGATATCACACCGGCCCACCGTTTGGATCGCATGACTGCGGGTGTACTGGTCTTTGTGCGTGATCCGGCTTGCCGTGGAGCGTATCAGATGCTGTTCCAGAACAAGCAAGCCACCAAGGTCTATGAATGTCTGGCATCGTGCGCGCCGATTCGTCGACCGCGATTCGGCACGATTACACAGGCTGAGCCGCCGCGTCCGTTTCCGTTGCTGCGCCGCTCGCACATCACCAAGGAGCGTGGCACGTTGGCCGCCTTCGAGGAGCCAGGCGCAGTCAATGCTGAAACCCTGATCGAGCGCGGCGAACTCATACTTCCTTCCGCTGGCGGGAGGTGGCGCGAAGCGCCGGAGGGTGGTCCCCATCCGGGAAATCACCCCATCTGCCGCTACACACTCCACCCGCGCACCGGCAAAACCC
>QWCV01001729.1_pt1 | contig 19795 bp, 22 predicted proteins | sample 1972621 | NCBI WGS metagenome assembly QWCV01 (sample SAMN09866699, study PRJNA288562) | Human gut metagenome isolate pre2_stool, whole genome shotgun sequencing... | isolation source: gut | host: Homo sapiens | place: USA: California | reverse complement strand
TCTTCTTTCCTCCAAGAAGCCAGAGTGCAGAAATGACACCGTACAGGAGAATGACTCCCGCAATGCCAAGGTAGAGCGCCTGTGCATAATTCCGGTCTGCGGCCACCCGCCAGATCTCGCCAAGCGTACTTCTCTCAACCCAGAATTCCTGCCACAATTCCAGAACAATCACAGCCATCACGACAAAACATCCACATTTCAGCGCAATGGAAATTCCCTTTCCGACTGCTTTTCCTGCTGTCTTTCCGGCTTTTCCTGCCACACGTCCGGCTGCTTTCACCGGGCGGGCCGCTGAGCCTGATTTCTTTTTCTTCTGTCTGTCCTGATCCCGTTGCTCCTGCTCTCGTCTGCCGTCTTTGCGGCTGTCTTTCTGAGGCGCTTTTTTCACCGGTTTTTTACCATTTTTACCGTCTTTTCCTGTACCGGATCCCTGCTGCTGCGGACGGCGCTTTCCCGGACGGCTCTGTCCGCTCGTGCTGCGTGCCCCGGCAGTCTGCTTCTTCTGAGGCTGTCCGTTTGCAGGCTCAGCGGCCTTTGGCTCTTCCGTTTTCTTGTCGAGGTTCCAGTTCTCCTCGTCTCTCCAGTCTTCTATCTCAAACGGCTCCTCTTCAGACTTGTCCTGCGCACCGCCTTGTTCCCCGGAGGCTGCATCCGGCCGGCTGTCCAGATCTTCATCATCATCCAGCCACTCCACATCGATCCAGTCATCCTGTCCCTGAGGCTCTTCCCGTCTGATATGATCTTTAATCCGTCCTCCCTTATGTTCCATACAATCAGTCTCCCCTTCCGTAAATCTGATTTCTTCTGTAACACATGTATTTTAACACGGATTCTTTTAGATAAAATGGTTTTCACATTTTTTTAAGAATTTTAAGTAAATCGTAATCTCCTGTCTTTCTCCAGCCTATCCAAGATATGTCTCAAGCAGAAGAAGAGTATTCTTCACTCCATCCACATGGCTTCTCTCGTATCCGTGAGATGCATAAACACCTGCCCCGATCAATCCATGGCGCACATCATATCCGGCTGTCAGTGCAGCATCCGCATCCGATCCGTAATGAGGATAAACATCCACCGCAAAATCGCATCCCGCTTTTTTCGCCGCCTCAATCAGATTAGAAACGACATCATAATTGTAAGGTCCCTTGCTGTCTTTTGCACAGATCGATACCTGATGCTCTTTGCAGGCAAGACCGTCTCCTACACATCCCATATCCACGGAAAGCACTTCTGTCACACCATCCGGAATGGAAGCGGATCCGCCGTGTCCAACCTCTTCAAAAACTGTCATGTGGAGATAAATTCTCCGCTTCGGAGTCACGCCATCCTCTTTGATATGCTTTGCGTATCCAAGAAGCATTGCGGTACTGAGCTTATCATCCAGGAAACGGCTCTTGATATAGCCGCTCTTTGTAATTGTTGTTCTCGGTTCAAAGCAGACAAAATCTCCGGTCATAATTCCCAGCTTCTCCGTCTCCTCTTTGGAAGATGTCTTTTCGTCAACAACAATCTCCATCACATCGTATGTCCGCTTTGTCTCCGCGTATTTACCATTTACGTGAACAGAGGCGTTGCAAAGCTGGCATGTCCCGTCATAGATACGTCCGTCCCGTGTCCGGATGCGGACAGTCTCACCTTCTGCGGAGTTGGCGTCGATTCCTCCCACCGGAGAAATCTCCAGACATCCGTTGCTCTTGATCTGTGAAACCATCGCGCCCAGTGTATCTACATGAGACTCTACAAAGACCGCATTGTCCGCGTCTTCTCCGCCGAGATCCGCAATCACTCCACCTTTTACTGTGCGGTATGCCGGCACTCCCAGTTTCTCAAATTCATTTAAAAGATAATCCGTCACCTCTTTTGTATAGCCTGACGGGCTGTCGATTGCAAGCAGGTTTTTCAGCTGCTCCAGTACGTATTCCATATTCATTGGTCCTTCTCCTTTCTCATACCTTCTGTTTCTCTTTGTATGATCCATTATAGCATCAGACGGGCCTGTTTTGCTACCCATCCATTAAAATGTTTCCCATAATTTACATTTTCTTTTCAAATGCTATAATAAAATAGAACGCAGTGAAATGCTGTGTAATTGATGGATGCGCTTTTACGCATCACTGTAGTTTTATCGAAAGGAATGAGTATCATGCATAATCAACTGACTGTTACCCTTTTTAAGCGGTATTTCATTCTCCTGGCCGGTCTTACCATCATGGCTTTCGGGGTGGCATTTTCCATCAAGGCCAGTCTCGGGACGTCGCCGATCTCCAGTGTTCCTTATGTCATCAGCCTGTTTTCTCCGTTTACTGTAGGAACCGCTACTATTCTCATGCACTGCGTTTTTATACTGCTCCAGATTTTAATTCTCCGAAGAAAATATCATCTGATTCAGCTGATGCAGCTTCCTGTAGCCTTTCTCTTTGGATATCTCACTGATTTCGCGGTCTGGGCGGTCCGCGGCATACAGTGCCATACATACTGGCAGCAGTGGATTGTCTGTCTGGCGGGTATCTTTCTGGTAGCCGTCGGGGTCAGCCTGGAGGTCAAGGCCGGTGTAGTCGTTCTCGCCGGAGAAGGAGTAGTCCTTGCCATCTGCCAGGTTCTTCCGGTCAAATTCGGTTATATGAAGGTGGGATTTGATGTGACATTAGTACTGACTGCCTGCATCCTTTCGCTCGTGTTTACTCAAAGCCTTCAGGGTGTCAGGGAAGGAACCGTTGCCGCTGCCCTTCTGGTCGGACTGATTGCAAAACGTCTGGGAAAAATATGGGAGAGATTTCCGCTGGAAGAAGCATAAAAACTGCTTTGGCAGCATACTTTCTGTTGACACTTTCACAAATCTCCGATATCTTAATTATTAGTGAGTTATTTCTATATTGAACATGGAATGAGGTTATGAAAACAAATGGAAAAACGGACAAAATTCATCATTAACTTTTTGTACTTCGCAATTATTATTGCCCTCGCCTTTTTTGTGCTGAGGTTCGCGCTGTCCTTTCTTTTCCCGTTTGTCGCGGCGCTTTTTATTGCCTATATATTGAGACGCCCTATTCAGTTTATTACCACAAAAACACAGCTTCCCCGGAAGCTTTCAGCCATTCTTGTGGTTCTGGTATTTTATGTGACAATCGGTACACTTTTAGTGCTTGGAAGCATCCGGGCTTTTTCTTATGTAAGCGACCTGATACAAAGGCTTCCGCAGATTTATCTCCGGTATGTAAATCCGGTCCTGATTGATCTTTTCGATCAGCTGGAACACGCGATCCAGCAGGCGGATCCTTCTATTCTGGATACCGTAGATTATTTGTGGAACCAGCTTATGCAGTCTCTTCGGGGAATTGTATCGAATCTTTCTCTTACCAGTATGGAGGCAATTTCCAATATTGCGTCCTCCCTTCCGATGCTTTTCATCCGGCTGGTTTTAATGATCATCTCTACCTTCTTTATTGCTATGGATTACGAAGCCTTATCCGCTTTCTGCATGCGCCAGTTAAGCGACAAAGCCCAGAACGTGGTCCGGCAGATCAAGCAGTATGTGGTCGGTACATTATTTGTCTGCATCCGCTCCTACGCACTGATCATGAGCATCACATTTGTAGAGCTGGCTGTCGGCCTGACTTTGATCGGTATCAGGAATTCAGTTCTGATCGCTTTGTGCATTGCAGTTTTTGATATTCTTCCGGTTCTCGGTACCGGCGGTATCATGATTCCATGGGCTGTTATTTCTGCAATCCTCGGAGATTTTCCGGGAGCGATCAAGCTTGCGCTGCTCTATGTATTCATCACTGTCGTGCGCAACATTATTGAGCCAAAAATCGTAGGCGGACAGATCGGACTTCATCCGGTTATTACACTTGTCAGCATGTTCGCCGGTGTCCAGCTGTTCGGTGTAGTCGGTCTGTTTGGTTTTCCGATCGGGCTGTCACTGCTTTCCTATCTGAACCGCACCGGCACAATCCATCTCTTCAAGATGGGTTCAAAAGAATCGGACGAGAATACCAATAGCTGACGCTATCTATATAAAAAGCAGGAATTCCTGGATAAATGGGATTCCTGCTTTTTTATGGGGAAATCATCCGGAGCCGGAATATGAAGTTTCCTTCATATATCTGTTGACATTTTCATATTCTTCTGATAACATGAAGTTAACTTCACAAGAAGCTGACTTCACATTGATGAGAGGGTACACATGAAAACAAGAGTAAAAGAATTAAGAACAGCAGCAAAAATGACACAGCAGCAGCTGGCTGATCTGGTTCACGTTTCATCGAGGACGATCATTTCCATCGAGAAGGAGCAGTACAGTCCGTCCCTGATGCTGGCCTACCGGATGGCCCTGATATTCGGCGTCACCGTTGAGGACTTATGCTGTCTGAAAGAGAATAAAGAAAAGGAGGATAAACAGTATGAAGATTTATAACAAGAATAATTTTTTCCTTGGATTGTTTTTTGGCCTGCTTGGCATTGCGATGCTGATTGCAAGCATCTGGAAAGGCTTCGATATCAAGGGAAGCCTGATCATGGTTTTATGTCTGTTCTTCGGGATTGGGATTCTAATCCGCAGTTTATCCGCCGGTCTGTCCAGAGAAGATAAAATCAACGAACTTGACGAGAGAAACCTGCTTGTAAAGATCAAATCCCGAAGTACTGCATTTTTATGGTCGGAAGGCATCTGCTTTCTCTGCCTGCTTGCATGTATACTGGGGCATTCTATCATCGGAGAAGTATTATCGGTACCTATGACACTTGCGTTTGGCATCATGTTAGCCGCCATGATGCTTCTGGAACTTATTACCGTAATTTATTATAATCGGAAAATCTAGAATACCTGTTTATATTTTATCTATTTCTTCTTTTCACAGAAAACGATATAATAGTTATATCATTTCAACTTTTTTAACGGAGGAACATGTTATGACGGAAAAAGAAAAAATGCTTGCCGGACAGCTTTATGACTGCGGCGATGAAGAGCTTTTGACACAATGGCATAAGGCAAAGGACCTGGCCAGGGACTATAACCGGACAGATTCCGCAAATGCACAGGAAAAAGAACGCATTTTAAATGAATTACTTGGCGGAAAAGGGAAAAATCTCTGGATTACCGCTCCTTTCTATGTCGATTATGGTAACAATATTTATTTTGGCAATAATTGTGAAGTAAACATGAATTGTACTTTTTTGGACGATAATATTATTCGGATCGGCAATAATGCGCTGATCGCCCCAAATGTTCAAATTTACACAGCATTTCATCCAACCAACGCTTCCGACCGTTTCGGTTCACCGAAAGAAGATGGCTCCTTTGAATTCTGCAAAACACAGACCGCGCCTGTCGTAATCGGTGACAACGTATGGATAGGCGGAGGCGCAATTATTATGCCTGGCGTCACGATTGGTGATAACGTTGTTATCGGTGCAGGCAGTATTGTCACAAAGGACATTCCAAGCAACACGATTGCTTACGGAAATCCTTGCCGGGTAAGACGGGAAAATAAATAGATTTAGTAAAAAAGATTTGAAGTTGATAAAGAATTGGAGACTCTCCGTCTATTGCGGCTATTCCAGCTTTAATAGACGGATTTTTGATAAATCCTTGACTGTAAGCCTTGTTTACAGCTTATTATTAAGTAAACTAGAGTTGCTTGAAAGGGGATGCATAACATGACTATGAAAGATGTAGAAGAACGAACAGGTCTATCCCGTTCTAATATCCGTTTTTATGAAAAAGAAAAACTCATTGAGCCTTCAAGAAATGAAAGTAATATTAAAAAGTCAGATTATTGATTTGAACAGAGTGAAATTCATGTGCGAAAAAATGTTGTATGAAGAAAATATTAGTTATGAACGTTAGAGCAGTTCAACCGTATCATTGGAGCGCAGGATATAACGTATTGCTATTGTGCGGACATCTGTGTATAATAAAGAAAAAGATATGAACGAGAAAGGAGCATTGTGTTATTATGGCAAAGTCAGCAAATTTATATGCAAGAATAGAACCTGAAGTCAAAGAGCAGGCCGAAAAAATCCTCTCCACACTTGGTATTCCTGCTTCTAACGCTATCAATATGTTTTATAAACAGATTATCTTACATCGGGGACTTCCTTTTGAAGTGAAAATCCCAGACAGAACGCCCACAGATATAAGTATGCTGGGAACAGAAGAACTGCATGCAGAGTTGGAGAAAGGATATGTGGATATGAAAGCAGGTCGAACCAAAGATGCAAAGACGGTTTTTGCTGATATTCGCAAAGATTATAGCTTATGATTTTTAACGTAGTCACATCAATACAGGCTGAGGAAGATCTGCGAGGGATATTTGAGTATATCACTTTTGAACTTTTGTCACCAGAAAATGCCGAAAAGCAACTGGAACGTCTGGAAAAGCAGATATTAAGTTTAGATGAAATGCCGGAACGCTTTCCGAGATATGGAAAAGAACCGTGGCATAGCCGAGGTTTACGTTTTGTTGCGGTAGATAACTATATCGTGTTTTATCTTCCGGATGTGGAAGAACAGGTGGTAACAATTCTTCGTGTCATGTACAGCGGACGCAACATTGAAGAACAGTTAAGCGTCTATATAAAGCAATAAGCAATTCATACAAAGCGGTTTCTCCTTTGGAGATCAACCGCTTTTTCTATACTCAAATTCAAAAGTGGAAAATGTTTGCAAACACCGATTTTACAAGATTTGCAAAAAAATTTCAAAAAATTAGCACTCACCTCTTGACAGTGCTAATATCAAGTGCTATATTACACATAGAACAAAGGGAACAGATAGAAAAGAGCCGGAAAGCTCAGGTACCTGCCCCGAAATACCACTCCCCCAGCGGGGGTGATTACATAAATATTTTGTCAATTGAAAGGAGAAATGACTTATGATGATGCCTAGTATTTTTGGAGAGAACTTATTTGATGACTGGATGGATTTCCCATTTGATGATGATTTCTTTAGAAGAACACCTTCTTACAGCAAGAAGAGTTCTACATCAGTAATGAGGACAGATATCAGGGACACAGATGATTCCTATGAACTGGATGTCGATCTTCCTGGATACAAGAAAGACGAAATCAATGTTCAGCTGAAAGAAGGATATCTGACCATCTCCGCTTCGAAGAATACAGAGAACGACGAGAAAGATAAGAAGGGCAACTACATCCGCCGTGAACGTTATAACGGCACCATGAGCCGGAGCTTCTATGTAGGCAATGCTATTCACCAGGATGATATTCGTGCAAAATATGCCGATGGTATCCTGAAGATCTCCGTTCCAAAGAAAACGAAAAAGGAAGTTGAGCAGGCAAATTACATCTCCATCGAAGGTTAATATAAAAAGAGAGCCGGCGGCAGTCAAACATCAGTGACTGCCGCCGGTTTTTTATTGTCTTTCCTCTTCTTTATGATCCAGGCTGATACAGACTGCCCCCATCTGCACCGCCTCTTTGCTGTCATGTGTAACAAAGATCACCGTCTTTCCGGTACACATTTCTTTCGTATAGTCCATAACCTGTTTTTTTGTCTCTTCATCCAGACCTTTGAAAGGTTCATCCAGAAACAGGATATCCCAGTCGCAGCAAAGTGCCCGTAAAAGCGCAACCCGCCGTCGCATACCGCCGGAAAGTTCCCGAACCGGCTGATCCTCGCACCCGGACAGTCCGGCCGCCGTCATTGCTTCCCGGATCTGACGCACCTCCTCCCGGTCCCGGCCCCACGGCTTTTTCTGCCGCACCAGCCGGATATTTGCGGAGGCGCTTAAATTCTCACAGAGCCGGTCCTCCTGAAAGACCATGCTCTTTTTCATTTCTTCCATTCCTTCGATACTTCCCGAATCCGCCTCTTCCAGTCCGGCCAGAATCCGAAGAAGCGTCGTTTTTCCCGCACCGGACGGTGCCATAACACATGTAGTCTTCCCTTTTTCGAACTCCGCCGAGAAACCGGCGAGCACCATGTGCGTACCATAGGACTTAAAAAGACGGGAAATCTTGATTTTTCCATTATCCATCTCAGCTCATCCTTTCCAAATGACTGACAATCCGGTCTACCGCCGCCAGAAACAGTTTCTCAAATACAAGGCTGATCAGCACAATCACCACCGTCCACGCAAACAGATCCGGCGTGTTCAGATAGACTTTGGCATTGTACAGATTTTCTCCGATAGAGCCGTCCGGAATTCCAATCACTTCCGCCGCCACCCCTGCCTTCCAGCAAAGTCCAAGAGCCACCGAACACCCTGACCGGAAAAACGGAAGGACCTGCGAAACATAGACATAACGGATCTGTACTGCCTTCGGTACTTCAAATACCTGCACCATCTCCAGAAGTTTCGAATCCGTACTAAGGATCCCATCCAGTACATTCGTGTAAAGAATCGGAAATACCATCAGAAAGGAAATCACGATGGAAAGATTCCGGGAGGGCACCCAGATCAGCACAAGGATGACAAAGGACGCGACCGGAACCGCCTTAATCGTCAGCACCGCAGGCGCAAGAAGCTCTCGAATACGCCTGAACCGGGCAGAAAGTCCTGCCGCCAGAATCCCCGCTGCCATGGCAATAAGAAAGCCGCCCAGAATCCGTATCAGGGAAAATCCGATGGACTGCCAGAATTCAGTTTCCCTTACAAGCTCTGTCAGCCTCCTGAAAACAACAACAGGAGATACCAGCAGTATCTCCTGTCCGATCCAAGTGCTGACTGCCTGCCACACAAGCAGCCAGACTGCCACAGCCCATAATCTGATTGTTCTTTTTTTCTTCTTATTCGCTGTAGTAGAAATCATCTTCCGGCAACGCTCCTCCTATTGACTGCGCATTGGCATCCAAAAGCACCTGCAGATATCCGGAAAGCTGTTCTTTCATCTCATCCCCGGTAATGCAGACAATGTTGCACTCCGGAAGCGCTTTTTTCGCCACTTCTTCCGTCACAATTTCATACTGTCCAACCAGCTTCGCCGCATCATCCGTATTTTCGTTTACATAGTCAACGGACTCTTTGTAGTGATCGAGGAAATTCGCCACTGCTTCCGGATTCTCTTTTACAAACTCGCTTCTCGCAACAACGACTCCTGTCAGAAGCGCGCTCTTTTCCTCTTTATTCTCCTGAATCTTATCCCATTCCTCTGTCAGATCCAGCGCAACGCGGATATTTGGATTCTTTGTCTGCGCTGTCGTCACAAACGGCTGCGGGAGCATTGCGATTCCGCTCGGATCATTTGCCAGTGCCGCCACACATTCCGAGTGCTCGCTCTTCCACTCAATCGTCACATCTGCTGCCGGATCGATTCCGTTTTCCGTCAGAATATAATTCAGCGCATATTCCGGAGTAGACCCTTTTCCGCTTGCATAGATCGTCTTTCCCTTCAGATCTGCTGCTGACTGTACTGTCTCTCCGTTCTCAACGATATAGAGAACACCAAGTGTATTAACTGCCAGAACCTGTACCTGACCTTTTGTATTGTTGTACAGTACGGATGCCAGGTTGGCCGGTACCGCCGCGATGTCAAGCTCTCCCTGCACCAGCTTCGGTGTCACTTCGTCTGCGGATGCCGCAATCTGGAAGTTGTAATTTTCATCATCCACTTCGCTCTTGTCCACATCATCCATGAACTTCACCATTCCCATGGCGGTCGGTCCCTTCAGTGCCGCGATATTGACATCCACCGGCTCTGCGGTCTGTTCCTGCTTTGCAGAATTTTCTTCACTTTGCTTACTGCCTTCATCCGTACTCTTAGAGCCGCATCCTGCGAGGGACGCCGCAGCCAGTACCAGGACAAGCAGCCATGAACATAACTTTTTCATAATAAGCTCCTTTCTTTCTGTCAGATAATATTATGATAAATCAATTCTTTACTCCAGGCAAGCCTGTTTTGTTTTTTGCACAATTTCCTGGCTGTCACGGAAACAAAAAGCCAGGTTCCCCTGGCCGCCTATGTGCATACGATGATGCACATGGCGGCACCGGGAACCCGGCAGCTGAATCTTATACATATTCAAAATCATCCGGCCCTTTGAACCAGGTATTTCTTCCAAGGTGAAGAAGGAATGCCAGCACGGCAATAATCAGATATCCGATCGCAAACGGCGAGGTCGGATAAAAGCCCAGCTGTGCACTGTGGATAAATCCAAAGCAGGCAAGCAGAAAACCTACAAGAGCCGTAATCCCTACTTTATGAAGCTGTTTTTCTATGATGAAGACTGTCATGGTTCCAAGCAGAATTCCAATAATGATTGCCCCGGCTTTTACGCCCGGCACACCGTTCCACATCACCCCGGCATCTTTGATCATCTGTGTAACTTCTGCATTGTAGCCGGACGTTCCGTCCGCCAGCACTTCCGTACTGTAACCGGCAAGTCCCACTGCTCCGGTGATCTGCGTATACAAATAGTCCGCAACCGGCGGAACCATGGCCACGGCAATGGCACCATAATGCTTTACCGGACAGTCTTTGAAGGCCTGTGCTACCATAACCACGGCACACCAGAGGAAGGTCACCGCGCACACTGCCGGCGGAACCATATTGCTTAAAAAGGTAAACAGTCCGAAGATTCCTGCCGCTCCGAGTACAAGACCGGAAACAAGTGAATATCCGATTCCGGCATGAGATTTCTTCAGTCCGGCATGTCCAAGCCATACCGTGTTCGGAATGACCCCTCCGCAGACTGCGGAAAGCATGGTACAGATTCCGTCCGCAAACTGTGTCTCCCGCACATCGTAATTGTCCCCGGCAGCATTTGCACCTTCTACATTGTCCATCGTCTCGATGAAATTATAAATTTCCACTGGAATCACAATGGTCAGGTACGGAAGTACCACAGAAAATCCATTAATCAGATGCTGCACACTGTTGACCGGATTCGGAATGTAAAATCCGATCCCGCTGAAATCAACGGTTGTCCGTCCAAGGCAAAATGCATAAATGATTCCACCTACAATGGCCACCACCAGCGGCGGAATCTTCTTCGGGAACAGATAGCCTCCAAAAATGCCCACGAACGCGACAAGCAGGATCGGAAGTCCTACAAGCGGATCTCCAAACACATCAAATACTCCCTGCGTCGCCATCCAGATAAATCCAATCCCGGAAACCGTTCCGAGAAGTGCTGCTCTTGGGAGTTTTCTCTTCATCCACGGACCGATAAATCCACCAAGAGCTTCCACTCCACCTCCAATGAAACATGCTGCTACCGCTGCCGACCATGCGAGTTCCGGATCATTGAGCGCATAGTGAAGCGGCATGATCACTCCGTACAGCATAACGAACATGGCAGGTGTAGAAACACCGGATGGCAAAGCCGTTACGTCTGCCCGTCCTTCTTTTTTAGAAAGCCGCCGTCCCATAAACGCATAATAAATGCCGCTCAGCATCAGACCTACAGACATACCCGGTATAACGGATCCGTATACAATCTCATCCGGCCATTCCAGGACGCCGGAAAGAGTTGTGATAACAATCAAATAGTTTACAATGTTATTTGTAATGGAATAGGTCATTCCACCAATGTCGCCACGTTGAAACCATGGCACAAGTGTTTTCTCTTTATTCATTTTTTTCTCTCTCTTCTTTTTAAGTATTATGCTTCTGTCGAAATAAAGGAGAAGGTTGTCACATCAAACAGTCCCATATCGGTCAGTTTCACCTCCGGAATCACCGCAAGGGACATGAAGCACAGTGTCATAACCGGCTCTACCTCTCCGCTGATTCCAAGCTCTGAATAAGCCTTCTCATGAATGTCGGTCAGCTTTTGGTCTACCCACTCACCGCTCTGATCGCTCATCAGCCCTGCAATCGGCATCGGCATGCTCTCGATGACTTTTCCCTCTTTCACAAGAACAATGCCGCCTTCCTGAGCAATCAAACTGTTGACCGCAAATTCCATTTCTTCATCGCTGACTCCGACCACGATGATATTGTGGGAATCGTGAGCCACAGAAAGAGCAACCGCACCTTCCCTGATTCCGTATCCTTTCAAGAATCCACAGGCCACGTTTCCTGTTCCCTGATGCCGTTCCACCACAGCCACTTTCACGATATCTGTTTCCGGGTCCCGGATAAATTCCCCATTTTCATCCAGTCTGATATCCGCTGTTTCCTTTTTCGTCACAACTCCTCCCGGCAGAATACCGATCACGTTGACATGACCGGATTTCAGATGCATTTTGAATTTCTCTTTGGAGAAATCCTTTACAACTACGCTTCCTTTTACGGAAGAAATATCGTGGAACTGAATTTCCGGAAGGTATCTTCCTTCTTCCGCCGTCAGCTCTCCCGCAATCCATACACGGTTGACATGGAAATCGTTCAGATCATCCAGAAGGACAATATCCGCACGGTATCCCGGCGCGATAGCTCCCCTGTCATAGAGGCGGAAACATTCTGCCGCATTCAGTGTCGCCATCCGGATCGCCGTCACCGGATCCAGTCCTTCTTCCACGCAGATCCGGAGATGGTTGTCCAGATGTCCTTCGTGCAAAATGGTCTTTGGCTGGCGGTCATCGGAACAGAGCAGACACCGTCTGCTGTTTTCCGGTGTCACGCCTTTAATCAATGTACGCAGATTATGGCAGGCAGATCCCTGTCTTAACAGGATATACATTCCCCGTTCCAGACGGTCTTCCATTTCCTCTACAGTAGAACACTCATGATCTGCAAGAATTCGCGCTGACGCATAGGCATTGAGTTCTTTTCCCGTAATTCCAGGGCCGTGTCCGTCAATGATCTTTCCTTCTTCTTTGGCTGTCATCAGTTTGTCCAGCACGCTTTCGTCCGCCGCAATGACTCCCGGGAAGTTCATGAATTCCCCAAGTCCGAGAATTCCGTCCCTCTTGATCGGCTCTTCCATCTCCGGAGCATTGATGACCGCGCCGGCATGTTCAAACGGAGTAGCCGGAACACAGGATGGAAGTACATACTTGATATCAAGCTTCGTCCCTTTTGCGGCCTCCATCATATAATCCAGCCCTCTGATTCCACAGACATTGACAATCTCATGCGGATCCGCAATGATCGTTGTTCCCCCGTGAGGAACAAGAAGACGTCCGATCTCTTCCGGGCTTACATAAGCAGATTCAATATGAATATGGCTGTCGATAAATCCAGGCGCCGCATATCGGCCCCCGGCATCGATCACTTCTTTTCCCTCATAGTCGCCGATTCCTGCAATCTGGTCTCCGCAGATGGCAATGTTTCCCTCTACTATTTTTCCCGAAAATACATTGACAATTTTGCAGTTCTGAATCACAACATCCGCCGGGATTCTTCCGGCTGCCGTATCAATCAGCTTTTTCAGTTCTTCTTTTTTCATGATCTCTACCTTCTTCTTCTACTTCTATTTCTCAGTAACTTCAAGGACTGGTTCAAATGTAGTAAGCGCCGTATAGTCAACCGGGCCAGCATCCGTGATGGCGTAATCCGGGATCGCTGTAATCGGCAGGAAGAACATGTACATCATCGGGTCCGGCAGATCGGATCCCAGGCTTCTTGCCGCATGGTCGATTTTCTTTTCCCATGCCGCTATTTCTTCCGGTTCCAGATCGCTTACGATTCCTCCGACCGGAAGCGGCAGAAATTCCAGAATCTCGCCGTCTGCAACAACAACCTGTCCGCCGCCCTGCTCGATCACATAGTTTGCAGCGATGGACATATCTTCCGCACTGACTCCCATGACAACCAGGTTGTTGTCATCCGGTGCCGCGGAGGAAGCCATGGCACCCTTTTTCAGTTTCCATCCGGAGCAGAATGCAAGAGACTTGTTTCCGTTTCTTCCAAATCTTTCGAGGACAGATACCATTGCCACATCCTGTTCCGGATCCGGAAGCACAATGCCGTTTTCCACTTTCAGTACGACATCTCTTCTCTTACGGACGAACGGTCCTTTGACGTCCATAGCCAGTACCTTCGCTTCCCCGTTCTCAATGGAAGTCCGGTATTCAAAATCTTCTTTTATTGTCTTTTTGCATTTCAGAACCCCTTTTAATACAGAACTTCTCTCCGGCGCCTGCAGCTCATAGCTAAGCTTGTGGTCCTTTGCTACCATTTTACCATTTGTCATGACTTCTTCTACATTGAAATTGTGAAGATCATCGACAAACAGAATATCCGCGATTCTTCCCGGGCAGATGGATCCTATCAGATGGTCGATCCGGTATGCTTCCGCGCTGTTGATGGTTGCCATCTGAATCGCTGTCATCGGCTCTACTCCAGCCTTGATTGCCAGACGTACCACGTTGTCAAGATGTCCCTTTTCAAGAATATCCGTTGCGGTCACATCATCCGTACAGAAGCTGACACGGCGCGCAAATGCAGGGTTGACCTCTGTTACCGCCTTGATGTTCTCTTCCAGGAAATGAGTAACCGATGATTCACGGATCAGCATGTGCATTCCTTTTCGCATCTTCTCCACTACCTCTTCATGGGTGTAGCTTTCATGGTCAAGACGTACTCCTCCGCAAAGGTAACCATTCAGGTCATTGCCCTGTGCCATCGGCGCACATCCGAAAACCGGAAGACGGTTCTTGAAGGCCTCGGCAATTGCCCCTAATGTGTCCTCATCTTCTTCCTGAAGGAACTCTCTTACTGTTTCCCATACTCCAAAGCATTCCGGCCACTTCTGCACTTCCTGATGCACTTCTTTGGTAAAATTAAAAGCAACCGTTGATTCCGGAATCGTATACGGAGTCTTGTACGGCGCACCCCAGAATACTTTCAGCGGGCTCTGTTTCACTTCCGCGAAAATTTCCTTCAGCCCTTCCAGGCCGGATACAGAGATATACTCATCCAGACCGGAAATCATACTTGTCGTTCCTCTTGGCACAACCGCTTTTGCGTAACTTGTAATACTGAGCTTGCTGCATTCACTGTGAATGTGGCCGTCAATCATACCCGGCACAAGGTATCTTCCTTTGGCATCGATAATCTCTGTGTCCGGTCCGATGTAGTCTTCCACATCACCGACTGCCGCGATCATATCATTGTACACGGCAATGTCCGCCGGATACACTTCGCTTGACATGACGTTGACAAGCTGTCCGCCCCGGATCACCTTGTGTGCCGGGATCTTTCCGCGTCCTGCGCGGATCATTTCCTTTAAATTTTCCACTGTTCTTTCCATTTTCAAATCCTCCTTGCGTTTCGCTTCCTCTTACGGATGATTCCGTAAAGGGTGTTTTTACTCCCCATACAGCAGGAATGGGAAATAAAAAAGATACATCGGCCAAAGGCTAAACAGGTTTCCCGTCCTGCGAATGTATCTTGAAGAATTTTCAACTATATTTGGTTGTGCCGAAGCTTTCGCTTCCTTTCGTTTTCCATCATAGCATAAGTGAAAATGATTGGAAATATATTAGTATATTATAATTTTGTATGATTATTCATTAGACGTACTTATATATCATTCCATGATACGCCTCCTCTGCCACTTTCTTCCTTTTATTTTTTGATAGCCACTTTCTCTGTTTTGTATTATAATACTGGGATATGACGCATTTAGAAAGAAAGGAAGCAAAATTCATGCATCGTCTGACAAAACACAAAGAATTACTCGGCACCGTTTCCATTATCATAGCAACTCTCTGTTGGGGATTTTCCGGATGTTCCGGGCAGTATCTGCTGCACGATCTGGCCCTCCCGACACCGGTTGTCCTCTGTATCCGGCAGATCAGCGCCGGGATTATCCTGATTCTGCTGGACCTGATTTTTCGTAAAAAAGATTCCAAATCACATCCGCATCCTTCCATCTGGCAGTCCAGGGAAGATACGATGACACTGGTCTTTTTCGCGATTTTCGGCATCTGCCTGACACAGTTTACCTTTTTTATGTCGATCTATTATTCTGACTCCGGAACCGCGACGGTGCTTCAGTATCTGTCCACGATCATCATTTTGATCGTCACCTGCATCCGCACCAGAACGCTTCCGAAAAAGACGGAAACGGCAGCGATCATCGCCGCGGTGGCGGGCACCTTCATCATCAGCACCGGGGGACGGCCGGGGAACCTTGCGATCTCCGGGTACGCCCTGTTTTTCGGTCTGATCTGTGCCTTTTCCTACTCCACTTATACCCTGATTCCAGGAAAAATCGTGCGGACTTACGGCGCCAAATACATCGTGGGGCGCGGAATGCTGATCAGCGGAATCTTTTTCTCCATTTTTGTCCGCCCATGGACCTATTCCATCGACATCACGCCGCAGGTCATCCTCGGATTTTGCGGGCTGATCCTGATTGGAACAGCGGCCGGCTCCACCTTCTATCATTTCGGAGCATCACTGCTGCCTCCGGTGAAGGCCGGAACCCTTGCAAACTTTGATCCGGTCTCCTCCGTGATCCTGACCGTTCTCCTGCTTGGCACCCGGTTTACGGCCGCCGATCTTGTAGGATTTTTCTTTATTATCGGAGCAGTATTTCTTCTGAATATCTATCAGGTTAAAAAGTCGTAACATGTCAAAAAAGTTCCGCCTCTCCTCACGGGAAAAGCGGAACTTTTCTATTTGATCGTATGCAGCCTTCTGAATACCGGCTGGAACAGTTTCTGGTCCATCGTCTTGCAGACCAGATAGTAGGTGACGTCCACCTCCGGGTCGAGAATCGGGATAATCTTTTTCCCTTCCGGCCACCCATTCTGTTCTAAAAGCACATCCGACGCAAAGGACGGAAACGATCCTGCTTCCGCCACTTCGGAAAACGCGTCAAACTCATTCATCATCAGGAAATGAACGTGCGGAAGCTTTTCTTTGCAGAATTCGTACCAGAAACCAATCTGCGTAAAGAGCAGAATGTTCTGCCCGTCAATGTCAGAAAGAACAATTTCATCTTTTTCAGCCAGCGGATGCTGCTCCGGAACAGACAGATACAGACGTTCCCGGCGGAACGGTACCGCATACAGGCCGTCCTTTTTCGGATCATGGTGCAGAACGACGATCTGATAAGAACCTTTCATCAGCCCCTCCATCAGCTCTTCATCGCTGTTTACAATCTCGGATGAAATCGTCATCCCTCTATACTGCCCTGACAGAAGCGGTACAATATCCGAAACCGGCACCGGTGCGCAGGAGCCAAGGGTGATTGTCCTTCTGCTCTTGTCAAAAAGCCGGACCCGTTCTACCATGTCCCGTTCCTGCTCCAGAATCTTCCGGGCATACTCTGCAGTAAGCCTGCCATTTTCATTTAGTGCAAGCCTGTTTTTCTGACGGTGAAACAGCGGGACTCCCATCAGCTCCTCCAGCTTCTGCATCGAATGGCTGAGGGCCGGCTGTGATATATGAAGATATTCCGCTGCAGCCGAAAGCGTTCCATATGTTTCAAACGCCACCAGCTGTTCCAGAAGATAGATTTCAATCATGTAAGCATCTCTCCTTTTTACTATTCATTTCAATTATAGCACAATTCGGAACCTGTATTGTACTTTTCTGAAAGGATCCGCTACAATAAAGTCATCAAAAAAAATGGAGGTAAAAATCATGGAATATGTTACTTTAAATAATGGAATCAAAATGCCGCTGGAAGGATTTGGTGTATTCCAGGTACCGGACCCGGCACAGTGCAAACAGGCTGTTCTGGATGCTATAAACAGCGGTTATCGTCTGATCGACACTGCTGCCGCCTATATGAATGAAGAAGCTGTCGGCGCAGCAATCAAGGAAAGCGGAGTAGACCGCAGCGAACTTTTCATCACAACCAAGCTCTGGGTACAGGATGCAGACTACGAAAGCGCAAAGAAAGCAATCGAGACTTCTCTTGAAAAACTGGGACTTGATTACCTTGATCTGTACCTGATCCATCAGCCGATGGGTGATTATGCAGGAGCTTACCGTGCAATGGAAGAGGCTTACAAAGAAGGTAAACTTCGTGCTATCGGTGTCTGCAACTTCTATCCGGCACGTCTGGCAGACCTTTGCGAGACAGTCGATGTGATCCCGGCAGTCAACCAGGTAGAGCTTCATCCATTCTTCCAGCAGGAAGACGCTCTTGCACTGATGAAGGAATACGGCGTACGTCCGGAAGCATGGGGACCATTCGCAGAAGGAAACCACGGCATCTTTACTCATCCGGTTCTTTCTTCTATCGGAGAAAAATACGGAAAGAGCGCAGCACAGGTTGCTCTTCGCTGGAACGTACAGCGCGGCGTTGTCGTAATTCCAAAATCCGTTCACAAAGACCGTATGGAACAGAACATGAACATCTGGGATTTTGAGCTCAGCGAAGAAGATATGAACGAAATCGCAAAACTGGATATCGGACACAGCGAAATCGTAAACCACGATGATCCGAACTTTGTAAAAATGCTTCATGGCTTAAAAGTACATGAATAAAAAACAGAAACAACATTGAAAAACCAGGTATGAAAAGGGAGAGGCCGCAAACCTCTCCCTCTTTGTTATTCGTCGTCCGACAGCGTCAGGACTGCCGTAATACTTCCTTTTCCAAGTACCTGTTTCAATTCTGTCTCTGACAGATTCTGGACCTTTCCAAGCCTCGTAAAATTCCACGTATTCGGTGCATAATAGATAACGAGAAGATTCCCTTCCGAAAGGATCACATCTCCGGCTTCGGTTGTAATCGTTTCGTCGTTCGTCGGAAACTGCATCCCAAAGCTTCCGAACTTTTCCATATGGGCATAATCTTTCATTTCTATTGTAAACGGGCCTTTCTTCAGCAGTTCTTTCACTGCCTCCGCCGAACTGTTCTCGTATAATTTCACCTGAATGGTCGTTCCATTCACTTCCATATTCATCATGATTCCATTCTCCTTTGCAAGCTTTTATTTCTCTTATAAACTGGTCAAAACAGGGTTGTTCAGATAATCGTACACTCGCCTGATCTCACTGATTTTTCGGGTGTCCAGCATGGACGGACAGTTTTTGTCCAGTTCCGCGATCCGCTGCATGTCTTCTGCATCCAGTTCAAAATCCCAGATCTTTCTGTTTTCTTCCATGCGCTCCCTATGAACCGATTTCGGAATGACAATGACGCCCTGCTGCACATTCCAGCGCAGGAGAATCTGAGCCGGTGTCTTCTGATGTTTCGCCGCAATCTCCATCAGCACCGGTTCCTCAAACATTCCCTTCAATCCTTCCGCAAAAGGTGCCCAGGCCTCCGGCTGCACGCCGAGCTCTTCCATCAGCTGCAGATCTTCTGCGCGCTGGTAATGCGGGTGGCGCTCAATCTGATTGACCTGCGGTTTGATTTCCACGTTATAGCAGAAGTCAAGCAGGCGGTCCGGAAGGAAATTGCAGACTCCGATGGCACGAATCCGCCCTGCCCGGTACAACTCTTCCATTGCCCGCCACGATCCATAATAGTCGCCAAACGGCATATGGATCAAATACAGATCCAGATAGTCAAGCCCCAGCCGTTTCAGGGAATCCTCAAATGCCTTCATCGTGTTGTCATAGCCCATTTCCTGAATATATGCTTTTGTCGTAATAAAAAGTTCCTCCCGCTGGATGCCGCAGGTTTTGACTGCCCGGCCGACCGCCTCTTCATTCTGATAGGAACTGGCCGTATCAATCAAACGATAACCGGATTCTATCGCATTTCTTACGACCTGCTCACACTCCTGCTCCGGTATCTGGAACACGCCAAATCCTTCCATTGGCATGGAAACTCCATTCGACAGTTTCACTGTTTCCGTCATAAAATCCGCCTCCTGCATTTTTTATTGATGACAGCAGACCGTCCGCACGGCGGCTGTCACCTGTTTGATTTGGTTAATTGAAAAATTAATTGCAACATAGGTTGTTGCAGTTAGAATTACAAGGCATATGGGCCATGAAGTTGCAGTTGTAACTTCATGGTTTCTTTTTG
>QWCV01001725.1_pt1 | contig 19825 bp, 19 predicted proteins | sample 1972621 | NCBI WGS metagenome assembly QWCV01 (sample SAMN09866699, study PRJNA288562) | Human gut metagenome isolate pre2_stool, whole genome shotgun sequencing... | isolation source: gut | host: Homo sapiens | place: USA: California | reverse complement strand
TCCCGCGATCTCCTCATCGGTCTTGTTGCTCTTCATGGCCAGAAAGAGGCCGCCGGGCTTGACATAGGGCAGGCACAGCTCCGCCAGCATGGGCATGGCGGCCAGAGCCCGGGAGACCGCCACATCGTACTGCTCCCGATGGGTCTTTCGCCGGGACAGCTCCTCCGCCCGGCCCTTCAGCAGCACCACATCCGGCAGGTCCAGTTCCCGGCAGAGCTCTGTGAGCCACTCCACCCGTTTCCCCAGGCTGTCCAGCAGGGTCAGACGGATGGTGGGGTCCAGAATCCGCAGGACCAGGCCGGGAAACCCCGCCCCGGTTCCCACGTCGATGAGCTTTCTTCCCCCCAGGGCCCGGGTGGGCAGAAGGGCCGCGCTGTCCAGAAAGTGCAGGGTCATCACATCCGCCGGGTCCGTGATGGCGGTGAGGTTCATCACCTGGTTTTTCTCCAGCAGCCGCCGGCAGTAAAGCCCCAGCCGCTCCACCGCCTCCGGCGTGTAGGGCACCCCCAGCCGGGTCAGCCCCCGGCACAGGAGGTCTCTTTGCTCCTCTGTCATTGTTTCCACCTCAAAACGCCATGATTTTTCCCGAGGCAAAGGCATAGGTGTACATAATCACCAGGAACACCATAAAGGCAATCCCGATCCACGCTTTGATCCGGGTGCTTCTGCTGTACGGCCGATAGGGCTCTTTTTCCGGGGGATGCTCGACCTCTCCCTCTGACAGCGGAGGCTGAGAAGGGGACTCCGCCGGAGGAGGAGAGGCCTCCGCCGGTTCCTTTCGCTTTTCTGGTTCCATCGTCGTCTCCTTTTCCGTGGGGGCCTTCCGCGTTTTGCCAATCGGGGCGGGCTCCCTCACTTTTTGCTGATGACCTCCAGACCGCCCAGATACTTCTGGAGGACTTCCGGGACTTTCACGCTACCGTCCTTTAACTGATTCTGCTCCACCATGGCGGGGAAGATGCGGCTGGTGGCCAGACCGGAGCCGTTGAGGGTATGGAGGAATTCCGGCTTCCCGGTGGCCTCCCGGCGGAAACGGATGTTCCCCCGGCGGGCCTGGTAGTCCCGGGCGTTGGAGACCGAGGAGACCTCCTTGTACCCCTGCATGGAGGGGATCTGAATCTCAATATCATAGGTCCGGGCCATGGAGGCCGAGCAGTCCCCGGCGGCCAGCTTCACCGTGCGGAAGTGGAAGCCCAGGCCCTTTACCAGGTTCTCCGCCTTGGTCACCAGCTCGTCAAAGGCGTCGTCAGAGTCCTCCGGGCGGGTGAACTGGAACATCTCCACTTTGTTGAACTGGTGTCCCCGGACCATGCCCCGCTCCTCTGCCCGGGCAGACCCGGCCTCCCGGCGGAAGCAGGGGGTGTAGGCAAAGAACTTCTTGGGCAGGTCGGCCTCGGCCAGAATCTCGTCCCGGTAAATGCTGGCCAGGGCAGCCTCAGCGGTGGGGAGCATGTAGTGGGTGCGGTCGTCGGTGGGGTTCTGGATCTTATAGACCTCATCGGCAAACTTGGGGAACTGACCGGCGGTCTCCCCGCACTGGTACTCCAGCATGTGGGGGGGCAGGATGAACTCATATCCGTCGGCCAGGTGGGTATCAATGAAGTAGTTCAGCAGAGCCCACTCCAGCCGGGCCCCCAGGCCGGTGTACATCCAGAAGCCGGACCCGGCCAGCTTCACCCCCCGGGTGTAGTCGATGAAGCCCAGGTCGGTGCACAGGTCCACGTGATGTTTCGGGGGAAAGTCGAACTTGTGGGGCTCCCCGAAATAGCGCAGGGGCTCGTTGTTCTCCTTGCCGCCGGGCTTCAGGTCCTCGTCGGGGAGGTTGGGCAGGGAGAGCATCAGGGTGCGGTACTCCGCCTCCACGGTGCGGAGGGTCTCATCGTTGGCCGCAATCTGGCTTTTCAGCTCCCCCATGCGCTGGAAGACAGGCGCGGTGTCCTCCCCGGCCTTCTTCAGCTGGGGGATGGTTTTGGAGACCTTGTTCTGCTCGGCTTTCATCTGCTCGGTGGCGAAGATGATGTCCCGGCGTTCCTTGTCCAGAGCTAAGATCCGGTCCACCTCTTGGTCACAGTTGACTTCCTTGGCCCGGAGCCCAGCCTTGACCTTCTCCGGGTCTTCCTTGATGCGCTTGATGTCCAGCATTGCTATCACCTCATAAATTCTTTCCCTCTGTGTTTCACGTGAAACAACAGGGTTGGATTTTTCTCTCTCAAAACAGCATGGCGTAAATGGAACGGTAGGTATCGGCAGGGGAGTCCGCCCCCTCCACCACAGATTCGGTGGGCAGGCTGCTCTCCAGGCCGGTCTCCTCAAAGGCCTCCACCAGCTCCCGGGCCCGGGTGTAGGAGGTCCGGGTGGCTGCCTCAATCTGCCGCAGCCACTCCAGGGCCTCCACCTGCTTTTGCTGGGCCTGGACCTGCTCCTCCAGGGCCTGCTTGTCCTCTAACTCATACTGGAGGCGTTGGTTTTCCAGCTGGAGGTCGGCAATCTCCTGGGTGTTGCTGATGGAGTCGTTTAGGTCCTGAAGGGCCAGATGGTTGCGCTGCTGCATCACAAAGGAGATCAGCAGCAGCAAAAGAGCCACACAGAACAAAACGGTCAGATAGACCTTCACCGGCCGGCTCTTGCTCTTGGGCTTGTCCGGAGGGGCCGGGGGATGGGCCGGAGGCATCTCCGCCTCCGGCGGGGTCTTGGGTGCTTCTTCCGGGTTCATGGTTTTCTCCGCTCCTTTCCGGTGTCCAGGGCGGAGAGGGCCTGCATGAGCCCTTCCAGGTCCTCCTGGTCATAGTATTCCAGGGCAATTTTTCCCTTTTTCTTCCCCTGGGTGATGGTCACCCGCCGCCCCAGCCCCGCGGTGAGCTGACGTTCCGCCTCCTTATAGTAGAGGCGGAGCGGGGAGGGGGCGGGGCGCGCCTGGGCAGGCTGGTCCTGGGCCTGGAGCCGCTGGCGGATTCGCTCCTCGGTCTCCCGCACAGAGTACCCCTTCTCCATAATCTCCCCGGCAAACTGAATCTGTTCCTCCGGGGCGGGCAGGGACAGCAGCGCCCGGCCGTGGCCGGCGGAGAGGTTGCCCTGCTCAATGAGCCATTGGACCTCCTGGGGCAGGGACAGCAGCCGCATGGCGTTGGCCACCGCGGGGCGGGATTTGCTCACCCGGTGGGCGGCCTCCTCCTGGGTCAGGCCGTAGTCCTGGATGAGGCTCCGGTATCCCGCGGCCTCCTCCATGGGGTTCAGGTCCTCCCGCTGGAGATTTTCAATGAGGCCCAGCTCCATCACCTTTCGGTCGTCGGCTTCGATGATGGTGGCGGGGACTTCCTCCAGCCCCGCCATGCGGGCCGCCCGCCAGCGGCGCTCCCCGGCGATGATCTGATAATAGCCTGAGGCCAGCCGGCGCACGGTCAGGGGCTGGATCATGCCGTGCTGGCGGATGGACTCCGCCAGGTCCGCCAGGGCCTCCTCTTCAAAATGTTTTCTGGGTTGGTTCAGGCCCGGCTCCACCTGGGCGATGGGGAGGCTCACAGAGCCCCCTGTCTGGGCCTGGAGGGAGCTATCCCCCAACAGCGCGTCCAGCCCTCTTCCTAAGGCCATGTTATCCTTCCTTTCCTGGCAGAGGATTGTGTTCCAGCAGCTCCTCTGTCAATCGCTGATAGGCCACCGATCCCCGGGAAGAACCGTCATAGGCGTTCACCGGCTTGCCGTGGCTGGGGGCCTCGGAGAGCCGGACATTCCGGGGGATGACGGTGGCAAAGACCTTCCCCGGGAAATGGCGCTTGACCTCCTCCGCCACCTGGAGGGAGAGGTTGGTGCGGCCGTCGTACATGGTCAGCAGCAGCCCCTCCAGGTCAATCCCGGGGTTCAGCCGCCCCTTGACAATGCGGATGGTGGACAGAAGATCGCTCAACCCCTCCAGGGCGTAGTACTCACACTGCACCGGCACCAGGACGGTGTCCGCCGCGCAGAGACAGTTTAAGGTCAGCAGCTCCAGGGAGGGGGGGCAGTCGATGAGAATAAAGTCATACTGGGATGCCACCTTGGCCAGGGCGTCCTTCAGCAGGTACTCCCGGCGCTCCATGGGGATCATCTCCACCGAGGCCCCGGCCAGGGCCTTGTTGGCCGGCAGCACATCGCTGTACTGGGTGTGGACAATGGCGCTCTCCACCGGGGCGCCGCTGATGAGCACATCATACACCGTGGGGAACACCGCCCCCTTGTCCACGCCAAACCCCGAGGTGGCGTTGCCCTGGGGGTCAAAGTCGCAGACCAGCACCCTGGCCCCCACAGCCTGGAGGCAGGAGCCCAAATTGACGCAGCTGGTGGTTTTCCCCACGCCGCCCTTCTGGTTGACAAAGGCGATGGTTTTGGCCATGGTCTCCCTCCCTTTTCCTGGTTTGCCCGTCACAGCAAAGTCTTACCATATTCCCGGGCTTTATCAACTTACAGCAGGCTTAAATTATACTCCATTCCATAGGTTCTTTGCAAGGGATATTTGGGAGAAAGCCGGGGTTTTTCAAGGGAATTCCACCGCCGGACAGGGGAGTTTCGGGGAATTTCCCGGTGGAAAAAAGGATGGATGTTTCACGTGAAACATCCATCAAAGGTGAAAGGATATGCAAGGAAAACTCAGGCCGGCCCGCTGGGGGCTTTGGCCTTCGGGATCCGTATGGTGAGCAGGATGTCGTCCCCTTCCTCCACCCGCTGGCACTTGGCGTCCACCCCTGCCGAGCGCATGACGGTGAGACTGTGGTCCAGGGTATTGAGGAAAAACCGGACATCCCGAATGAACAAAGGCCGGCGGACCTTCTTCTCCTTGGCCTGGTCTCGGAGAACCTCCTCCACGTAACGCTCGGTCCGGGAGACGGTCCAGCCCTCCTTCACCAGCAGTTCCGCCCCCTCCTTTTGGGCCTCGGGGGTGGGCAGGCGAAGGAGAGCCCGGGCGTGGCGCTCGGTAAAGCCGTTTTTCCGCAGGAGGGTGAGTACCTCCTGGGGCAGACGAAGGAGCCGCAGCTTGTTGGCCACCGCCGACTGGGATTTTCCCACTTTGGCGGCCGCCTCCTCCTGGGACAGGCCATAGACGGAGATGAGCCGCTCCAACGCCTTGGCCTCCTCCCAGAAATCCAGGTCACGCCGCTGAAGATTCTCAATCAGGGAGAGCAGACAGGAGCTCTCCCGAGAGACCTCCAGGACCAGACAGGGAACCTGTTCCAGGCCGCAGATCATGGCGGCCCGCAGCCGGCGCTCCCCGGCAATGAGCTCATAGCGCCCACCGCCCTTGCGCCGGACGGAAAGGGGCTGGAGAATTCCATGGACACGAATGCTCTCTGCCAGCTCAGTGAGCCCGTCCGGGTCAAAGTATCGGCGGGGCTGGTCGGGGTTGGGAGAAATATAATCCGGCGATATCATGGTCACCCGGGTGCTTTCCATCAACCCTCGTCTATATAAAACCGGCATTTCTCTGGCCTCCTTTCTAAGAACATCCAGAGTTTACCATTTTTTGGAAGGGAAGTCTTGGGAAGCGTGTCGACGGAACTGGATTTTGTTTGCTTTTGGAATAAGCGGGCAGGGGGGCGGGGGATGCTGGCGGGTTTTCCCGCAATTCCAGGAAGAAGGACGGTGGGAACGAGGAAGAAAAATATCCCTCCGGACAGTTGTCCGGAGGGATTATTTGGATCAAAAAAGTCCGTTGGATTACCGCTTATTGGAGCGTCTCCAGATGCCCATCTTCTCGGCGTCCTTGATCAGGTCCTCACGGAACTGGGGATGCGCGATGGAGATGATCTTGTCCGCACGCTCCCAGGTGTTCAGGCCCTTGAGGTTGATCATGCCGTACTCGGTGACCAGGTACTGCACGGTGGAACGGGGGTCGGTGCAGATGGAGCCGGGGGTCAGGGTGGGCACGATGCGGGACTTCAGCTGGCCATCCTTGCCCTTCATGGCGGAGGACAGGCAGATGAAGGACTTACCGCCCTTGGACAGATAGGCGCCCATGACGAAGTCCAGCTGGCCGCCGGTGCCGGAGATCTGCTTGATGCCGGCGGACTCGGCGTTCACCTGACCGAAGAGGTCCAGGTCCACGATGTTGTTGATGGAGATGAAGTTGTCCAGCTGTGCAATGACGCGCACGTCGTTGGTGTAGTCCACGGGAGCGCCCATGACCTCGGGGTTCATGTTCACGTAATCATACATCTTCTTGGTGCCGGCGGCGAAGGCATAGACCTGACGGCCATAGTCCAGGGACTTGTTCTTGCCGTTGATCTTGCCGGCCTTGGCGATGTCCACGAAGGCGTCCACGTACATCTCGGTGTGCACGCCCAGGTCCTTCAGGTCGGACTCGGCGATGAGAGCGCCCACGGTGTTGGGCATGCCGCCGATGCCCAGCTGCAGGCAGGCGCCGTTGGGGATCTCGGGCACGATGAGGTTGGCCACGGTGCGGTCCACGTCGGTGGGGGGCACGGAGCCCAGCTCGGGGATGGAGGGGTTGTTGCCCTCTACCACGTAGGTCACGTCAGCGATGTTCAGCTCTGCCTTGTACAGGCCGTAGACGGGGGGCAGGTTCTTGTTGACCTCCACCACGATATGCTTGGCACGGGCGCACATGTCATACAGGTGGGAGGGAGCCAGGGAGAAGGAGAAGTTGCCGTGCTCGTCCATGGGGGGCACCTGGGTGAAGACCACGTCCACGGGGTCCAGGTTCTCCCGGTAGAAGCGGGGCAGCTCGGAATAGCGCATGGGGGAGAACCAGCCCATGCCCTTGGCGATGATCTTACGGTCAATGCCGGAGCAGTGCCAGGAGTGCCAGGCGAAGTGCTCCCCGGCGTCGTCGGCCTTGGCGATCTCGGGCATCCACATGGTCACGCCGCCGCGGACCTTCACGTCCTCCAGCTCATTCTGACGGGCGGCCAGAGCCTTGTCCAGCTCCACGGGGTGGTTGGTGCACCAGGTGTAGTCCACCCAGTCGCCGGACTTGACCAGCTTGGCAGCCTCAGCGGCGGTGGTCAGCTTGCTTTGATACAGTGCCTGAAAATCCATCGTTCTTGTCTCCTTTTCTAAATAAAAAGAATAAAACTCATACTGCCCCGGGCGCTGGCCTGGGGGAGCATCCTCCTCCCCGGCACAGGGCCGAAAAAGAAGAGGGATAAAATAATCAGGTACAGTTTATCGGGGTTCGAAAAAAAAGTCAAGCAAAACCTTGCATTTTTCATACTTTCTTCTTGCATTTTCAACCCCAAACACCGCCGCTGGTAAAACCGCTGAAAAACCATGGGATTTCCTCTTTTTTTCCGTGGTTTTTTTGGCGGACTTCCCCCCTTGCCAGGGTGTGCGCCATCCAGTAAAATAAAGGTATTATCCTCTATTTTCATCAGAAGCCGTGTGGAAAGGGGCGTTTTTTGTGGAAGCATTGAAGCAGCGGATTCAGCGGGACGGAAAGATCCGGGGAAACAACGAGGTGCTCAAGGTGGACAGCTTTCTCAACCACCAGATGGACGTGGCCTTCCTGGAGGAGATCGGACGGGAATTCCGCCGGCGGTTCGCAGGATGTCAGGTGGACCGGATTCTCACCATTGAGGCCTCCGGCATCGGCATCGCCTGCCTGGCCGCGCCGGCCTTTGACCACGTGCCAGTGGTTTTCGCCAAGAAGAACAAGACCAAAAACATCGACGGGAACGTGTATCTCAGCCAGGTGGAGTCCTTCACCCAGGGCAAGCGTCCCTATCCCATTTTCGTCTCCAAGGAGTTTCTGCACCCCGGGGAACGGGTCCTGCTCATCGACGATTTCCTGGCCAACGGCAGCGCCCTGAGCGCCCTGATTGACCTGGTCCATCAGGCCGGCGCCCAGGTGGTGGGGGCGGGCATTGTCGTTGAGAAGGCCTTCCAGCCCGGCGGGGCCCTCATCCGGGGCAAGGGTGTGCGGGTGGAATCCCTGGCCCGGATCGAAAGCATGGACGAGGAGGACGGCATCACCTTCTGTGACTGAGGGCAGTCTGACGGAGGGGGACGGTCTTCCGTCATGGCGCCTCCGCGCCCGCCCGCTCCGATCCCGCCGGCGTCATGTCCGTTTGTTTCCAAGCGGCCGCCGGAAAACCCGGAAAATAGATTGGTTCTGTCAAAAAGGCGGTCAGTCTGTCCGACTGACCGCCTTTCGTGCTGTCCGGCCTCAGCCCGCCGCCAGCTGCTGGATAAACCGACGGGTCCGGGCCTTCTCCTTTCCACTGGGGTCTGCAAAACGAAAAAAGGGCAGAAAAAGAGGGCCTGCGTAAACCACTCGCCGGCCCTGTTTTTCCGAAGGTTAAAAAATGAAAAGAAGCTTTCTTGACTCTTGCAAGGATATCTTACCAAGGACTTGTTACAAAAAAAGGCTACAAATGTTACAGAATCTTTAAGTTTTCGGGACTTTTTTTCCGCACCTGGGCAAAGAAGTCCTGGAGGAGCTGGACGCACTCCTCCTCCAAAATATGCCCCACGATCTTGGGGTGGTGGCGGAAGTCCTCCTCAAAGAGGTTGAGGATAGACCCGCAGGCTCCGAAGCCGGCGTCTTTGGCCCCGTAGTAGAGCTCTGGAATCCGGGCGGAGAGGATGCCCCCGGCGCACATGGGGCAGGGCTCCAGGGTGACATAGAGCCGGGCGCCCTTGAGACGCCAGTCCCCATGGGACCGGCAGGCGTCGGTGATGGCGGCCAGCTCGGCATGGGCCAGGGGGCTTTTGTCCTCCTCCCGGCGGTTGCGGCCCCGGCCGATGATCTGACCGGCCCGGTCCACAATGACGCAGCCCACGGGGACCTCCCCGGCGGCGGCGGCCTCCCGGGCCAGGGCCAGGGCCTGGCGCATGTAGTCTTCGTGGGTCATGTCTCTGCCTCCTGTCCGTTTCTGGCCCTATTGTAACGGATTGCCCGCCTGGGTGCAAGGGAAATGTGCTTTTCTGCGGGTGTGCTGGCAGGAGGCCATTCCGGCAAGAGATAGCAGGGGACTGTTTTGAGTAAATTCGTTTCCTCGTGTCCTAATATTTGCGAATCCTTTTCCGTTGACAGGTCTAATAAATTTGAGTACAATAAATACGTAGCATTTTGGCGTGATAGCATCTTAAATGAATACAAAAATTCCCTGTTGACGAAACGGGGAATCTAACATATGTAGTGGAAGCAGAGACACTTCCATTATAGATCGGCAAGGTCAACAAGCCAATTAAAAATTAGGTCGGCAAGACCACCCAAGCATTGCTTGGTAAAGGCCATAGATTGTTCTATGGCCTTTCATTCTATCAGGAGCCGTAATATGGAGAAATATATAAAGTCGATTACTGCATTAAAATAAATTAACTTTGTCCAATATAAAGCTGAAGAAAAAATCGTGGCAGTTAAAGAATTGATTTTGAAACATAGCTTTAATGATGAAAGTTTATTAAATAACCCCAAAAAGAGTTTTTTTCAGACCGTTGGAACGGCAGAAACGGTGGCTTCCCAGCCGGGGCCCCATTTCTTTGAAGAAATAGGGGAAAGAACTCTCGGGGCTCTGCCCCGAGACCCCGCCGGGGAAAAGAGTTTCTTTTCCCCGGACCCTTTTTCTCCAGGCTGGGGTGGAAGCAGCGATTTTCTTCTATCGGCCTACCTGGCCTGCGGCCTCCAAGACCAACGCCTCATGGCCCGCCCACCAGCTCGGGCGGGCGGGAGAGGTGATTCATAGACGGGAGGAAAAAACGGGAACCCGAACGGTTACTTTCTGCCTTCTCCCAAAGGGTACCTGTCCACGTCCCCAGCCCGCCCAGCCGGTGGGCGGGCCGTTACGAGCCTTTCGCTGTGAGGGCCGCAGGCCGGGTATCCTGTAAGAAGTACAGCCTCCTCCCACACCACCCCACCAGAGAAGGGAGTCCAGAGGGAAGAGCCTCTTCCCTCTGGGGTTCTTTCCCCCATTTCTTCCCAAGAAATGGGGCCCCGGCTGGGCAAGCCATCGTTCCCTGCCGTTCCAACGGCGTGGGCCAATCCCCACAACCTCCCCGCCGGACAAGCCATCCATATTCCCAGGTCATACACCTGACAAACCTACTGTGTCACTGCGAAAAAAATATACGCCTTGTCCAACTTTTTTTATCCGTTTTCGCCCTTTATAATCTTTCACAAAGAGAAAGAAATGGAGCGATTCCGGTGAAAGATATTCTGAAAGAGATCACCAGGCTCCGTCTGTCGCGGAATTGGTCTGAGTATGAATTGGCGATACGCTCCAATTTGTCCCCCTCCACCATCTCTACATGGTATCGAAAAAACCAAACCCCTACCATCCCTTCCCTGGAAAAAATCTGCAAGGGGCTGGGAATTACGCTGTCCCAGTTTTTTGCAGAGGGAGAGGACACCCTCTCCTTGACCCAGGAACAGCGAGAAATGCTGGACAGCTGGTCCTCCCTCAACGAGAAACAGCAAGAGATCTTCCTGGCATTGCTCAAAGCGAAAGGAGAATGACCATGCACGTCAACGACATTTTAACCGCCATGCGTCAGCGTATGTTTACCCCGGAGCTGACAAACTCCCTCCTGGCCGCCTATTGGAAGGAGCTGGAGGAGGAAGATGAAGAGGACGAAATAGAGTTTCAGCGCAGCCACCGGATTCTGGAAGAGAAGCTCACCCCAGTCCAGAAAGATATCTTGCGGGACATGGAGGTCCTTTGCGCCAAAAATGTGGATTATGCGCTGGAATTTGCGTTTCATCGAGGGGTTTATATTAGTTTTGAACAGCTTTTTGTGGAAAACACGGAGAAGCACCCCTTCACGGAACTGGTCTGCTCCAAAATTCTCCACAACCCGGAAATGCAAACGCTGTTTCCGTATGCCAGCACCAGAGATCAATTCAACCAGTGCGCCTCCCTCTTGGAAGAGCAGTTGGAAAAGGAATGGCGGGAGCACGTCACCACCATTTACTGCGGTTGGGATGACCGGCTGTATGCGGTCCTGCGCCATGGCTTTTACCTGGGGTATCGCTACGGCCTGTACATCATGGATCAAGTGAGACCGGTCGGCTCTATGGGGGACATGGCAGGGAAAATTCTGCTCACGGAACATGAACTGGCCTTTACCCTCACCGGGGAGGAACGGGAACGGCGGCAGGCGATTTTAGCGCGGAGACGGGCCCATAGAGAGAATGCCTCGGCAGAGGAACAGGAAACCGCGTCCCCTTCCTCTCCGGCAACATAATAGTTACGCCTCCCTTTTTTCAGGGAGGCGTTTTTCCTCTTTTGATCCATCCGCTTCTCCCGCCCAGACAGCCCCTCTAAGGCGGCGGCAGTCCGCCCCCTTTGCTCCCGGCCCCCATGGCCTGCAGGGCCGCCAAGTAGAGCAGCAGTCCAAAGCACAGCCCCCCCACCGCAGCGGGAAAGGAGACCAGGCCGGCCCGAAGCAGCACCGTCTCCATCAAATCCCCGCAGGAGGCCGCCAGGCAGGCGGCCAGGGTGGGGGCGGTAAACCAGGAAAACACCGGCAGGGAAAGCCCAATTTCCCGGGAAACCACCCGCCAGCTGAGCACCGCTCCCAGCAGGGCCGACAAGGCAAAGCTAAAGGCATACCCCCCCATGCCCCACCGGCCCACCGTCAGGCAGGTGAGCACCAGCTGCACACTGTCCGCGGCCAGGGCGATTCCCGCCGAAGCCCCCTGGCGGTTGACCCCGCTCAAAACGCAGGCCGAGAGGGTCTGCCAGCAGGAGAAGAGCACCCCCAGGGCCAGCAGCGGGAGATGATCCCCCACCCGGTCATCCCGGTACAGGCTCTGCCCGATGGCCGAGCCCAGCACCGCCAGCAGGGCCAGGGCGGGAATGAGGATCAGATTGGCCGCCCCCACCGACCGCTTCACCTGCCGGCGGATGGCCTCCTTCTGTCCCAGGGCGGAATACTGGGAGAGCTTGGGGGTGAGTACCAGCCCCAGGGCGCTGAGAAAGGCCGTGGGCAGCAAGAGCATGGGCAGCGTCATGCCAAAGGTCACGCCGTAGGCCGACACCGCCTCCCCCTGGTCCATTCCCCCCTGGACCAGCAGCCGGGGGATGAGCACCGCGTTGGCCGAGGAGATGAGATTCCCCAGCAGGGCCGCAAACCCCAGGGGCAGGGCGATCCGCCCAATCTTGCCCCGGAGGGCCTTGGGGGTCAGTTTCTCCCCGGACAGACCCGCCGGAGGCCCCAAGTACACCCGGAAGAGCACCGTCTGGGTGAGGGCGGAGACCACCTCGCACAGGGCCATGCCCAGCACAATGGTCCCCACGGCCTTCTCGGCGGTGTCGGGCGCCAGGCGCCACAGCAGGGCCAGCACCAGCAGGGACCGGAGGACCTGCTCCGCCAGCTCCGTGATGGCGGCGGGGTAGACCCGGCCCGTGCCGTAAAAATAGTGCTTCTGGAGATTTTCCGTCCCCGTCAGCAGCAGACAGGGGACCAGGAGGATGAGCCCCAGCTGGGTTCTTGCGTCCCCCAAAAGATACACCGAGGCCCCGTCCGAAAAGAGCAGCAGCAGGGAACAGGGCATCAGGGCCAGCAGGAAAAACAGCTTCACCGCCTGGCCCCGGACCTGGTAAATGGCCCGCTGGTTCCCCAGGGCCTGGTACCAGGCGGAGAGATTGGACACCGCCGTGGTCAGCCCCACAGAGGTCAGGGACAGCAGCACCGAATACACCGGCAGGATCAGCTGATACAGCCCCAAAATCTCCGCCCCCGCCAGACGGGTCAGCCCAATCCGATACACAAACCCCACCAGCTGGGACAACACCCCCGTGATGGTCAGCACCGCCACACCGCGCACCCGCTCACCTCCTGTTCCTCTCACTGTATGAGAGGCCGGAGGGAAACTATGCCAAAAAACCGCCCTCCCTGTGATGGGAGGGCGGAAGTGTGTACTATGCTTTCCACCTTTGCAGCAGCCAGAGCACCGCAATCAGATTCAGAGAGATAAAAAAGAATACCGTCCCTTCGGACAACGACACAACAAAGTGCGACTGAGCTATCGCCTGCCAGGTCATGTTATCGGACAAAATATGCTCGAAGAGCCGCAGAATTCCATATTCCAAGAGCCCCAGAAGAAAAGAAAACAGGAGGGAGAGGGGATAGGAGAAAAGCATCAGCAAAAAGCAGGGCCATTGTTTTTTCATATCGTTCAGAAATCACCCGCCTATACGACAATTCACATAAAATAACACCTCTGTACTCTTGTACTTTAACATTAGGAAGATTGATTTGTCAACAAAAACACCAGTGTATTCGGTTCAATTTTTGTATGAAACTGAAAATACGATTTCTCTCTCCCTCACGAAAAGCAGAAACTGCAAGGGGAAGCTTCCCTTGCTGCTGCAAGAGAAACAAATCCTTTTCTTCCGGACCCTTTCCCAGATTTCCCGCCTCCGACTCCTCACAGGAAAGCTGGAGACACCAGACCTTGGGAAGAAAGAAAACGCAGGCTCACTTGCAAAATTTTCAACTTTTTACCCATATGAAGGGATCGGTGCAGGAAAGGCCAGGGGAGTCTATCATTTTTACGGAAATTGGTTGTTTTCTCTCCCTTTTTTCGGTAAAACGGCGAAAAGGTTTGCCTTGTCCCTTGGGCGAAAATACAGTATACTATTTTGTGAAGTATTTATATACAGGGGTAGCATGCCCTGTATGACCAATGTTAGGAGGAAATCCCTATGGCATTTGTTGAGGTCACCAAAAAGGACCACATCGCGGTTGTCACCATGAACCGCCCCGAGGCGCTCAACGCCCTGAACAAGGCCGTTTTCACGGACCTGGAGGTCGCCCTGGACGACGTGGAAAAGGACGATGAGGTCTATGTTGTCATCATCACCGGCGCAGGCCGGGCATTCATCGCCGGCGCCGACATCGGCGAGATGGCACCCATGAATGTGGCGGAAGGTCTGGCCTTCAGTGAGCTGGGCAACCGCATTCTCATGCGGGTGGACATGATGGAGAAGCCCACCATCGCTGCGGTCAACGGCTTCGCCCTGGGCGGCGGCTGCGAGATGGCCCTGGCCTGCGACATCCGCATCGCTTCCGAGAAGGCCAAGTTCGGCCAGCCCGAGGTGGGTCTGGGCATCATCCCCGGCTTCGGCGGCACCCAGCGTATGGCCCGAATCATCGGCACCGGCCCCGCCATGGAGCTGATCTACACCGCCGACACCATCGACGCCCAGCGCGCCCTGGAGATCGGCATGGTCAACCACGTGGTCCCCGCTGACCAGCTGATGGACGAGGCCATGAAGCTGGCCCAGAAGATCTGCACCAACGCCCAGAAGGCCATCCGCGCATCCAAACTGGCCATCCGCCGCGGCATTGACTGCGACATCTCCACCGCTGTAAGCTATGAGGCCCTGGCTTTCGCCACCTGCTTCGGCACCGAGGACCAGAAGGAAGGCATGCAGGCTTTCCTGGAGAAGAGAAAGGAAAAGCACTTCAAGAACAAGTAAGCTTTTCTCTCCCTTTGCTTTTTTCCGTCTCCTCCCGTGGGGAGGGACAACCGATTGTTTTCTAAACTATAAAATTGGAGGAACACCACAATGGCTATCAATAAGATTATGGTGCTGGGCGCCGGCACCATGGGTATGGGGATCGCTCAGGTTTTCGCTGAGGCTGGCAAGACCGTTCTCGTCCGCGACATCGCCGATGCTTTCATTCAGCGGGGCGAGGGCGTGCTGAAGAAGAACCTGGAGAAGAAGGTCGCCAAGGGCAAGATCACCGAGGAGCAGAAGAACGACATGCTCTCCCGGGTCTCCTTCACCCTGGAGCTGGCCGACGCCAAGGACTGCGACCTGGTGGTAGAGGCTGCCATCGAGGTTCTGGACATCAAGAAGGGCATCTTCAAGGAGCTCGACGAGATCTGCAAGCCTGAGACCATCCTGGCTTCCAACACCTCCTCCATCTCCATCACCGCCATCGCCGCCGCCACTAAGCGCCCCGAGAAGGTGCTGGGCATGCACTTCTTCAACCCCGCCCCCGCTATGAAGCTGGTGGAAGTCATCCGCGGCGCCCGCACCAACGACGAGACCTTCCAGGCTGTCTACGGCTGCGCCAAGGAGATCGGCAAGAACCCCGTCGAGGTGGGCGAGGCTCCCGGCTTCGTGGTCAACCGCATCCTGTTCCCCATGATCAACGAGGCCATTATCGTTCTGGAGAACGGCATTGCCTCCAAGGAGGACATTGACACCGCCATGATGTACGGCGCCAACCACAAGATGGGCCCCCTGGCTCTGGCCGACCTGGTTGGTCTGGACATCTGCCTGGCCATCATGGAGACTATCTTCACCGAGACCGGCGACTCCAAGTATCGTCCCGCTCTGACCATGAAGAAGATGGTCCGTGCCGGCCTGCTGGGCCAGAAGACCGGCGAGGGCTTCTACAAGTATTGATCCCTCTCTTTGGTTTGACCTCTATATGGAACCCTCCCTGCGGCAGAGCCGCAGGGAGGGTTTTTTGCTGTAAAAAGGAGACAATCCCCCTTTCAGAAAGGGAAGCTCTGTTGACGAGGAGAGGCAGATATGTTATGTTCAAAGAAAGCGGGGGGCCCATGGGGCGGAACCAGACGACGCAGGCAGTCCCAAGGGGATTCCGCCTCCCGTGAGGATGGGCTTTTCCACCGGCACAGCAACCTTACAGAATAAATGTTTAGGAGGTACCGGCATGAAGCATGGCAAACGATTTCTATGGATTGTCCCCCTTTTCTGCCTTCTGGCGGCCTGCGGCGGGCAGGGAACCCAGGCGGAGAGTGCCCGCTGGGACACCTTTTACCACGAAGGGGACAACGTGCAGCTCTCCCTGGGCATGACCCAGGCGGAGGTGGAGGACAAACTCACTCCGGCAGAGGGTTCCTCTCCCTCGACGGACACGGACACGGTGATATACGGGGACACCCCGGAGGACCGCATTGCCGTCACGTATTACGACGGTGTGGTCAACAACATCTCCCTGGATGAAACCCTCCAGACAGAGAAGACCTCCAACTGGTCTCTGCAGGGAGGGATCACCGTGGGAAGCTCCAAGGAAGACCTTGACAAGGTCTATGGTGCATGCACCATGTCCAACGAACAGGACCAGTATTTTGTGTACTACTATGATTCCAGCCATACCTTATTGACAGAAGACCATATCGACGATGTGGATTACATGGTCTCATTCATCCTGGAAGAGGATGGGCTTCTTGCCTGTGCCATCGGCTCTGCGGAGCCGGCGCTGGAGCCCAGCTCCAGTCCCTAACCTCCGCAGACAAAAGAGGAAACTATGGAAACGGCCCCCGTCCTGATGGGACGGGGGCCGTTTTTCAAACGCTGTTGGGCTTAGGGGGAATCTTTGCCGAACAGACGTCCCAACAGCCGGTGGAGGGCGGAGGGCTTCTCGCTGACTGTGGGAGCCTGCTCCGGCCGATGGAGGGAGACCCGCATCAGCTCCTCCTGACTGTCCACCCGGACGGTCCGGATCTCCTTCCGCAGATAGGCGCCGCTGGGCTGCAGAAAGGAGGCCTTGGCGTTGTCCTGGAGCTGGAGGTCCAAAATATACCGCAGCTGCTCCTGGATTTCCCTGTCCCAGATGGGGCAGGCGATCTCCACCCGCCGCTGGAGGTTGCGGGTCATCAGGTCCGCGGAGGCAATGAAATATTTGGCCTGGTCTCCCCGGCCAAAGACATAGATCCGGGCGTGCTCCAGGTAGCGGCCCACAATGCTGGTGACCTGGATGTTCTCCGTCTTCAGAAGCACCCCCGGGCGGATGCAGCAGATGCCCCGGATAATCATCTCAATCTGCACCCCCGCCTGGGAGGCCTCCCGGAGCTTGTCGATGATCTCCCGCTCTGTGATGGAATTGGCCTTGATGCAGAGGTAGCCCTGGGGGCCCTTGTCAATCTCCTGCTGGATCATGGTGCACAGCTGGGACTTTAGACCGTTGGGGGCCACCAGCAGGGAGTGGTATCCCCCCTCCAAGTTGTCGGTGAGCATGTTGCGGAAAAAGGCCGCGCCGTCGTCCCCGATGACAGGGGAGGCGGTCATAACGCTCAGGTCGGTGTACAGGGCACTGGTCTTTTCATTGTAGTTGCCGGTCCCCACCTGGGTGATATAGTGGGTGCCCTTCTTGTCCCGGAGGGTAATCAGGCAGAGCTTGCTGTGACACTTAAAGTTCTCCATGCCATAGATGACCTTGCACCCGGCTTCCTCCAGCATTTTGGACCAGGCGATGTTGTTGGCCTCGTCAAACCGAGCCCGAAGCTCCATGAGGGCCACCACCTCTTTCCCGTTCTCCGCCGCCCGGCAGAGAATCCGGGCAATCTTGGAGGTGGAGGCCAGGCGGTAAATGGTGATCTTGATGGAGGCCACGTCGGGCCGGTCCGCCGCCTCTTCCAGCAGGCGCAGGAAGGGGTCAATGGAATCAAAGGGGAAGAAGAGCAGCCGGTCCTTCCGGCGGATCTGCTCAATCATGGATTCCTGGCGGTTTAAGTCCTCCGGCCACCGGGGATGGTAGGCCGGGTAGGTGAGCCTGGCCCGCAGGTCGGGGGACAGGGCTTTCTCCAGGTCATAGACATAGCCCATGGACAGGGGAGCGCTGTCGTAATAAATCTGATGGGTCTCCACTTGGATCACCCGCTCCAGCAGGGCGAGCATCTCCTGGGAGGGCCGCTGGCCCAGCTCCAGGCGGACAATGGACTGGTTGGCCCGCCGTTTGAGGAGCTTGGTCATCAGCAGGCGGAAATCGTCCTCACTGTCCTCAAATTTTTCCGTGTCAAAGGTGAGGTCCGCGTTCCGGGTGGCGCTGATGACGCAGGTCTCCTCCACCTTGTATTTTCCAAAGAGGGTAGGGGCCCACTGACGGAGGATGGTCTCCAGGCGGAGAAAGCGGCCCCGGGTGCCGGGCAGGAGAAACAGCGGGGGCAGCGAGGTGGGAAGGGGGATAAAGCCCAGGGAGGTCTTGCCGCTTTTGCTCCGCAGCAGGGCGGTGATATACAGCGCCTTGTTGTCCAGATGGGGGGTGGGATGGCGCTGGCCCACGATCTGGGGCGAGAGAATGGGGAGGACCACAGAGTGAAAGTAGTCCTTCACCTGGGCCCGCTCCTCCTGGGTCAGCTGGTCATAGGTCAGGTCCACAATGCCCTCCTGGGCCAACAGACCGCTGACCCGGTTATAGAGCTGGCCCTTGATCTCTATGAGGCCGGGAACGGCCTCATAGACCGCCTTCAGCTGTTCCCGGGGACGCATGCCGCTCTTGCTGTCCACCTCCTCCGGGGAGACCGCCGCCATGTCCACCAGGCTGCCCACCCGGACCATGAAAAACTCATCCAGATTGCTGGCGAAAATGGCGATAAATTTCAGTCGTTCCAGGGCGGGAACGGTCTCGTCCGCCCCCTCTTCCAGGACCCGGCGGTTGAACCGGAGCCAGCTGAGCTCCCGGTTTTGGGTATAGGTATAATCGGTTACGACGCTTTGCGGATCTTTTGGCATAGATAGCCCTCCCGTACCCCGTATTTGCTGACGATCATCTCCCCGGCTCCAAAACCCTCCACCATGTGGCGGAGGATCAGCAGGCCGGGGATCATGGTGTGGATGCGCTCCGGCTCCACCTTTAAGATCAAATCCGCCGCCGCCTTATGGGAGGAGCACAGCAGGGCGCTCACCTGCTCCAGCTGGCCCACAGAGACCCGGTTGGTGTCCTCCGGCAGGTGGCACACCCGTTTGGCCAGCTTCAGGGCCGCCCGGGCGGTCCCGCCCACACAGACCAGGGGGAGACCCTGGCGGACGGGCCCCTCCACCACCCCCCGGGTGGCCTGGCGGATGGCCTTTTTCATGCTCTCCACCGCCTGCTGGTTAGGCAGAATCTTTTTCACCCAGTCCCGGTAGAGCTTCAGAGAGCCCACGGGACAGCTGACCGCCGAAACCAGCTGACCATGGGCAAAGCGGACCACCTCCGTGCTGGCCCCACCGATGTCCACAAACAGTCCCTCTGACAATGCCAGCTCCTCCATGGCCCCGGCGTAGCCCAGGCGGGCCTCCTCCTCCCCGGAGAGAACCTCAATGGCAAAGCCGGTGCCCCGCTGGATCTCCGCCACCGCCTGGGCGGTGTTTCGGATATTTCGCAGGGAGGCCGTGGCAAACACCGCCACCTGGGGGATGTTCAGGGCACGCAAGGTGCCCCGGAAGGACCGCAGACCCAGGATGGCCCGGGTGATCCCCTCGGGGCTGAGCGCCCCTTCCTCCACATAGCCGGCCAGACCGGCCATGATCTTATCCTTGAAGAGAATGGTGAAAGCGCCGTTCTCTGTGGTCTCATAGACCGACAGACGCATGGAATTGGAGCCGATGTCAATGACTGCTTGTTTCATGGTTTCCTCCCAATCTGTCTGACACAGACAGGAATTCCTATCTTTTAGCATACTTGGACTCTGTAAAATCAAAAACCAATTTTCTGTTAAATGCCGGCATATCTCACTCCCCGGCTCACGCCGGCGGGGGAGAGGCGGGGTCGGCCTGCTTGGGGTTTACATGGACCATACAGTGCTTCACCAGGGGAAAGGCCTGCTCAATGGCCTCGTGGACCGACTCCGCAATGGCGTGGGCCTGGGACAAAGGGAGATCAGCCTGGGCCGCGATCTCCGCGTCCACGTAGATTTTCGCCCCGAACAGGCGGGTTTGCAGCAGGTCCAGCCCCAGCACCCCGGGCTGGTCCAGAATGACCTGGGTCATCTGCGCCAGGGTTTCCTCATCACAGGACCGGTCCACCATTTTATCCACGGCGTCCCGGAAGATGTCCACGGCGGCCTTGACGATGAAAATGCAGATCACCACACTGGCCACGCTGTCCATCACTGGAAAACCCGCCAGGGAACAGACAATTCCCACCAGGG
>QWCV01001714.1_pt1 | contig 19871 bp, 19 predicted proteins | sample 1972621 | NCBI WGS metagenome assembly QWCV01 (sample SAMN09866699, study PRJNA288562) | Human gut metagenome isolate pre2_stool, whole genome shotgun sequencing... | isolation source: gut | host: Homo sapiens | place: USA: California | reverse complement strand
AACGGGAAGCCGCTGGCTGCCGACAGCCTGTCCTCCGGACTGGACCCCTCCCATATTGCACTGACGGATATCGGTGTGAAACTGGATTCCCTATACTATAAATAGAAAGGCGGGATTTATGTGGAAACAAGTAAATGTATATATTGTCTGGAGGAAAAGCCAATTTCCGAGTTTAATCGTGAGCATGTTATTTCAAGATTTATGGGCACCTATGAGAATGCGTATGTTCTTGGAGACGCTCAGGTTTGCAAAGCGTGCAATAGTTACTTCTGCGATAACATGGAAAATATTTTATCATTTGATTCCTTGGAGGGGTTACTGCGCACAGAAAATCTTCAAAAGCCAATGAAACATAAAAGAGCTATTGGGATGTCCAGACTTAAAGTTACTGGCAACAACAATATTTTTAAGGGGTTGACTCTTTATATATCTTCAAGCCCTAATAATCCTAATAATATTCAAATTGAGACAGCCCCTGCTATCGGCCTTATTTTGGACGAAAATCAGCATTTGTATGAGTATTTTTCTCTTGAGAGTCTCCCTATTTGCGATGATACCATCCGGGCACGCATGGCATCCTCTAACAAGCCAATCGTAGTTTTTGGATACGATGAACCAGAAGTATCTGAAGCATTGAAGAACCACGGATATGACTTATCCAAAGCTAGGTACAATGGAAACTTAGCTCTGGCTGATATGACCGAAGAACAGTCTCTATCAACAGAAATTAACTGCAAGGTTGATTCTTTACTGCAAAGACTTGCACTTAAAAATTTATTCAATTACATCTGCTACACATACGGGAAAGACTACATTTTACAGTCTAATTTTGATAATTTGCGTAATTATGTTAGATACGGAACGATAACCGCCCCGTTGCAATCCTTTATTAACTCTGGTGGCATTAAGAAAATACCTGGATTGGTCAATGATTGCCACGCTGTTGGATTGGCGTGGACGGTCATCGGAGAGCAAATACATTTATGTGGGTTTGTGAGCTGGTTTGATTCCATAACATATGTTTTCGACCTTATGCCGGTTAAAACAGAGCAACTCAATTTTCTTAACAATGTTAAATGCGTTATTTGTGATAATCACCGACGGGTGCTTACAGAAGCGGAATATCTAACTGTCTTAGACTGGCCTGGAACAAATAAAAAAATAGGATTTCTGGATAGGAATTTTCAACCCATTGATTTGGATGAACATAGCACTACGGAACAATAAGGTTGTTCCAAATATAACTCAATAGATTTCTTTTCCTGTTAAAGTACCCATTGCAAAATGGTTTATGAAAAAGGAATCGACCTATCGCTCCATCCCTGTCCAGCTATATGTCCGGGGACATCACGGGTGGGCGCTCCTGTGGAGCAGTCCGCCCGCTGCGTCCCCGGACGGTATCCCCCTATGTCTACCTAAATGGGCACCCTCAGAACGCCGCAGCGGATGAGGGCGCGGACAGCTGGCTGTCCGCGTAAGAGCCTCTCCACGGTGCCGCGGCAACGGGGAGAGGTGCGCCGGTGGCGCACCAGCGTCGGCTATGCCGACCACGCGGCCCCGCCGCGTGTCGCTGGCTCTTATGCCCTTTTGCGCCCCTGGGCCGGGCCGGAGCGGTATGCTCCGGTTTGGCCCGTATGGGGCGGACAGTCAGGCATTTCGCGGTCATAATTTTGGGGCCGCGGCCGCAAAAAATCAGTATAAAAATTATACTGGATTATAATTTGTGCTGAAATGCCCGATATATCGTCCGCTCCAGAAGTCGCAAATTATACTCTTACGCTCCGGCGTGACACGCCTTATATTTTTCCACGCCGGGGAAAGTATAAAATCTATACTCATCACCCACGCGCATCATGCCGTGGTGCCGCGCGGCCTGCGGAGCAGAGTCGCAGCGGATGGCACGGGTAACACGCTCCCCTCTCGCTCCATGCGAATAAAAAGGCTTAATTCTGCCGTAAAATAGTCCCAATAATCCCACAAAAAAGCCTTTTACCGGCGCAAAATACCGCTTCAATAGGCCGCTCCGGTATTTTTGTGCTATAAAATAGCTTCAAAAAAGCATGAGGAAAGCCCCAATAAAGCCATCTCTGTCCCGTCTGAAATGAAAAAATCAGTCCCACGGGCCTAAAACCCGTGGGACTATGCTATCTGTCAAGCCTTGCTCGAACCTTATCAATGGCGTAGGATGTCTCCCACATTAAACACGGATACACCTCTGGCTGCTGCGTATCGGATGGTGTAGGCGGTTCCGCCCGTCTGTCTGGTACAGTAGGCCACGCAGACAGACGAGCAATCTACCAGATGCCTATCCCTGGTCAGATACGCCTCTCGGCTGGGTGATTTGCACACACATACCCGCTTGTCGTACATCGGGAGCAGCCGTGCATAGGTCGTCTGTTGGCTATCACTCCAGCGGCCTGTAAATCCATCAAAAGGATACACCAGGATAATCCTAATCCATGGGTATTCCCGTTCCCGGAGCCGGAACAGCATCTCCGCCACAATAGTGTCATAGCCTACCGCTCCGCCGACGCCGAAATAGCGATACCCCTGTGAGATAAGCTCCCGCACCTTGGTCTCGGTGTTAGCCATCACCATCTGTAACTGGTCTACCGGAATATTCCGGTGCCCCGTAAAGCAGCAAGTCCGCTCTCTCATTTGTTTTGCCCCTCCTCCTCAATTTTATTACCTTCCTACCAATATACTCGGATATTCGTACATATCATATACTTCTCCACTATGCGTGTAAACAGTATGTCCGCTGTCCCCACAAGGACAGCGGACATACTAAAAAACAATCCCACGGGCGCAAGCCCGTGGGATACACTATCTGACAAACCTATCTTAAAAATCACATTCCCGCAGCGGCCATCAGTTGCGGCTCCTCCTCGGCCTCTCGCTCCGGCACAGCACGCTGGGCTACGTACTCCGGGAGTTGCCGGTACAGCGGGTGCCGGGTCAGGTCGTACTTTTTGACCTCTCTCGGGTTACAGCCACGCTCGAACAGCCATGCCTTGCCCAGGGCCATATTGAGGATAGCGGATGTCGGTTTGTTGGCCTTAGCTCCGATAAACCGTGCCGTCTCCACGCTCTGACCGCCCAGATACAGCAGGTGGTCGCAGTTGTCGATGATGGTCATGGCCTTGTCATGGCCGTATAATCCCTCCAACTGCGTGACGCTCTGGAGCGCGATGCTGACGCTGATTTCTCGGCTGCGGATGATAGAGATAGTCTTGTCCATATCCGGGATAATTAAGTTGGAAAAATCATCCAGGTAGAGCCGCACCGGGATTTGCAGGCGGTTATCGGGGTGACTGTCCGCCTCGGCAATCAACATTTGCAATGCCTGTGTGTAAAAGAGCGAAGTCAGATTAGACAAGGAGAAGTCGCAGTCGCTGACGTGGACAAATACGGCTGTCGGCTCTCTGGAAATCTCTGCAAAGTCAATCTGTTTTTGATTTACAAACATTTTCTGTACCCCGCTGAAGCTGAAATTGGAGAGTCGCTGCGACAGGATGGCCAAGATGGAGCTGTAGGTCTTGTCCGCTTTTCGGCCTCCTTGGAGGAATTTCCAACGCATGGCCGCAAAGCTGTCCGGGCAGATGGTGCAATACTCCCGCATGAGCTCATCCAGAACTCCTGTCTCGGCCTCCGCAAACAGTTTCGCCACGCTGACCAAGGTGTGCTCCTCCCGGGGCAGGTTATCCAGGGTGTATCCAATCAGGGCCTCCGCATAATTTCTGGCCGAGAGGTCCCAAAACGGGTCCGTCCGGGATGTGACCGGCACCAGTGCCGCTGCGACGGTGATAATGTCCTGCTCGTTCCAACACTTGCGCTCACTATCCCACCGGATGAATCGAAGCGGATTATATCCCCAAGGCGAATATAGCAAGTCGGTAAAATCCAGCTCCAGCACCCGGAACCCCCGCCGCTCCAGAATGCCGCCCACTTGCCGCTTTAGGTTTCCTTTGGCATCCACCACGAGAAAGGATTCCTTGCTGTTCAGCAGATTGGGCAGGACATAGTTTCTGGTCTTTCCGCCGCCGGTGGGGCCGATAATCAAATCGTGATTGGCAAGGCCCGTTGCCCAGGTGTCGTTGCTTACCGTTATACCATTCGCCAAAATGCGATAACCGGTGTCTCTCATACTCTGCTCCTTTCCAGCTTGCTGATTACCTCATCCGCCAGTCCAAACGCCACGGCCTCCTCGGCCCCATACCAGCTGTCCTTGCCTGTGACCTTGTAAATCTGTTTGATGGTCTTGCCGGTGTGCTGGGCCAGGATACCGCAGAGCACCTTGCGCTTGGCCATCAGGCGGTCGCTCTTATCCTGCACGGCCAGGGCGCTGCCGGAGATGCCGCCACTCACCAGGGGGTCGTGTATCATCACTTCCCCATGCCGTAAAATCTCTCGGCGGTCTCCGGCAGCAAAGAGCACCGCCGCCATACTGGCCGCGGTGCCGATGCACACGGTACGGATTTGGGCGGAGATTGCCTGCATCACGTCATAGATAGCCAGTCCTGCCGTGACGGAACCGCCCGGGCTGTCGATGTAAAGTGTGATTTCCTCTCCGGGCTCCTCGGCGTCCAGGTGCAGAATCTGTGCGATAATTGCGTCGGCCAGCTCACTGGTAAGCTCGCCGGTCAGCCAGATTTCCCGGCGCTGGAGCATGACGTCTGCAATGGGAAGGCGGGCCATGCCCTCGCTGGTCTCCCGGATGATAGTTGGGATGTAATAGTTCATAGTGGGTCTCCTTTCTCGATGGTTGAGATTGCCGCGAAGGGCTCTACCAGGAGCCGGAACAGCAGGACATTTCGTTCAGACGGCAGCAGCTCATACGCCGCAACTACCAGCTCCTGAACAGATTTAGTGGTGTCCTCGGAATCATCATAAGATTTTATATATGTGTCATAGATGTCACTGTATCGTTGCTGCATCCCTGTAATCGCCCCCACAGAATCGAAAAAATCCACAACATACAGGCCCATGGCGGTGGGGAGTTTTCGCCCGCCAGCCTTGCCGCGCATCCGCTCTGCCAGGGGGATTTTCTTACCGGTCATTTGTGTTCCTCCGTTTCTTATTCTGTTCCCATGCGGTCCACACCGGGACGGCCAGCAGCTCCGTAGCCGCTGTGCCCCTTGTCTCATCGCTGCCAAGTAAATCAAACACCCGCATGGCGATGTCCTGGTAGGCCAGATTCTCGGCCTCCGGCGAGAGCTCCAGGAGCTCCAGAAGCCGCTCCATTTGCACCTTGCAGGGGCCAAAATAGGCCCGGATGGGCGTCTTGGCCCATTGCTGTACCAGACAGGGCAGATACTCCGGCTGTCGGGTTCGCCCCTCTTTAGCCGCCTCCATACGCTCGGGCAGCGATACTCGTGTCAGTTCCATGCTGTCCTCCTTAATACCACACATCGCGGCAGGGATAAAACTCCACCTCAATATCGGCTCTCATAGGGTCGCAGGGTTCCCCTGCGTCGGTAATCGTACAGAGGTCGGGAGCATGGCTGCTGCGGGGGTCTGTATCCACCCAGATACGCTTGGTTTCGTCCTGATAGAGGGGGCGGCTCCAGTCATCACGCCCGATATAGGTTAATTTCTTTATCATGCACTGTACCCTCCTTTCTTTCCCCACACCAGCTTGTCGCCCCACCTGGACTTGTCCAAGCGGTGGGAATGTTCACATCCGTCTACCATGTAGTTGTCCGGCACTTCCGGCGGAATGGGGCGTTCTCGGGTGCTGGCTGGAGAATCGAACAAGCTGATTTGCACCTGTGCTGCCTGCCGCTCATGCAGTAAGCCGTAGTAATAAATAATGTGGTTTCGCACCAGATTCATATTGACCCCATCCGGCCAGCCAGGGTCGGAGCACCCATTCTGGGCAATACGGTTCCAAGCCCGGAACCGCTCATCAAGATTGGCCTGTATCTGCCCCACAGTCATCTTCTCCGGCGAGATGTATTTTCCCATGACGATTCCTCCCATCAGGCGGCAACCGCATGAATCAACTCGTTCATGCAGTCGAAAAATCGGCTGGAACACTTGCTGCGCTTATTGCCCCGGAATTGCACCCGGGAACACCGGCCATCTGTAATCGTGGCGTCGGTAAGCCGCTCATTTATCCATCCCTGGGTGCGGAGTGGTACTTCCACCTGATACTGCCGCATTAAATACAGAAAGATAGAGCTCGCGCTGGAGTCGTACCTGCCCCGGTAAAATTCCACCGTATCGTTGCGGAGCACGCCGCCCTCCCGGATGATACGCAGGGCAACTTCCACCTGTTGCTGGGCCTGCCGGTTGCGTTCTGCGCAATATGCTTCGTCCTCTGCATTGGTCTTGGCCATGCGTTCCTGTGTTCTGATTTTACTCCGGGCCTTGTAGACAGCGGACAGCTTTACACAGGTCGGGAGCTCCCCCAGTACCAGAGCTCCGATGTAGTCCGGGAAGGTCTCGCCGCCGGTCTCTTTGGATGTACGATAGGTGGAGACATGGCTGTCCAGGATATTTTTGATATAGCTGGCCTGACGAGTCGGGTCGCTGCCGCACTCCTGAATCATCCGTTCTTCCCGGCCCAGCGCCTCCAGCACCGCCGGGTCGCCACCGGATTGGCGCAGACGGCCAAAATATTTCCCCCGATTGTCCTCATCCCCGTATAGAGCCGCAACAGTGGCATGATAGCCGCAATGGTTGACCATGTAATAGTCGGTCATGCGGAGCGGAGCGAGATACCCGCCTTGCTCCACATAGAGGATATAGGCATCCCCCTCGCCCTGGGGATATTCCCTGTCCGGCTTGCCGTCGCGCCGCCAGAGCCGGTAGGTATCTGTTCCGTTGGAGACCTCGCGTAGGAACAGGGCTCTCATTTTCTTGCCATCTGCGTTGTAATTGTCCCGGTAAAAGAGCGGGGTCATTAAACTTGCATTGCCCATCATACAGGCTCCTTCCTTATTTATATGTGTAATTGCTGAGCGCCCGCATGGTAAGCCCGTGCGGGCGCTCTTGCTTGTATCAATCTTGTATCAACTGGCTTGCGGCATTTCCTCGGCGTCGTCCAGGTTCTCGTCGTCCCGCTTGTCCAGGTTGAGGGCGATGTTCAGCTCATCCAGTCGGGCGGATTTAGTACGCAGCTCTTCCTCCTGGGGGAACGGGCGGCTGACCTGCTCCTGAGCGGCGGCAAGCTGGGCCTTGGCGTTGGCCAACAGCTCCGCCGAAGCGGCCTGCTGGGCCTCGATACCGGCCAGGGCGTTGTCCATACGGGTGATGTTGCCGTGGAGGTCGCCGCCCAGGGAGACCGTATAGCTCATCTTGTGGGACAGCGTGACCTTGTACTCTCTGGATATAGGGTCAAAGCACAGCACCATGGCAAAGCCCCGGTACTCGCCCAGCGGGATAGGGTCGGGGCTGGTCATGGCGTGACAAACCTCCAGGATAGCGGAGCCAGCCGCCTTCTTACTGGTGTAGGTCTTGCCCTCGATAGTCATGGGGGAGAACCCATCTGCATCCGGGCAGGTGTGGGCCACCAGATAAGCGGCGTCTGTGCCGTAGCCCTCGATGCGCTGCTCGTACTGCCGGATTTCCTGGGGCAGGTATTTGGCAATCTTGTCCTCCAGGGCATACTTTTGGGACAGGTAACTGGACTTGAGCAGCCGCAGCCGCTGGACGTCGATGTCCAAATCCATACGCTCCTTGATGAGCGGATTTCCGGTGCAGAGCGCCTTGATTTCCGCATAGGACAGGGCTGTTTCGTCGATGTCCTCAGCCGAGCGCACCGGGCTCTTGCTGGTCATGATTTGACCAATGAACTTCTGCTTGCCCTCCACCAGCTGATAGAGGTAGGAATCAAAGGTATTTTCCGTCACATAGGTGTAAATCTCCACTTCTGGATTCTCATTGCCTTGTCGGATGATACGACCCTCCCGCTGCTGCAAGTCGGCGGGACGCCACGGACAATCCAAATGGTGCAGGGCGATAAGCCGCTGCTGGACGTTGGTGCCAGCGCCCATTTTGGCGGTACTGCCAATCAGGACACGGATTTGACCGGAGCGGACTTTGCCGAACAACTCTTTTTTCTGAACTTCGGTCTTGGCGCTGTGGATGTAGGCGATTTCCTCGGCGGGGATTCCCATGGCAATCAACTCATCCCGGAGGGCGTCATAGACATTGAACTGACTGTCGCTCTTGGGCGTGGACAGGTCGCAGAACACCAACTGTGTGGATTTCTGTGCCGCCGTGCGCTGCCAAATGGCATAGACATTCTCGGCGCAGGCGCTGACTTTTCCAGTTTCGCTGGCTGGGAGCATGGGATTCATCATCCGCTGGTCCAACGCCAGCTTACGCCCGTCGTTGGTGATACGCAGCATATTGTCCACACTGGGGTCTACCATCCTGTTGCGGACTTTTTCGGCCCGTTCCGACAATGCGGCGACCATTTCTTTCTGGTGCTCGGACGGCTTTAAGACAATGTTGTGATAATTGGCCTTGGGCACCGGAAGATTCAACATATCCGCCGTCTGAATGTCCGCGATTTCTTTGAACATGGACATGAGCTCCGGGAGGTTATAGAACCGCGAGAACCGGGTCTTGGAACGGTAGCCGGTGCCCTCCGGGGCCAGCTCGATGGCGGTCACGGTCTCCCCGAACGTAGACGCCCATGCGTCAAAGTGGAGCAGTCCGTGCTCCTCCAGACTGTGATACTGGAGGTACTTCTGCATGGTATAGAGTTCCACCATGGTGTTGCTGACGGGTGTACCTGTGGCGAAAATCACGCCGCGCCCGCCGGTCAGCTCGTCCAGGTAGCGGCACTTCATAAACAAATCGCTGGACTTCTGTGCCTCGGTCTGGCTGACGCCACCCACATTGCGCATTTTGGAAAATGCGGCGAGGTTTTTATAGTAATGTGCCTCGTCCACGAACAGGCGGTCTACGCCCAGTTCTTCAAAGGTCACCACATCATCCTTGCGGCTCTGGTCGTTGAGCTTTTCCAGTTTGGCCTGGATGGATTTTCGGGCGCGCTCCAGTTGCTTGATGGAGAACCGTTCCCCGTGGTTGGCCTTCAGCTCGGCCAGCCCGTCCAGAATGTCCCTCTCCTGCTGCTCCAGGATGTACCGCTGGCGCTCAATGGACATAGGGATTTTCTCGAATTGGGAATGTCCGATGATGATTGCATCAAAATCACCGGTGGCAATACGCCCACAGAACCGCTTGCGGTTTTTGGCCTCGAAGTCCCGCCTGGTCGCCACCAGGATGTTGGCGGCGGGGTAAAGCTGCAAGAACTCGGTTGCCCACTGCTCCGTCAGATGATTAGGGACAACATACAGGGATTTCTGGCACAGGCCCAGGCGCTTGCTCTCCATACCGGCAGCTACCATCTCGAAGGTCTTACCTGCTCCCACCACATGGGCCAGCAGGGTATTTCCGCCGTACAGGATGCGGGCGATGGCATTGACCTGATGGGGCCGCAGCGTGATTGCCGGGTTGATTCCCACAAAGTTCAGATGGCTTCCATCGTACTCTCGGGGGCGGATGCTGTTGAACTGCTCATTGTAGAGCCGCGTCAGCCGCTCCCGGCGCTCCGGGGCTTTCCAAATCCAATCTTGGAACGCCTGCTTGATAAGCTCCTGCTTACCTTGGGCAATGGCGGTCTCCTTCTTATTCAAGACCGGCGTCCGGTTGCCATGCTCGTCCTCCACATAATCCACCACACGGACTAAGCGGAGATTCAAGGTCTCCTCGATGATTTTGTAGCCGTTGGCCCGGGTCGTTCCGTAGGTGCTGTACGCCTGGACGCTGCTCCGGTCCCGGCTTTTGCCCTCGATACGCCAATCCCCTGTGTATTGGGAGTAGTGGACGCAAATCTTATCCCGCATATACCAGGGAGTGCCCATAAGCTCATACATGAACTGATTTACCACATCAACGGGGAGCCATGTAGCACCCAGGCGGACGGAAATCTCGGCAGCGGTCAGGTCTGTGGGCTGCACAGATTCCAGGGCCTGCACATTGACCGTATAATCCTCGGGGTGGAGCTCTGCGCTGCACTTGGCAATGGCCAATTTCTCCCGGACATTGCCGGACAGGTACTCGTCGGCGGGGAGATACTTGGGGTAGCTGGCGGTGTCATCATGGAGCGGATTTAAGAAGATAACTCCCTGGAGGTCTTTGTAAATCTCCCCCTCCGTGTTGCCGGTAAGCTCCATCATGTAGGGCATATCGACTTTAGCTCTTTCGCCCATAGACAGGGCCAGTGCCTCGGAGGACGTATCCACATGGCTGACCGTCACGCGCCGCTTGATGGTGCGCTTACTGAACATATCCGCCTTGCGGACAAACTTACCCTCGTCGTCCAGAACCTCCAGAGAGCTCAAGAGAAAGTAGGAGCTATCCAACCGGAACGCGGTGTTGTTGGCACGGGCGGTGATGCGTCCGTATTTCCGCACGAACACATCATAGAGGGAATTGAGCTTTCGCTGCTCTGCTTCAATGTCCTCGTCCGGGTAATCCTCGGTCTGGTACTCGATGAGGGTACGCACACAGTCCCGCAGTCCAATCAGGCCCTTGACTCGGCCTTCGGCTGTTCCGGAGAGGGTGACGGGCGTCATGCAGCTGTTCTCCCGATAATAGATTTTGCCGTCTACCACGGTGTAGCTGTAATTGCGTACTGCGGGGTCTGCGGGGATGGAGTTGTCTGCCTCCGCGTCCTCCAATTCGGCGGGAGCGGCCTCCGTGTACTTCCCATGGATGTTCTGGATAGCATCGGCCAGCTGGTTCTCCAAACTGCCTCCCTCGATGGGAATGACCGTAAAGTCCTGCTTGCCATACTGAGTGCTCTCGGCAGTCTGGATGCCCAGAATCATCTCCGGGTGGTCGATGAAGTAACGATTGATGGCAAAGCCGTCATCAGTCTTCCCCAGCTGTACCCATGCCGGTTCGGACAGGTCGATATGCTCCCGCTTTTGCAGGAAGATGATGTCCGTTACGACCTCCGTGCCGGCGTTGGCCTTGAACGCATTGTTGGGGAGCCGGATAGCACCCAGTAGCTCCGCCCGCTGAGCCAGATACCGGCGCACGGCGGGGTCTTTGGCGTCCATGGTGTAGCGGCTGGTAACAAAGGCGACGACACCGCCGGGGCGCACCAAATCCAAAGATTTTGCAAAGAAGTAGTTATGAATCGAAAAGCCCAGCCGGTTATATGCCTTATCATTGACCTGATAGTTGCCAAACGGAACATTGCCCACGGCCAAGTCGAAGAAGTCTTTCGGGAAGCTGACCTTCTCGTAGCCTTGGACGGTAATGCTGGCGTTCTGGTAGAGCTGCTGGGCGATACGCCCCGTCAGGCTGTCCAATTCCACGCCGTACAGCTTACTCTCGGCCATACTCTCCGGCAGGCAACCGAAGAAGTTACCCACGCCGCAGGACGGCTCCAGGATATTCCCGGTCTTAAACCCCATACGGCCCACGGCCTCATAGATGGCACGGATGACCGTGGGGCTGGTGTAATGGGCGTTGAGGGTGGAGCTTCTGGCGGCGGCGTACTCCTCCTCGGTCAGCAGGGCCTTGAGCTCAGCATACTTGCTGTGACGCTCGTCAAAACAGTCCGCCAGACCGCCCCAGCTCACATACTGAGCCAAAATCTCCTGTTCCTCCTGGGTGGCGAAGCGGTCTTCTGCCTCCAGCTTTTTCAAAAGCCGGATGGCTCGGACATTGCGTGCAAATTTCTCACCGGGAGTGCCCACGCCCAGAGCGTCGTCGTGGATGCGGTAGTTATACCGCTGTTCCTCCGGGATTTCCGGGTGCAGGACGGTGGGAGAGATTTTTCTGGGTCTGCGCTGTGCTGGTGGGGCGGCGGGTGCCTCCTCCCGCTGCTCCGGCTCGGTCTGCTCCGTGGCGCTGACTTGCTCTGCGGACTCCGGTGTGGCCGCATCGGCGGCGAATAGGTGGCTGTTTAACGGATTTTCGGACAGCTTCGCCTCGAACTCACGCCGGGGCATGATTTCATGGAACAGAGGGCAGTCCGGGTCATACAGGGTCACGTTCTCGCCGCCGTAGGCCAGCAGCTCATACTCCTTGGTGCCGATGTAGACCGTAGACCCCAGAGGGATATAGTGCGCGGGCTCCGGTGCGGCTGATACTTCCTGTTCAACCGGGGCTGATACCTCGGGGGTCTCGGGCGTCTCCGGTTCAGCAGCGGTCATTGTTTCCGGTTCTGATGATGTTTCCGCTTCAGCTGGAGACGTTGCCTCCGGTGCTTCCTGCATACTTCTCTCCGGCGCTTTTGTCTCCAAAACGCCGGAAACGGAGACCTGTTCGGCCTCCGTTTCGGTTTCGGTCTTTGGTTGTGTTGTGGGCACCGGGGTGTTCTCCGGCTTTTGCCTCGGCGGCGTTGGCCGCCGGGCTGGGACAGACGGCTTTCTCCGGGGCTGTCGCTGCCGCGTCAGGCTACGGGCCAGCTTGCCCAGCTCCAGCAGCAGGGCGCGGGAGATGTTGCTGGTGGCGTTGCCCAGGACAGATAATGTCGCCGCTGTGGAGAAGTCATAAATTTTTTCAAAATCTACGTCATCATAGTACAGGCCGGCGTCAATGCCGCAGCGGGTCAGGACGGTGTAGCCGACACTGGCCTCCAGGGGCAGTCTGAGCCACATGGCCAGATTCTGGCTGTCCAGCTCTTCCAGCAGGCTCCCGGCTTTGACCCGCTCCAGCTCCTCCAGGTAGTAGGCAAGCTCGTTCTTTACGGCCAGCTCACAGATTTTTATGATTTTCTCTGTAAAGTCCATGCCGGTGATGCCGGCATTCGGGTACATCCGCTCCAGCTCTGCCGACACCGCCTCATGCTGTCCCGGTCGGATGGTCCACAGGCGCAGCGTCCGCCCGCTGCCGTCCCGGGACAGGTGGGTATCCGATACGTCAAAGACGTAGCGGAGCCGGGGCCTGCGTCTGCTGGTATCAATCAGGGCAATACCGTGTGCGCCCCGGTTGACCCAGCGGCCCATCTTCTCATTCCAGAGGGGCAGTTCCGCGCAGGCCGTCGCGTCCGGGCGCTGACCGTAGATGAGGAGCTGGTCAGAAAAACTGTACTTGTAGACGCGGGCGGCGGTATTGAGATACTGCCGCCACGCGCCGCGGCGGGTGGTCAGGTCGGAGGTGAGTTTATCGGACAGGCCGATGACCGCTTGCAACGTGGTTGCCATAAGGGTACTCCTTTCTTGCTCCGGCCTGACCCGCTCGCGCGGCTTGCCGGTTATTTAGTTTTGATTAGAATATTGTCAATAGGCTCAAAGCCAAAGCTGTCCGTATAGTAGGCATGGGCCTCCCCGTCCTGGTGGAGCACCACAATATCACTCATGGACATAGACCTCATCCGACGCCCGAAGGGGCGCGTGTCCTGGTTATGACGGGCGAAAAGAGTTTCGAGGCTGGTGCCCTTGCCAAGCATCCCGGCATAGACGCGGGTGTAGTCGGCCATGGAGATACGGCCTTTTGCCTCCTCGTACTCTCGGAAACAGTAGTCCGCGTGCAAATCTGCCTGATAGACCTCGTAGTAGTCTGCCACGCCTCCCTCCGGGGCATAGATACTGCCGTTGCGCTCCATCAGGCCGGCGAACTCCAGCATGTGGTAGACGGAGCTGCCGATTTTCGCATGGGTCTCGTCGATGTACGTGCAGGGGTGCGTGATGGTGGAGCCGTCGAAGTGGGTCACGATGATGCTGGCGCCGTGCAGGAGCGTGAAGATTTCGTGATAAGCTGTGTCCACAAAGCGGATGCGGGGTGTGATAGATTGCTCTTTCATACAATGCTCAGTCCTTTCCTTTTCTTTTTTACCCTGTAATCGGGGGGTTAAGGGGGGCGGAGCCCCCCATGAGGGCAAGAAAGAAAAAAACTATCTGATGGAATGGAAACTGTAATATGTGCAAGGTGTGCAGGGTAGATTTACCCGTTTCTCACATTTTTTGCTCAAAAGTCTGTAATTATAAAGTGTGAGAAAAGATGCTTTTTACCCTGCACACCCTGCACAGGTATAGAACGGTCCACTGATACGGCTGGCCTCCACGCCCCAGAGTCCCGGTAGGGTCAGAACGGGGGCGGGTCGCCCGGTTCGCCCGCAACGGGTCGGAGCCCGTTGGCAATGCTGCTCTCGGGGATGTCTCTCTCGTCATGGCCGAGGGTATTGCCGTGGATGCGCCCATCCCGCCGCCAGAACAGGATAGGCCTGCCGCCCTCCAGCTCGTAGCTCCGGGTGTCATTGTCCGGGTCATCGAGGCGGCGGCACATCTCCTCCACCTGCTTATCGTCTGTATCGGTGAACTGGTGGTCGAGCTCCCCGCAGAAATAGGCATAGATTTTCATTTGCTTTCTCCTCCTCATGTGTAATTGTCATTTTTCCATTTGACCCACGCAAGGCGTTGTTCCTTGTCCATGGGCTCCGGCTCCGGGGTGTTGATATATTCCTGCGGGCCGAAAATGACGATGCCGTGCCCTGGGAGTTCCTGCTGCGCGATGATTTTCGCGGGAATACTGGGTACATTGCTGGGTATCTCGATGCGGACAAGGGTGAGATTCCAGTCGTACACATAATCCGCGTCCAGATACCGCTCCTCTGCGTCGGTCATCTCCAGCTCATAGATGTACTTGGCAAGGCCCCCGTAGATATTGAGCCGCGTGGGGGCCTTGCTGTCATCGCTGCTGTCATAGAGCGTGATTTCTTCGGCGGTCTGGCCCATGGCGGACATGACGCCCACACTGCCGCGATAGCGATAGAGCCTACGCATGGTCGTTTCCCTCCTTTTCATGCTCCGCCACCTTGGTCTTGGCCCACTCCGGCAGCTTGTCCAGGTCAGCGATGCCCAAAATGTCGCCCACGTCCCAGCGGCTCCGCTCCCCGGAGTAGAGCTCCTCAAAGAACACCGCGCGGCCTCCCGCTCCGGGCTTGCACCCGAAGCCGCCGAGGGCATAGCCGAGCTGGTAGTCTGCGGACCGATACTCCGGGGAAATATTGTTGGCCTTCACAATCACCAGCTTCCCCTCCAGGGATTCCTCCGGCTCCCGCCTGCGGCAGTGCTCCAGCGTCAGCGCCGCAAACGGGAGGCCCCGTTCTGCCCGTTGCTGCTTCACGGCCTCCACCTGCTGTTGGAGCCGCAGGGAAAAGAGCTCCACGATTTCCAGATAATCGTCGCCGCCGACGGCCTCCGTGAAGCGGGGAAAGCCGAGGCCGTAATCCTGATAGCAGACCAAGTATGGCGTCTCCCGGTCCTCCTGGTTGTGGCCCAGCACAAGGGTCCGGCCACCAATGCGGAGCTGATGCGTGATTTTGTAGTCGCCAGCCATGTCCGATTCAAATTCTTCAGCAGATACCAGCACGGTGCCGCACTCATCACACTCGATGCAGATGTCGCTCGGGTCCTCGCTGTCCCCATAGGTCACACATGAGATGTCGTGACCTACATGGGGTAATAGCTTTTGCGCCATCCAGTTGTTCACAACAAAACCTCCTTGTAAAATGATTCAAGGGGCAGGCCGCTCGGCCCGCCCCTTGTCTTTTCAGATGGGCAGCTCCCCCTCATCGTCGTAGTCGTAGTTGTCCTCCTCGGGCGGCTCATTCTCGGCCTCGGCGGGACGGCTGTCGCCAAAGTAGATGCGGTTAGCCAGGATTTCCGTCGCATAGTGGCGGATGCCGTCCCGGTCTGTCCAGGGCCGGATTTGCAGCCGGCCATCAACGATGGCCATACGGCCCTTGGCAAAGCGCCGCGCGATATTTTCCGCCTGCCCGCGCCACGCCACCACGTCGATGAAGTCGGTGTCATACTCGCCGTCCGCGTTCTTTACCTCCCGGTCACAGGCGATGCGGATGGAGCAGACAGGCGTCCCCTTGGGGGTGTAGCGCAGCTCGGGGTTGGCGACCAGACGGCCCATGATGGTGATTCGATTCAGCATGATAAATTTTCCTCCTTTTAATTTTTCACTTGGCTGATGCTTTTTCTTTGCGCTCGTTGTAACAGACTTCGCAGTACGGACGGTAGTAGCCGCCCACTGAGAGCCAGTTGGCGTCCGGCTGGCGGAGCAGCAGCCCGCACCCCTCGCAGCGGGTGTAGTGCTCATCGTAGCAGGTCTGGCAGATGTCCACCGCGTCGTCATCGCAGGTAGCAACCTCGCTCCGCGGCATCCGTGTGTGACAGCAAGAACACACGAAGGTCTCTGCCTGCAAACAATTCGAGCAGAGCAGCTTTCCAAAAAAGTCCTCCATTTCAGAGACTGGATGCTCCGTGCCACAAAGCTCGCAAAAAGCTGTTTTAATTTTCTTCTGGGGCAACGGGATAACCCTCCTTCCGGTTAAAATTGCAACCAAATTGGTCACAATCTCAACCGGCGCACCTCCTGGTGCGCAAAAAAGACGGCCATCTCCGTAGAGATGGCCGTTGCAGTCAAGTATACATCGCAAATGCGTAGCATTGCTCCGGGATATTTGATTTTTGAGGAAATTTTTGAAGCGCCTATTTCATTGTGTCATTAAATGAAATGTGGGTTGAGGTATTAGCTGGGTGCTGGTATAATATATCTAAAAAAAGCAAAAAATGTCGGATGCAAATGGACGGGATAGACAAAAGATGTCTATCCATGGTGTTATAATATCAATATAAACTTTATAGGGTGGTGTTATAATGCCATTAGACTCTAAGAGTAGCCGTATTTTGGGGCTTTATAAACAGTTTCAGCTGGGCAGAATTGTGAATAAACAGGCGGCGGCAGAACAATATGGTGTTAATGCTCGCTCCATTCAGCGGGATATTGAAACAATCAGAGACTTCTTATCAGAACAGGTAGCCCAAAATGGTGTCATGCAGAGTATTGAGTATGATGCCAAGGAGCGAGGTTATAAGTTGGTAACACAGGAAGTTAGCCATCTTTCCGAAGGTGAGATGCTGGCTGTCTGTAAGATTTTGATTGAGAGCAGGGCATTTTCAAAGTCTGAGATGACTTCCTTATTGGGTAGAATACTAAATTTGAGTGTTTCTCCTAAGGATAAGGAGCAAATAGAGGGGTATATCTCAAATGAGCTTTTCTATTACACCGACCCAACGCATCCCTCTGTAAATACGAATTTCCTTTGGAAAGTCGCCCAGTCAATCAAGAATCAACATATCCTTGAAATTAGCTATTCCAGATTAAAGGGCAACGAGACGGTAGTTCGCAGGATTGAACCTGTGGGCATTCTGTTCTCAGAGTATTACTTCTATTTAATGGGGTTCATCGTTAACCCCGAGACACGGAAGAGTTTTGAAAAAGAAAACGACCCCTTTCCTACTATCTATCGGGTTGACCGCATTCAAAGCATTAAGGACACAAGTGAGAAGTTTACAGTTCCTTACAAGGATAGATTCAAGGAGGGGGAGTATAAAAATAGGGTTCAATTCATGTACGGCGGAGAACTTCAACAAGTGGACTTTAGATACTACGGGCCTTCGATTGAAGCTGTGCTGGACAGACTGCCCATGGCCAGAGTAGTAGCGGAAAAAGAAGGGGTCTATACTGTAAATGCAGAAACCTTTGGTAAGGGCATTTTGATGTGGTTATTAAGTCAGGGCAGTAAGGTCGAGGTGATAGGCCCAGAGGATTTGAAGGAAAAATGGTTAACTGAGTCGGTTAATATTTTAAAGAGAGAGGGCAAAAAACTATGATTATGGATTACAAACAGGTAAAAGCTGATGTATTGAAGCAGTATGATTCTGTGATGCCGTTGATTCAAGAAATTAAAGGTAACTCTGCAACTACTTTCGATACTCAGTTAACCCAGTTGCAGATGGATGTGGATAATATTAGAAAAGATATTTTCCGCCTTATGATTGTTGGTGAAGCCAAAAGCGGTAAGTCTACTTTCATCAATGCGTATTTGGGCAAGGAAATTCTCCCTATGGACGTGAAACAGTGTTCGTCTGCGATTGTTGAGATTCGTTATGGTCAGAAGTTCGTTTTGAATGCTACATACGCAGATGGTAGAAGAAAAACTATTTCTGATGAAAAAGAAATAGAGCAGTTCTTGAAAGAAAATGCTGCTCTGGATGACGAATACAGAGATATCCCTGTAGGTACGATAAATCTTCAGTTAATCATTCCCAATAGAGGAAAGCGTATTGCGAAATCCGAAATCAGCGAACTGCTGAGAATGGTTGCGGATGACAATCTCTATAAATTGCCGCAGGCTGTTTACAACCAGAAGATTATGAGTTACATTGAGGCGAAGAATCCTCACTGGCAAGACCTTGTCCAGAAAATCGAGATTAAGTATCCCTTTGAGGATGAGGATTTAAAGGGTATTCAAATCGTGGATACTCCGGGTGTCGGTGCTGAAGGCCGAGTAGGCGAAATTACAGATAAGTATATTGCAAATGCAAACGCTGTGATGTTTCTCAAGCCCTTAGTGGGTGCTACTTTAGAGACCAATTCTTTCAAGAACTTTCTGAAAAAAGTGGGTAAGGATAGAGCTTCTGATGCGATGTTCTTGATTCTGACGAGAGCAGCAAATGAAACTCCTAACAATGTTGCCCGTATCCATGAAGAAGCATATAAGCAGTTCCCAAACATCAACAAGAAGCAGATTATCCACGTGGATAGTAAAGTTGAAATGTTTAGGAATAAAGTAAAGGCAATGACAGAGGAAGAGCTTCAAGGATTCATGGATAAAAAGGTTGAAGAGGCAGAGTGGTATAACGACCAAATCAAGAATCTTTCTGAGGAAGAAAAACGTATCTTTATGGACGAACATAAGGACATGGATATTCTGGATTCCTTTTTGGAGACACCTTGGTATCGGTCTCGCTGCCAAAGAGAAACATACCTACAGAAGTTGGCCGACCTTTCCAATTTTAGGGAAGTTGATGTTGCTCTCAATCAGTTTGCTCGTAAAGCCCAGTATATCCTTTTAAGTGAGGCTCTTGGGCGTATGCTATCTATTTTGGGTAAAATTCAGTCTGAATTAAGCGAGAATATCAAACACTACAAGGAAAAGGCTGAAAATCCTGCTGAACTAGAATGCAAGCTACTGAATGCAGAGCAAGTTCTGAAAGATTTGAAGTTAAAAATCAATATTACTGTAAAGAGAATCGCCAGTAAGTATAAGGATGTAGATGGCCTTATTGAAACAAATTCTTCTAAAATTATCGAAGAATATGAAAAAGAAATTGGGAAAATTAACCCTGACCATTCTACCAGCATTACTGAGTTAGAGCAATTAACCTTTCGCAAGGTTGAAGCTTTTAGAAAGTTTGAAGCGGATATTACAAAAAATATCGTTACTGAATGTGATGAAGCCCTGATTGCGTTCAGCGAAAAGAGCGATTTGAATTATACTTCATTAAAACCCGATATTACTCCCGACATACTGGAAAAGGTGAAGTCTGAAAGAAGGGTACAAGCTGAGTATACCTATACCACAGGTGTTTGTTTTAAAGAAACTCACACTAAATTGAATCAGTCAAAATTTTTCAATCTTGTCAGTAGTGATATTCAAAAAAGGCTCTATAAAATTAAAGACGATGTTATTATTGCTCTTCAAGATTATGTAACCGATGTGACCTCTGCTTATCGTACTGAGTTGGTGCGCAATGCTCAGATTCAAGAAGAGAATTATCGTAAAATTCGCGAAGACAAAGCCAATGCTGAGAAAATTCAAGAGAAGATTGAGAACATGGAATCTAAGTTGAACACGATTCAACCCATGATTTCTGAGATTGATGCTCTGAAAGGTGGTATTGATAAAAATGTCTGAGGCAAAAGTGAAGGCCCATATTAAGGAGCTATTTGCCACAATGAATGCCGAAGTTGAGAAGATGGTGCAAAACTCTTTCTCTTCTGATAAGGCGACCACAGATATTATGGAGTATGTTTCG
>QWCV01002096.1_pt1 | contig 19919 bp, 22 predicted proteins | sample 1972621 | NCBI WGS metagenome assembly QWCV01 (sample SAMN09866699, study PRJNA288562) | Human gut metagenome isolate pre2_stool, whole genome shotgun sequencing... | isolation source: gut | host: Homo sapiens | place: USA: California | reverse complement strand
AGTCATGCCGCGCTGCCGGCCCGGGCCGGGGGAAGGGCGGCGAAGGTCGGAGGGCTGCTTCATCCAGTCTTCCATGCACCGTGCCCCCTTTCCGTGCTGTGAGGCCGCACGGCACACCACAGCCCCAGCAGGGCATCACGCCCCATGATATGCATTCATTATACCCGCTTTCACATGCCAGTTCAACCGTTTTGACAAAGCGGAAGTTGTAAAAATTCTGCCCAACACACCTGATACCGGCCAGCCGTCATGGTGCAATAAAAAAGCCTCTCCTCCACGTCTTCTGCGGAAGAGAGGCTTTCTGAGCCAAAATTCGAAAAACTACGCGCAAAAAGTTCAGGCCAGCTCAGCGAAATACTTGATGGTGCGAACCATCTGGCTGGTGTAGCTGTTCTCGTTGTCGTACCAGGACACAACCTGCACCTGATAGGTGTCGTCGTCAATCTTGGTCACCATCGTCTGCGTGGCGTCGAACAGGCTGCCGTAGGTGATGCCAATGACGTCAGAGGAAACGATGGGGTCGGTGTTGTAGCCGAAGCTGGCGGAAGAAGCGGCCTTCATGGCGGCGTTGATGGAATCCACCGTCACGTCCTTGCCCTTCACAACGGCCACCAGGATGGTGGTGGAACCGGTGGGCACAGGCACGCGCTGGGCAGAGCCGATCAGCTTGCCGTTCAACTCGGGGATCACAAGGCCGATGGCCTTGGCAGCGCCGGTGGAGTTCGGCACAATGTTGGCAGCGCCGGCGCGGGCACGGCGCAGGTCGCCCTTGCGGTGCGGGCCGTCCAGAATCATCTGGTCGCCGGTGTAGGCGTGCACCGTGGTCATGATGCCGCTCTGGATGGGGTAGGCGTCGTTCAGGGCCTTTGCCATCGGGGCCAGGCAGTTGGTGGTGCAGGAGGCAGCAGAAATGATCTGGTCTTCCTTGGTCAGGGTGTTCTCGTTCACGCTGAACACGATGGTCTTCAAATCGTTGCCAGCGGGCGCAGAGATCACAACCTTCTTGGCGCCGGCCTGGATGTGGGCCATGGCTTTATCCTTCTTGGTGAAGAAGCCGGTGCACTCCAGCACAACGTCCACGCCCAGCTCACCCCAGGGCAGCTCGGCCGGGTTCGGGTTTTTGTAGATGGTGATCTTCTTGCCGTCGACAACAATGTTGTCCTCGCCGGCCTCCACCGTGTGGCCGTCATAGCGGCCCTGCGCGGTGTCATATTTCAGCAGGTGCGCGAGCATCTCGGGGCTGGTAAGGTCGTTGATTGCGACGATCTCATAGCCCTCGGCGCCGAACATCTGGCGGAAGGCCAGGCGGCCGATGCGGCCGAAGCCGTTGATTGCAACTTTTACTGCCATAATCTAAACATCCTCCTTATCGTGAGGGCCCGCGCGCGGCCGGGTGCCGCTGCAAAGCCTTCCTGTCTTTTCATATTCTAATATAAAAAGACGCGGTGTGCAAGGGGGTGGTTGATAAATTTTTAACACAAGCGCCCCTTTCGGCATTTTTGCAACTATCTTTGCCGGAAGCCAAAGAAGTATGTGCAGTTTGCGGCATATTGCCGCGCGGCTTATGCCTCTTCCCACAGGGTTTGCCACCATTCCAGGGCGGCAAATTTCACTTTGTATGGGGTGTGCACAGCCGCTTGCTCGTCCTGCGGGTAGGCAGGGCCGTCATCCGCATCCGCCGCGGCGGGCACGCACAGCGGCGGGAACAGCACGCAGAACCAGTTGTGCCCCGCAGCCTGTCCCAGTTCGATGCGCACGGCGTCGTACCTGCCGGCGGGCAGGGTGAAACCGTCGTATTCCTTTGTGTGAAACATCATATTCACCACATGGGCGTGCACCGGCTGCGGGCACCCGGCCTCGGCCAGCACACGGGCGGCTGTCTGCTCCATATCCGAAAGGTGGGCCTGGGCAACAGCCTTGGCCTCCTGCTGGGTGGCCTGCTGTGCGAACAGGTTGCCGTATTCCTCCAGAATGGCATCTCGCACGGCCAGCTTCAGTGCCTGGTCCTGCGGTGAATCGGAATTGGCCAGAATATGCAGGCGCAGCGTATCCTTCCGCACACCGGCGCACGCCTGCGCAAACGCGGCAAATTGAGAAAGCAGAATGCATGCCAGCGTGCCCAGGCACAGTGCAAGGCGCGCAGCGCGCAGGCGGCGGCGCGCCCGCGCGCTGCTGGAAAAATTATAAGTAACTGTAAACATAAAAAACACTCCTTTGCGTTTCGCAAAAGAGTGTTGGCACCTTGGGGGCGTCCTATTCCAAAAAAGCGCATACCTTCTGTGCAGCCCGCACAAAAGCGTCAGCGCCCACGGCACACATGGGCTCCGCAGCGCACCGGATGCACGGCCCACACCTTTGGCCAGGTGCGCAGCAGGGCTGTTTTTGCGGCCTCTGCCTGTGCGCGCGTCTCAAACACGCCGTACACCGCCGCGCCAGAGCCCGTCATCAGCGCCGCCTTGGCCCCGGCAGCGCGCAAAGCGGCACAGATTGGCTCATTGGCCGTGCTCTCGCTGGAAAACTGCAGCTCGTTCACCATCTGCGCGCACAGGGCGTCCAGATCCCCGGCATAGAGGGCAGCGGCGGCCGCCTCGCCGTCCACCTTTACATCCGTACCCATTTCATCGAAACGGGCATAGGCGCGCGGCGTCGAGACGCCCTGGGGCGGCATGCAAACTGTGAACCAGCACTTCGGGCAGGCCGGCATGGGGGTGAGGATATCTCCCACACCCGTCACGCGCGCCGTGCCGCCCAGAATGGAAAACGGCACATCTGCGCCCACCTTCATGCCCGCCATACCGGCGCGCACCGGCACACGCTTGTGTACGGTGATGTCTGCACCGGCCAACAGGCCTGTCTCATGGAAAAAGGCCAGCGCGGCTTTCACCGCAGTGTTGCGGCCGTCGGCGGGCACGCGCGAGCCGGGCAACGAAAGCCGCAGGCCGGCACTTTTGCGCACCTCTACTTTTTCATACAGGCTCACGGCCTGCATCAGCATATCCAGGGTATGGTACCCGTTTTCGGCAAAGCCCGTCACGCCCAGCGTGAGGTTCAGCTTGGCCGGTGCCAGCACAGTCACTGCCTCCATGGCAGAGCCTCCCTTCCAGGTTGTCGGGCGCAGCCCGCCTAACGGCGGAACAGCGCAAAGCGCCGCACTTCGATGGCCTTCACCGGGCACATCTCGTGGCAGCAAAAACAGCGGATGCAGCCGGCCCGGGAGATATGCGCCTTCCCGCCCTGCACCCGAATGGTGTGGCCGGGGCATATTTCGGCGCACTTTCCGCAGCCGATGCACAGCGCCCTTTTCACCTTGGGGCGCGGCGCCACCCACTTTTCCGCCCCGGGCACAAGCCAGCGGATGGGCCGCGGCGCCTTTTGGGCAAAGGTGAGGTCCATCATGCTGGTGGGCAGGCAAAAGCCCGCGCGCGGCGCGGCGGCCTGCACGTCGCCGCACAGCACGCCCTCCTCCACCTGTGCGGCGCACAGCCCGCGCCGCACGGCAGCGGCCAGGTATGGCACGCGCTGCGGCGCAAGGCCCATCAGGCGGCAAACAGCCAGGTCGACATCATAGGCGCTTTGCCCGCCCAAAATAAGCCCCAAAGCATACGGCGTGCCGGAGGCCGGGCCGTCGCCCTCCATGGCCACAATGCCATCGGCCACCACCATGTCCGGCCGCACGGCCTCACAGAGGTCTACCAGCATGCCGCCGAAATCTTCCGGGGCGGGAAAGCGCATGTGGAATTCAGCCTTCGAAAGGCCGGGCACCGTGCCAAACAGGTTTTTCACCGCGCACGTCATGCCCACCATCACATGTGTTTTCACCTTGGGAATGTCAATGATAAAATCTGCGTCCAACACGGGCCGCATCAGCTCAAACGAGTGCACGCGCTCGCCCTGTGTTTTGCGCACACCCGCTTTGCAGCCCAGGTAAAGCGCCGCGCCGGTTTCTTCGCACACGGCGGCCATACCGCTTTGCGCATAAATGGCGCGCATACCGCCGGGCGTCCATGCGCCGCCGGGCGAATCTGCCACCGTGATGTTCTGCGGCAGAACCCCACGTTGCACACAGGCGCGGATGCATGCTGCCACCACTGCCGGGTGCGTGGTAACGGCCCGTTCCGGCGGATGTTTTGCCAGCAGGTTCGGCTTCAGCAGCACACGGCTGTGCGGCCCAAGCCGCCCAGCGTTTGGGCAAAAGGCAAACACGGCCTCCACGGCCGCATCCACCTGCGCCTGTTCATAGCCTGCGCACGCTTTGCACAACACGCGTTTGGCCGGGGCCTGTATGGCGAAAGCCATCAAACCCCCAGCCCCTCTAAAAAGCGGTTGATGCGCTGCAGCGCCTCGGTGAGGTGCGCCATAGAATAGGAATAACTGATGCGCACAAAGCCTTCCCCGCTTGCGCCGAATGCATTGCCGGGAATGACTGCCACCTTCTGCTCCATCAGCAGGCGTTTGCAGAACTCATCGCTGGAGAGTTTCGAGCGCGCGATGCTGGGGAACACATAGAACGCGCCCTCCGGCTCGAAGCAGGAAAGGCCCATGCTGTTCAGGCGGTTCACAATGAAACGGCGCCGCAGGTCATATTCCTCGCGCATGCGCTCGATATCCTCGTCGCAGTGGCGCAGCGCCTGAACGGCCGCATACTGGCTGGTGGTGGGCGCGCACATGATGGCAGATTGATGGATCTTTGTCATCACATCTATAATAGGCTTTGGCCCGCAGGCATAACCAAGGCGCCAGCCCGTCATGGCATATGCCTTGGAAAAGCCGTTCACCACCACGGTGCGCTCTTTCATGCCGGGCAGCGAGGCAAAGCTGACATGGCGCGCGCCGCCGTAGGTGAGCTCGGCATAAATCTCGTCAGAAAGCACCATGATGTCTGTGCCGCGCAGCACCTCGGCAATGGGCTCCAGGTCTTCCCGGCGCATCACGGCCCCGCTGGGGTTGCACGGAAAGGGCAGCACCAGCAGTTTGGTCTTCGGCGTGATGGCCGCTTTCAGCTGTGCCGCCGTCAGCTTAAAGGCGTTTTCCGCCTTCAGCGCCAACGGCACGGGCACACCGCCCGTGAGGGTGGTGATGGGCTCGTAACACACAAAACACGGCTCGGGAATAATCACCTCGTCGCCCGGCTGCACCAGCGCGCGCACGCACAGGTCAATGGCCTCCGAGCCGCCCACCGTCACCAGTGTTTCCGGCGCGGTGTAGGCAAGGCCGAAGCGGCGGTTCAAATAGGTGCATATCTCTTCGCGCAGCTCTTTCAGGCCCGAATTCGAGGTGTAGAACGTGCGCCCGCGCTCCAGGCTGCGGATGCCTGCGTCCCGGATGGGCCAGGGTGTTTTAAAATCGGGTTCACCCACGCCAAGCGAGATGCAGTCTTTCATTTCCGCCGCAATATCAAAAAATTTCCGGATGCCCGACGGGCGCATCTGCGCCGCGCGCGGGCTGATCAGCGCCTCGTAGTTCACAGCCCGAACTCCCGTTCATCCAGCGGCTCCAACCCGAAGAGCACGCCTTCTTTTTTATAGGTGCGCAGCACGAAATGCGTGGCGGTAGAGACAACGCCCTCCAGCGGGGAAAGGCGCTTCACCACAAACAGGGCTATCTCCTGGTAGCTTTTGCCGTTCAGCACAAGGGCCAGGTCGTACCCGCCGCTCATCAGCATTACGCTGTCCACTTCTTCAAAATTTGCAATGGTCTCGGCAATTTCATCAAAGCCGCTCTCGCGCCGGGGCGACACGCGCAGCTCGATGATGGCCTGCACGCGGGGCACACCCGCTTTTTCCCAATCCACCAGGGCGTGATAGCCGTTGATGACGTGGTTTTGGGCGTATTCGTCCAGCTTGCGGGCCACGGCCTCGGGCGTGTCGCCCGTGATGCCGGCAATATCCTCCACGCTCATGCGCGCGTTTTCTTCCAGAAGTTTTAATATCTTCTCCATACCGTCTTTCCCCTTTCCCTTCCCCCGCCCGGGCAGGGTGCCCGGCAGGGTCTTTTCCTACCATTATAGGGCATGCGGGCGGGAAAGTAAATGCCGCGCCGCATGGGGCTTTTTAACTTTGTGTGTGGTTAAAATTTTAGACAGGAATTTTGTGCAAGATGCGAGGGCGGGTTTGTCTTGGGCTTTTGTGCAGTTTTTGTTTGTCCTTACGTGAAGTTTGATTCATAAAAATCTGACCGTCAACAGCCTTTCGCGGCATAATCGCTACGCTTTTATTCCACGGTGCTATTGACTGGACAGCTTTTCATAAATCGTCAGTGAATCACGGACGAAACGAAAAATTTAATCCCCCCGGATTAGATTTGAATTTTGAAAGTGAGGGCGACAACATGAAAGAAACCGTTAAGACTTCCCGAACCGCTGGCTATCTCGAAAAAATGTTCCGGGCATTGAATGCCAAATACTTCGACGGACAGTTGGAAGAGCCTATCATAACCATCCAGAGCACGCCCCGCGCATACGGCCATGTTACAGTTGGGAAGTCATGGCGCAAAGGGCAGGAACACCGCCATGAGCTGAACATCGGAGCGGGAACGCTCGACCGGCCTATCGAAAACACAACGGCGACGCTGCTGCATGAAATGGTACACCTCTGGAATCTGCAAAACGGCATTCAGGATTGCAGCCGGGGCGGGGCGTACCACAACAAGAAATTCCGGGATGCGGCTACCGCCCGTGACCTGTCTATCAGCTATGACCCTCGCATCGGATGGAGCATCACAGAGCCGACCGACACCCTCTGCGACTTCATCATTGAGCAAGGCTGGACGGATATCCACATGAACCGTATCGAATGGAGTTACACACCAAGAGGCACGGGAAACGGGAACGCCACCGGAACAACGCCGCCGCCAAAGCCGAGCCACACCCGCAAATACGTCTGCCCCTGCTGTGGCAACAGTGTGAGAGCCACAAAAGAGGTGCACATCCTGTGCATGGACTGCAATCTGCCGATGATTCAGACATGAAAAACAGCCTGCCGATGGATCATCGGCAGGCTGTCTTGTTTGAATACTTTTTTGAAAGGTACACATCAAAATAAGGTTCTTTCCGCCTATATTTGCACCAGTTATTTTGCCCCAATTAGGTCAATAAAAAAGAGACAGGAAAAGACCTGTCTCTCAAAAAGGTTATGCTATTTGATTAAGCCACCGGGCGTCCGCCATATTCGGCATCGCCACCATTACCATCCGTCGTGCCACCGCCGGGGATAACCTGATTCAGGTCTCCACCAATGCCGCCGCCCTCGAGAGCGGGAGGAGGTGCAATAGGCGGTTCTGTCTGTTCAGCGTCGCCGCCATTACCATCCGTAGTACCGCCGCCGGGGATAATTTGGTTCAGGTCTCCACCAATGCCGCCACCCTCGGGAGCAGGAGGTGCAGGGGTCTGGGTGTTGCCTGTATTCCCAGTATTATTTCCGCCGCCTGTACTGCTGCCCCCGGCAGGAGCAGAACCGGTGCTGCCGGTATTCCCGCCGCTTGCCGTACCGCCCGCCGCTGTCGAACCGGTATTCCCGGTGGGCTTTGTTGTCGTAGTGGTTTTCGAGCCGGAACCGCCTGCCGTCTGCTCTTTTTCAGCGGCAAGAACCGTCACTTTTGTGGTTGTCTCTGCGACCGTGTCGCCGAAGCCAGCAGCCTTGATGGTGATGGTGCACTCGCCCTCACCAACTGCCGTCACCGTGCCATCCTCGCCGACCGTGGCAATCTGCTCGTCGCTGGATTCATAAGTAAGCGTCACGCCTGTGGTAGCTTCGGGAAGAACCGATGCGCCCAGCTCGGCAGTCTCCATCTCACCAAGCTGCAATTCCAGCGTTTCGGGCGCATTCACGCCCGTGACACCGACACCCACGGTCACATGGCAGATTGCGGAAAGTTTTCCGTCCTCGGTGGCGGCGGTGATATCCGCCTCACCCTCGGCAACAGCGGTCACCGTACCTTCTGCATTCACCGCGGCAACAGCTTCGTTGCTGCTCGTCCAGACCAACGTCAGCTTTCCGGCAGCTTCGTCCAATTTTGCCTCGTCAACCTCTTTCTCCGTGGTATACTCTACCGACAGCGTTTCGCTCGCCCCAGCTTCCAGCTCCAAGCTCTCCGGCAGCGAAATGCCCGTGATTTGCACACCGCACGCGGTCAGGCAAAGCGCCAATGCAACGGTAAACACTGCCGTGACCAATCTTTTCCAATTCATAACTGATACCTCACATCCATCATTTGAGAATTTAACGCTATTATAGCATTTGCTATGTACGCAGTAAAGAGTTTTCGTGCTTATACACACGATTTTATATTTAAAATACGGGTATGCTTTTCGTGTATTGATGCACGAAAGGATGCGATATCTGTGCGGCTTCAAGATGCCATCCGGGTTCGTATTTTAGAACTGGCAAAGGAACGGAAATGGTCTGTCAACAAATTGGCCGAGCGTTCCGGGATTGCCCCAAGTAGCTTAAAACGAACAGTAAAACCCTATGCGACCATAAAAAACACCTCTACGGAAACGATACAGAAACTTTGCTATGGTCTTGATATTCCTTTTCGGGAATTTTGGAACAGCGAGCTATTTGACAACTTGGATTATGAAGAGGAAGAATGACGGGGCGATCAGATCGCCCCGTCATTCCTTTTAATCTCTGTCGGCGTAATAGTATGCCTGAAAAATCTTGTCGATTCCCGTTCCGTCCCGCAGCAGAAACCGTCCGGCGATGGCGGGCAGCGTTGCTGCGCTGCCGTCGTCCATGACACACATGCTGCTTGCCGTGTCGGGAAGTTTGGCGCTCAGCCGCAGGTCGCACAGCGTTTTGATGTCACCCGGAAGATTCTGCACGGAAGTACGCTGATTGCCGAATACCAGTGAGATTCCGGCAAAGCGTCCCAACCGGGCAAGGTCGATGAGTTTTTCCAATGTCTGCGAAGCCAGCGCCTTGCGCTCCTTGCTGCTGCCGTTCAGCAGGGCGGCGGTCTCGTCGATAAAGAGGATGATGCGCCGCATATCATGCCCCTGCATATTGTACTCGACAATATTCGAGCAGCCGCTGGCAAGGAACAAATCGCGCCGCGCGTCCATCTCCGCGCTGATTTCATCCAGCGCGGCAAGCAGGTCGGGATAATCCAGCAACAGCCTTACTTTGTCTCGTACAGCGGCATAGTCTGTGCCCTGCTTTGCAAGGTCGGCCAGAAATACATCCGCGCACTTTTCAAGAGACTGCACAATCATGAGCAGGAGCATCTGGCTCTTACCCATTCCGGTACAGCCTGCGCAAATCAGATGCGGGATTTTGGCAAGGTCGATGGTGACCTGCCCGGCAGGGTCTTCACCCAAGACCAGTTCAAAATCTTTAGCGGAAAGGTATTCCTGCTTCCAGAGGATTTTTGTTGGCAGCGATACATCCCCGGGTGCACAGAGCAGCACCACTTCACGGCGGCTTGCTCCCTCACGGATTTCCAGAATATAGAGGTTCAGCGCAGTTTCCAGCCGCGCCTTATTCTCTTCCCATTCCGCGCGGGGAAGACCCTTGCTGTAAAAATGGAGTTCCACCAGCTTGTCACGGACTTCCCGGTATTCCGTCAGGACGGGCGGTTCTCCGGCGCTGTTTGCCCAGCCGATGCGCAGAAAATCCTCGTAATGCTGACGGGCGTGCGGAACACGCCCCAGCCAATAGGTCACAGCAGCCAAAACGGCCAAGGCCGCAGCGGAATAGCCAATGACCGCGACCTGCCAGAGGATGGGCAGCATATATCTTCCCGGCTGGCACAGCCATGCGGTCACCAGCAGGACGGCAAGCACAGCAGACAGAAAAATGGTACGCTTGCGGCGGTCGTAACGAATGTTTTTTACCCCGTTCAGAAAGACGACCATCATATAGTGGCGTTCGGTTTTTCTGCGGAGCATTTCTTTATCAGGTGTCATTTGAATCTCCTTTACTAATATGGGGCGGCAGCAGATAGACGCGCTGCCATTCCCCGGTGGTTGAATTGCGAATGGAATCAGTGCCGGGGTCATCCAGACAGGTGTACACCCGGCGGTGGGTCAAATGCGCGTCCAGCGTGGCAGCGTCGTAACCCTTGCTGACGCTGCACAGGTCGCCGACAGACAGAGGAGAGATAATCAGCACGGTGGTGTAACAGGCTACCGCGTCCGAATATCGGGCGGGCAGCGTGCAATACGCTCCGCACAGGTAACGGCAAAAATCATACCACGGAAACTGCCCGAGGTAGTTGATAAGGACAAGCGTGTTTTCCGCGCAATAGCCGTCCCACGGGCGGGTATAGTCGCTGACAACATAGGTGTCCTCTGTATGCGCGTAAAGTGTGTGCATCTGTTTGAGCGGCAGGTTGGCCTCAATATACAGGACTGTCATATCCCGCACATAGCTGCGGTAGCGTCTGCTCATCATGGCAAACCGCGCCTGCCGGATGTGCGCCGGATGATATACCGCCTGCGGGTGTAGCATGAGGATTTCCGCGTCGCTTTTTCCGGCGCTGATGGCCGAAACGATTTCCGCGTTTGCGTCTGTCTTTTTCCCGCCCTCGTCTGCCGCCCTTTTGCCCGTGGGCAAATCGCCCCATTCCCAAAACCCGGCCTCGGAATCCGGCAATTTTTCACCAAGTTTTTCCGGGTGATGCTTGTACCACTCGCCACTGGTGTCTTTGGTGATGTACTTGAGGACAGAGGGCGGGTAAGCCTCACACATATGCAAAGCTGCGTGCGAAAAAATTTTGTGAATCTGTCCGCCTGTCGCCTGATTCGGCCAGTACATCAGAATATGGCCGTGCGGTGTATGCTGGCCGCACTCATTAACGGTAAGGCTTTGTTCACGGATTCCCGCCATATAGGTGATGCGTCCGGCCTCTATCTCTTTTTGCAGCAGAGATGTGATGCCGTCCCGCGACATATCCACGCCGTACTTTTCCGGGTTGTTTTGTGTGATGAGCCAAACACGGGATTTCTTGCCCAGCACCCCGATGCCATTTCCGGTTTGTCGGTCAACGACTTCCGTCTCATTAGCCGTGCCGTCAAAATCCTTTGCTCGTGCCAATTTCTCACCCCCTTTCCTGTGGTTTATCTCAATGATTTCGGCCTATCTCAATGATTTCTGATGTCATTGAGATGGCGTAAACCCTGTATTTATCAGGGTTTGCAGGCTTATCTCAATATCTCAATGTGGCCCGCAAGTAATATTCCCCACCTGCGGCGGGGCCCCGCTTGCGGGCCGCCCATTGGGTCGCATGGGGTTGCGCAGGATCCGCGTGAGGCGACCCTGCGCAGCCGCCATGCACGGTTAACCGTCCATAGCGGTGATGCCGGTGGCCGTGGCTTTGAGACAGACCGCGTCGATGCCGCGCTGCCCCTTGACATAGCTGGGGTAGATGCCGACCGTCAGACCTGCAAACCGTACCAGTCTGTCCAGCGCACCTTCACCGAGCAACTGCTTGCCGGGAATTTTGACATCCAGCTTATCTCCCGCAAAGCCGCTGCAAGTCACCGTGTAGGTGTAACCCAGCAGGTTGTCCGTGCGCTGTCTGTCGATGTACTCATAATACGGACGCACGCCGCACAGGCGCAGTTTTGCACCGAGGGTCGCCGGGTCTACGATGACCTGCTTAATAGTGCTGTTGGTCAATTTCATGATTTATCATCTCTCTTTCTGCCGATTTATCGGCAATTTTTATAGGATTTTGCCCCTATGACCCCATTTTCTTCGTTTTTCGGGGTAAAACAAGAAAATTTCTCTGTCCCTAAAAATATTTTTTCAGACAGCAAGACCCCCGCTGATCATCAGCGGGGGTCTGTACTTCCCTATGCGATTTTTAATAGTCGTCGTAGTCTCCGGTTTCTTTTATGTCACCCGGAACTTCGTCAAAGCCGTCACTGTACCCGGCTTCATAACCAGCCTGATAGCCCTCGTCATACGCGGCGGTGTATTCGTTCTCCTGCACCTCGTTCTGGCCTGCACTGTAACCCTGCTCATAGCTTCTTTTCCGTTCGGACGCATACTTTTCCTCGCCCGCAAGAAGTCCGGCAGCATAGCCCTCTTGATAGGCGGTCTTGTCGTCCACCCGGTAGTCCCGGCTGCTGTCCGTCACGGTGATGTAGGCTTCCGGAGAGCTGCCCAGCTCAAACTTGGCGTTGGCTTTCCGCTTTTTCTTTTCATCCTTGTCCCACTCCCGCAGCAGCACATCCCAGTCGATACCACGCTGCCCGCTCTCCGTGTTGAACGGCAGCATGGACGGGGTCATCATTGCTGCTTTCGCCATTCTCATTTCGCTGTCCACGATTTTTATTTTCTCGAAGTAGGAGTCCGGCAGCATGTGTTTGATTTCGTACAACGCTTTTGCTCGCAGCACAGGGAACGAATATCCGTTGCCCATCCGATTCAGCCGTTTGATTTGCCCGTTGATGGCCTCAGTGTAACCGTTGGTATACGGATAATCGAAGTAGTTAAAGATTTCGTCGTACCATTGATGGATAGTGTGGATGAACTTCTGGATTTCTTTCCGCTCTAGCGGGATTTCACTCTCCCATTTCGCATACTGCTTCTCTGCGTCGTGCCGGTTTTTTGCCTGATAGATTTTTCGAAAACCTTTTTGAAATTCATTCAATTCCAAGAGCAGCGGGCTTGTACTGCCGAGTTCCAGCAGTTCAACAAATTCGGGAGTTGTCAGGTCGGTTCGGTTACTCCGCAGCAGCCTCATCGCTTTCCGTGCGCCAACCCCGGTTAAGCCTCGTTTCAACTCGTCCATGATGTGACGGTTCAAGCACTGCATGACATGAAAACGGTCTACTACCACAGCAACGCCCGGAAGACAATACTGCACCGCTGTACGGTAGCCCTGATACATATCCGTGACGACCGCCTTTAAGTTTTCCGGCTGCTGCATGGATTCCAGAAACATTGTGACCGTTTTATCCGTGCGGTCTTCCAGCATATCTATCAGCCGCCGGTTGGTAATGTCGGTAAAAACTGCCCGCTCTTTGCCGTTTACATGGGCTTCGTCAATTCCGAGAATTTCCGGTGCATACGGGGGTTCCTTTTTTTCTATCTCTGCCACATAGGCGTTAAAAATTCGCTCGACGGTCGTTGATGAGACCTTGTTCATTGCGGCTACCGCAGAAAAATTATGCGCCAGTTGGGTTTGGAATACCAGCTGAGCCTTAAAGCGGCGCGTCAACTTTCCGTCTTCTTCCACAAAGGGCGTTGCATCCGAAAAGGTTATCTTGCACTTTTTACAGCGATACCGCCGACAATGAATGTGCAGTTCGACCGCGCTGCCGCATATCCCGCAGTCGCGCGTTTTCTTTTCCCATTCCCCATGCACAACGACTTCATGCCCGCCGCAGTTTGGGCAAGGGGGAATCTCTTTGCTGGTCGTTTCCAGATGGTATGCGCAATCGCCCGTCTCCGGATTGATTTGATAGTGCGTTGCGGTATAGCCGTCCAGCCGTATGTCCATTTTTTCGCAACCCCCTTGCGATTTGATAATTTCATTATATCAAACCACACAGAAAGTTAAATACCCCCGCATGGCGCCGGGCAAAATTTCACGCGTGCAGGCCTATCATTGCGGCGGCTTTTCTGCTATACTTTTGAAGGATTACTTGTGCACGGCATTGGCCGTGCGCCAAGAAAAGGGGTAAGGGAAATGGAAGCTGTCATCACTGTGATAGGGCGCGACGCCGTGGGCATCCTTGCAAAGGTGTGCACAGGCTGCGCAGAGGCGAACGTGAATGTGGAAGAAGTAAGCCAGCGCATTCTGCGCGGCACCTTTGCCATGATCATGCTGGTGGACCTTTCCGCCGCCAATATGGATTTCACGGCCTTTTCGGAAAAAATGAGCGCCATTGGCACACAGCTTGGGGTGGATATCCGCTGCACCCGTCAGGAGCTGTACGACGCCATGCACAAGGTGTAAGGAGGCCGCCATGCTGGATACAAACGACATCCTGGACACCATTCGCATGATCTCGGACGAAAACCTGGACGTGCGCACCGTCACCATGGGCATCTCCCTGCTGGACTGTGCGGATGCGGACGGCCGCCGCGCATGCGAAAAAATTTACAACAAAATCACCTCGCGCGCAAAAAACCTTGTGCGCACGGCCGAGCGCATCTCGGCCACTTACGGCATGCCCATTGTGAACAAGCGCGTGTCGGTGACGCCCATTGCCATGCTGCTGGCCAGCGCGCCGGATGCAGACCCCGTGTGGTATGCCCGCGCGCTGGACGCCGCCGCCAAAACCGTGGGCGTAAACTTCATTGGCGGGTATTCGGCCCTGGTGCACAAGGGCTTTTCCGCAGGGGATGAACGGCTTATCCGCAGCATTCCCGATGCGCTGGCGCAGACGGAATTTGTGTGTTCCAGCGTAAATGTGGGCTCTACCAAAAGCGGCATCAATATGGACGCCGTGAAGATGATGGGCCCCATCATCAAGGCCGCCGCCGAAAAGACAAAAGATAACATGTGCATGGGCGCGGCCAAGCTGGTGGTGTTCTGCAACGCGCCGGAGGATAACCCCTTCATGGCGGGCGCATTCCACGGCCCGGGCGAGCCGGATTGCGTGGTGCATGTGGGCGTCTCGGGCCCGGGCGCCGTGCGCGCGGCGCTGGCAAAGCTGCCGCGGGATGCCAGCCTGGATAAAGTGGCCGAGCTTATCAAGCGCACGGCCTTCAAAATTACGCGCATGGGCCAGCTGGTGGGCAACCTTGCCAGCGAGGCGCTGGGCGTGCCCTTTGGCATTGTGGACCTTTCGCTGGCCCCCACGCCTGCCGTGGGCGATTCCGTGGCCAATATTCTGGAAGAAATTGGCCTGGAAAGCTGCGGCTGCTGCGGCACCACGGCCACGCTGGCCATGCTGAACGACGCCGTGAAAAAAGGCGGCGTCATGGCCTCGAACCATGTGGGTGGGCTTTCGGGCGCGTTCATCCCTGTCAGCGAGGATGACGGCATGATCAAAGCCGCCGAGCGCGGCAGCCTTTCCATTGAAAAACTGGAAGCCATGACGGCCGTGTGCAGCGTGGGCATCGACATGGTGGTGATTCCCGGCGAGACGAGCGACGCCGTCATCTCGGCCCTTATTGCAGACGAGGCCGCCATTGGCATGGTGAACTCGAAGACCACCGCCGTGCGCGTCATTCCCGCCGTGGGCAAAAAGCCCGGCGACGTGCTGGATTTCGGCGGCCTTCTGGGCTATGCGCCCATTATGAAGGTAAGCAACTTTGCGCCGGATGTGTTCGTAAACCGCGGCGGGCGTATCCCCGCCCCCATGCAGGCGCTGAAAAACTAAGCCATTTTTCGTTTGGCCCGCCCGCCGCTTTCCCGTGCCGGGCGGGCTTGACATTTTTCTGCGCATGTGGTGTAATAAAAGGCGATATGGCGGCACGAAGCCGCCGCGCTTTTTCTTCATTTGGTTTGAAACAGATACCACGAAGGTATCGGCACAGGGCATGGCGCCCGCTTGTGCCGCCGCTTCGCGGTATCTTTTTTTGTGAAGGAGACCCTTTTATGAAACAAAACAACACTAAAAAACTTGTGTATTCCGCACTGTTCCTTGCGCTGGCGCTGGTGCTGCCCTTTCTGACAGGGCAAATTCAGACATTCGGCCAGATGCTGGCCCCCATGCACCTGCCGGTGCTGCTGTGCGGCTTTGTGTGCGGGCCCGTATGGGGCCTTGCCGTGGGTGCCGTGGCGCCGCTGCTGCGCAGCCTTCTGTTCGGCATGCCGCCAATGTTCCCCACTGCCGTGGCCATGGCTTTCGAGCTGGCGGCCTACGGCCTGTTCACCGGACTGTTTTACCGCCTGTTTTCAGCCAGACTCACCGGCAGCACAGGCAAAAAATGGGGCGCGCTGTATGCCTCGCTGGTGCTCAGCATGCTGCTGGGCCGCGTGGTGTGGGGCTGCGTGATGTTCCTTTTGATGGCCGCGTCCGGCGGCGCCTTCGGCATGGCGGCCTTTGTGGCGGGCGCGTTCAGCTCGGCCTGGCTGGGCATTCTGGTGCAGCTGGTGGCCGTGCCGCCCATTGTATATGCGCTGGAGCGCGCAGGCCATGCCGCGCACATCTGAGGCCCAAGCCTTTCTAGCCGCGCACGGCGGCACGGGGCTGGCGCCGCTGGCAGGGGCCATTGGCGATGTTCTGCAGCAAAAGGGCCGCTGTGTGGTGGGCCTGGACGGCATGGCCGCCGCCGGAAAAACCACGGCCGCCGCACTGTTGTGCAGGGCGTTTGGCGGGGCCTGCGTGCATATGGACGATTTTTTCCTGCCGCCGGCCCTGCGCACGCCGCAGCGCCTTGCCCAGCCCGGCGGGAATGTGCATTACGAGCGCTTTGCCGAAGAGGTGGCGCCTGCACTGCGCCTTGGGCAGGCATTTTGCTACGGCGTGTTCGATTGCTCGCGCATGGCGCTGGCGGGCACGCGAGCCGTGCCCGCCGCGCCGCTTACTGTTGTTGAGGGCGCTTACAGCCTGCACCCCTTTTTCAGCACGGGCCTTTACGACGTGCGCGCCTATTATGCCATTTCGCCCGAGGCGCAGAAGGCGCGCATTCTGGCGCGCAACGGCCCTGCGGCGCTGTGCGCCTTTGAGGGAAAATGGATTCCGATGGAGAACGCCTATGCCGCGGCATTCGGCATTCGCGAAAGCTGCGGCGTGCTTTTGCAGGCACAGCCCTGCGGGGCGCAGGGGCAGCATGTATAAAACACATTGGTTTGGGGCATCCTGTTCGCAGGGAAAGGATGTGTGACCGGATGAATCTGTTTTATAAAATTTGTATTCTTCTAATCATTGTGGGCGGCATCAACTGGGGCCTTGTGGGCCTGTTCGATTTCAATGCCGTCGCATGGCTGTTCGGCGGCGGGCAAAGCATGCTGGCCCGCGCCGTGTTTACGCTGGTGGGGGTGGCGGCGCTTTGCGCTATTCCCAGCCTGTTCACAAGGGCCAATACCGCCGAGTAGCGCGCGCCCCAAAGCTGCCTTTTCTTTTTATGCCGCAGCAGGCCACAGCCTGCTGCGGCATTTCTTTTCCAGAACTTACAGCTTCCCCGGCCGCCGCGCAGGGTTTACATCAAACGGGTTTTACGCTATAATAAGGTAGTTTATGGGGAAATGAGGGGGTTTGCTTGCACGCTGGCACATATGTGACGCACGGCGCTGCCGCCACAAAAAAACTGGCTGCACAGCTGGCCGCCGCGCTGGCGCCCGGCACACTGGTGCTGTTCACCGGCGGCATGGGCGCCGGGAAAACAACGTTCTGTGCCGGGCTGGCCGAGGGGCTGGGCTGCACCGATGCCGCGGCAAGCCCCACGTTTTCCATTGTAAATGTATACCGTGGGCCTCGCCTGTTGGCCCATTTCGATTTATACCGCATCACCTCCCCGGAAGACCTGGAAGCCGCAGGCCTGTTCGATTACCTTGCACAGGGGGCCATTGTGGCCGTGGAATGGAGCGAGCTGGCCGATGGCTGGTTTGCCGGGGAAAAGGCCGTGCAGGTGGATATCCGCCAGGGCGCGGCGGAAGACGAGCGCATCATCACCATCGAGGGGGCCGGGCTATGACGGTGCTGGGGCTGGATTGTGCCGGAAAAACCGCAGGTGTGGCCCTGTGCACGGACGGTGAGCTTTTTTATGAAAGCCGCCTGTGCGCCGGGTTTACCCACAGCGAAACTTTGCTGCCCCTTTGTGAAGAGGCGCTGCGTGCCTGCCGCCTTTCCCTACAGGATATTTCGCTTTTGGCCGTGACGGCCGGCCCCGGCAGTTTTACGGGGCTGCGCATCGGCCTTGCCACCGTAAAGGGCCTTGCCTTTGCGCACGGCACCCCCTGCGCCGGCGTCTCTACGCTGGAGGCGCTGGCTTTCTGCGCCCCGCCGGTGGGCAGCTGTGTCTGCGCGCTGGACGCGCGCCGGGGCGAAGTGTACCACGCCGGTTTTTCCATGGGGCCGCAGGGGCCCGCACGCCTGTGGCCGGACGGCCACGGCCCCGCCTCTGCCCTTGCCGGGCAGGCCCTTTGTTTGCCCGGGCCCGTGTGGCTGCTGGGGGACGGCGCCCCGCTTGTGCTGGACGCGCTGGGCGGCCGGCGTGCGCAGGACATATTCCTTTTGCCCGAACACGCGCGCTGCCCCGGGGCGCTGGGGGTTTGCCGCGCTGCGCTGCAGGTGCAGCCGCAAAGCGCCGAAACGCTTGCCCCGCGCTATTTGCGCCTTTCCCAGGCAGAGCGCGAGCGCGCGGAGAAATTAGCCCGCAAGGGCCTGTAAGCACTTACGCAGAAAGGAAGTTTTTTGCATGGCAAAACCTGTTGCATTGGGCGCAGACCACGGCGGCTTTGAGCTGAAAGAGGCCGTAAAGCGCCACTTGGAAGAGCGCGGCATAGAATACCGCGATTTTGGCACCCACACCGGCGAGGCGGTAGATTACCCCGACATCGCCCTGCCCCCCTGTGACGCCGTGGTAAAGGGCGAGTGCAGCCTGGCGCTCTTGTTCTGCGGCACGGGCGTGGGCATCAGCATTGCTGCGAACAAAGTAAACGGCATCCGCGCCTGCTGCTGTTCCGATGTGTTCAGCGCCAAATATACGCGCATGCACAACGACGCCAACGCCCTTTGCATGGGCGGGCGCGTGGTGGGCCCCGGCCTTGCTGTGGAGCTGGTGGACGCGTTCCTGGCTGCCGGCTTTGAGGGCGGGCGCCATGCGCGCCGCGTGGAAAAGCTGGCCGCTATTGAGGCGCGTGAGCGCGGCGGCCATACGGCCGGTTAAGCGCAGAGTTTCGCGCCCTGCGGGGCCAAAGCCTGCTTTTTTGCGAGGGCACCGGCGCTTTTCCATCTGTTTGACAAATTTTTCAAAGGAGAGATACGATAATGAGCAAAGCAATGATTCTCGACCATCCTCTTGTACAGCACAAGGTAAGCCTTCTGAGAGATAAAAACACCGGCACAAAAGAGTTCAAGGCGCTTGTAAGCGAGCTTGCGATGCTGCTGTGCTATGAGGCCACGCGAGATTTGCCCACAAAAGAGGTGTCCATCGAGACGCCTGTTGCAATGGCGCAAACGCGCGTGCTCTCTGGCCGCAAGCTGGCCCTGGTGCCCATTCTGCGCGCGGGCCTTGGCATGGTGGACGGCATGCTGGCGCTGATTCCCGCCGCGAAGGTGGGGCACATTGGCCTGTACCGCAACGAGGAGACGCTGGAGCCGGTGGAATACTACTGCAAGCTGCCCAAGGACATTGCCGAGCGCGAAGTAATTGTGCTGGACCCGATGCTGGCCACAGGCGGCAGTGCCATCGACGCCATTACGCAAATTAAAAAGCGCGGGGCAAAAAGCATCAAATTCATTGGCATCATCGGCGCGCCGGAAGGCCTGGAGCGCCTGAAGGCCACCCACCCGGATGTGGATATTTACTTAGCTGCGCTGGATGAAAAGCTGAACGAGAACGGTTATATTGTGCCGGGCCTGGGCGATGCGGGCGACCGCATTTTTGGCACGAAATAACGTGCCCGCAACACCTTGATCAATTTTAGGAGCGATAGCATGGCAAAACAGGAACTCAGAAGAAAGATATTGGCCACCATTGCCACGGTGGGCGGGCTTTGCTGCGCGCTGGCCGTATGCGTGTGGCTGCTTTTGACGAGCAGCATGTTTTCCACCAGCATTCAAATTCTGATGCTGGTGTGCACGGGCGGCCTTGCAGCCGCCACCGTTGGGCTGTGCATTGCCAAAATATCCGAGATTCGCGCGCTGCGCAAGCTGGTGCAGGCGGAAGAGATGGGCCTTGCCCACCCGCAGCAGGAAGACGATGGCCACCTGCAGCCCTTGCAAACGCTGGACCATACCCGCGTGTCGGCTTCGGACGCCGGTGCGGCCATGCCTGTACAGGGCAGCGCGCCCGGCCCGGCCCGGCCGCAGCCCGCGCCCAAAGCGCCGCAGCCCCGGCCCGCTGCGCCTG
>QWCV01003641.1_pt1 | contig 19925 bp, 14 predicted proteins | sample 1972621 | NCBI WGS metagenome assembly QWCV01 (sample SAMN09866699, study PRJNA288562) | Human gut metagenome isolate pre2_stool, whole genome shotgun sequencing... | isolation source: gut | host: Homo sapiens | place: USA: California | reverse complement strand
GGGAGCCCCGTGGGGCGTTCGGGGCGGATATGCAGGTGTATTCGCAGAACGACGGGCCGGTGACGATTCTGCTGGACACCGACCAGATGTAGGGCCGAACTCGCCCCCGCGCCCCCGGCGCGTCCGAGCGTTTTGGCTCCGCCAAAACCTCGATGCCGGGGCGGATTCACTCCGCCCCGGCAGATAAAAAGGGAACCGGGGTCCCCGCGGGGCGGGAGCCCCGTGGGGCGTTCGGCGCGGATATGCAGGTGTACTCGCAGAACGACGGGCCGGTGACCATTCTGCTGGACACCGACCAGATGTAGGGCCGAACTCGCCCCCGCGCCCCTGGCGCGTCCGAGCGTTTTGGCTCCGCCAAAACCTCGATGCCGGGGCGGATTCACTCCGCCCCGGCAGATAAAAGGGAACCGGGGTCCCCGCGGGGCGGGAGCCCCGTGGGGTGTTCGGCGCGGATATGCAGGTGTATTCACAGAACGACGGGCCAGTGACCATTCTGCTGGACACCGACCAGATGTAGGGCCGAACGCGCCCCGGCGTTTGCGGGCGGCCACAAGGGCCGCCCCTACGAATTCCGCCGAATACGATGTCATATCAGGAGGCATTCCGCCCGGTAGGGGCGGCCCTTGTGGCCGCCCACGGAGGCGCAGGCACAGACAACCATTGATGAGGTGAAAAAGGATGCAGATCAAAGTGATGCAGGTGGGCCAGCTGGGCACCAACTGCTATTTGCTGGAGGACGAGGAGACCCGCACCGCCGCCGTGGTGGATCCCGGCGGGGAGGGGGCGCGTATCCTGGCCCAACTGAAGGCGGACGGGATGGAGCTCAAGCTCATCCTGCTGACCCACGCCCACTTCGACCACACCGGCGGCGTGGCCGAGCTGTGCGCCGCCCTGCCTGGGGTGCCGGTGTATCTCCACCCGGCCGACGCGGCCCTGGTGGGGGGCGACGTGCTCCCCGCCGTCGGCGCGGAGACGACGCCCTATCAGGACGGGGACGTGGTGAAGCTGGGGAAGATGGATATTGAGGTGCTCCACACCCCCGGCCACACCCCCGGCGGGGTGACGCTGAAGGTGGGGGACGTGCTTCTCACCGGCGACACCCTGTTCCAGGGCTCCATGGGCCGCACCGACTTCGAGGGCGGCTCCTACGCGGAGATCATGGCCTCCCTGGGGCGGCTGGGCCGCCTCTCCGGCGACTACCACGTGCTTCCCGGCCACATGGGGGCCTCCACCCTGGAGCAGGAGCGCAAGACCAACTACTACCTGCGGGAGGCCATGGAGGGATAAGGCGGAAGGCCGCCGCCCCCCGGAGAAAGGACACGGCCCATGAAGCTGTATTTACACGGACACGACTACAAATACGCCGCCGAGCAGATGCTGCTGGTTCCCCACGGGAGCGGTGCTCCTGCGGGGGCCCCGTCTGATTTTTATGTATCGCCGGGCGGAAGTGAATCCCGCCCGGCTCCGCGCCATTGGGCGCGGGAGCGTCAGCAGCATGGGGAAGGGAGGCGGCCATGAAGCTGTACTTATACGGACACGACTACAAATATGCCGCCGAGCAAATGCTGCTGACGCTGTTCCCCGCCCAGCGGCCGGAGTATCCCGCCGGGCCCCCGGCGCCGGGGGAGGACGCGCTGGTGCTCTCCCTGCACCGGGGGGCGGTCTGGGCCACCGCCACGGCGGCGCTGAGCTATGGGGGACGGGAATACCGGGCCGCCCGCCGATGCCGGACGGCGGAGCTGACCGACCCGCTGTCCACCGACCGGGCGCTCCAGCGGATTTTGAAGCTGGCCTTCTACGACGCGGGCACCGCCGCCCGGGGCGGCGAGCCCCCCTGGGGGGCGCTGACCGGGGTGCGGCCGGTGAAGATCCCCACCAAGGCCATGCTGGCCGGGGCCGGCCCGGCCCAGGCGGAGCGGCTGCTGCGGGACACCTATCGGGTGACGGAGGGACGGCGGCGGCTGGCCATGGACTGCGCCGGGGCCAGCCTGGCGGCCCTGCGCAGCCTGGCCCCCGGTGAGGTCTCCCTCTACGTGGGCATCCCCTTCTGCCCCACCCGGTGCGCCTACTGCTCCTTCGTCTCTGCCGACGTGGGGCGGGCCCTCAAGCTCATTGACCCCTTCCTGGACGCCCTGTGCCGGGAGCTGGCCGCCACGGGGGCCATGCTGGCGGACGCGGGGCTGCGGGTGCGCACCGTCTACTTCGGCGGCGGCACCCCCACCACCCTCTCCGCCCCCCAGCTCGACCGGCTCATGGGGGAGCTGGCGGACCACATCGACCTGTCGGGCTGCACCGAGTACACGGTGGAGGCCGGGCGGCCGGACACCATCACGGCGGAGAAGCTGGCGGTACTGGCCCGCCGGGGGTGCTCGCGGGTGTCGGTGAATCCCCAGACCATGCAGGACGCGGTGCTGGAGCGGATGGGCCGGGCCCACCGGGCGGACGACATTCTCCGGGCCTACGCCCTGGCCCGGGAGAGCGGCATCGGCTGCATCAACATGGATCTCATCGCCGGGCTGCCCGGCGACAGCGCGGAGGGCTTCCGCGCCTCCCTGGAGCAGGTGCTGGACCTGGGGCCGGAGAACGTGACGGTGCACACTTTGGCCCTGAAAAAGGGCTCCCGGCTGATGGAGGAGGGGGGCGGCCTGCCCTCCGGCGCGGCGGTGGCGGATATGCTGGATTTCGCCTGGGCCGCCCTGCGGGGGGCCGGGCAGAGGCCCTATTACCTCTACCGCCAGAAGTACATGTCCGGCTCCTTTGAGAACGTGGGCTGGTGCCGGCCCGGCGCCGAGAGCCTCTACAACATCTGCATGATGGAGGAGCTGCACACCATCGTCTCCCTGGGGGGCGGCGGAGTGACCAAGCTGGTCGACCGCGCCACCGGGTACATCGAGCGCCTGGCCAACGCCAAATACCCCCAGGAGTACATCCAGAAGATCGACGCTATCTGCGCGGACAAGGGCAGGGTGGCCCAATTTTACGCCGCGCACGGAAGGTAAAGGAGGGAAGACATGCCCTATCAGCTCAGTGAGATCAACGAAAAAATCCGGCGGGACCCGGCCGCCTTTCTGGCCGAGTGTGACGCCCACTACCAGGAGCGCATCCACGCCGCCGTGGACAAGATCCTGGCGCGGATGAAGGAGAGCCCCATCGTGCTTCTGTCCGGCCCCTCCGGCTCGGGCAAGACCACCACGGCCATGAAGGTGGAGCGGGAGCTGGAGCGCCGGGGGGTCAACGCCCACACGGTGTCCATGGACAACTACTTCAAGACCCTCAACCGCAGGACCGCCCCCCGCACGCCGGAGGGGGACATCGACTACGAGTCCCCGAAACTGCTGGACATGGAGCTGCTGGACGAGACCTTTGACCGGCTGTCCCGGGGGGAGGAGGTCATCGTCCCCCACTTCGAGTTCGCCCGCCAGATGCGCAACGACAGCCGGGGCACCCCCCTGCGGCTGGGGAAGGACGAGATTGCCATCTTCGAGGGCATTCACGCCCTCAACGACGACATTGCCGGCCGCCACCCGGAGGCCACGGGCATGTATATCTCCGCCCGCTCCAACATCCTGGAGGGGGAGCAGCTGCGCTTCAAGGGCACCTGGATGCGCATCTCCCGCCGCGCCGTGCGGGACTACAATTTCCGCGGGACAGACCTGTTGGAAACGCTGCTGATGTGGTATAATGTCCGCCGGGGGGAGAAAAAGTATATCTCGCCCTACAAGGGCCGCGCCCATGTGATCATCGACTCCTCCCTGCGCTATGAGGTGCCGGTCTTTGCCCATTACGCCGACGCCCTGCGGGCGGCGGTGGAGCAGGTGCCCCCCGACAACGAGCGCTGGCAGGAGTACCACGATCTGGTGGACGCCTTCCGGTATTTTGAGCCGGTGGATCCCGCCCTGGTGGCCCCCGACTCCCTGCTGCGGGAGTTCATCGGCGGGGGGCGCTACCACTACTGACCGGCGGGGCGGCACACAGGCCGCCCTCTGTGCCGTATCAGAAGGCCACCCGTAGGGGCGCACCTGCGTGTGCGCCCGTCAGGCGGCCGCGGGCCCTGCGGATTGTATGGGCGGCGCGGCGGGGCAGGGCCGCGATATATCGCGGCCGTGTCCCAGTCCGCCGTCCGTATGTCCCGCCCAAAACCCTGTTAATCACATAGGAAAGAAGGAACGAAAATCATGTCCGATTGTACGCACGACTGCTCCTCCTGCGGCGAGAGCTGCGGGGAGCGCACCGCGCCCCAGGACTTCCGCGCCCCGGCCAACGGCCTGTCCCACATCGGGAAGGTCATCGCCGTGGTCAGCGGCAAGGGCGGCGTGGGCAAGAGCCTGGTCACCTCCTCTCTGGCGGTGGCCATGCGCCGCATGGGCAAGACGGTGGGCGTCCTGGACGCCGACATCACCGGCCCCTCCATCCCCGCCGCCTTCGGCGTCCACACCAAGGCCGAGGGCAGCGAGCTGGGTATCTACCCGGCGGAGACCAAAACCGGCATTGAGATCATGAGCCTCAACCTGCTCACCGAGAACGAGACCGACCCGGTGGTATGGCGCGGCCCGGTGATCGCCGGGGCGGTGAAGCAGTTCTGGACCGACGTCATCTGGGGCGACGTGGACTACCTGTTTGTGGATATGCCCCCCGGAACCGGCGACGTGCCCCTGACGGTGTTCCAGTCCCTGCCGGTGGACGGCATCGTGGTGGTCACCACCCCCCAGGACCTGGTGAGCATGATCGTCACCAAGGCCGTCAAGATGGCCGAGATGATGCACATCCCCGTTCTGGGCCTGGTGGAGAACTACAGCTACTTCCGCTGCCCCGACTGCGGCAAGGAGCACGCCATCTTCGGCGAGAGCCACATCGAGCGGGTGGCCGCCGATCTGGGCCTGAAGGTGCTGGCCCGCCTGCCCATTGATCCGGCCGTGGCCGCCGCCTGCGACGCGGGCCGGATTGAGGAGCTAGAGCCCAACTATCTGACCGCCGTGGCCGAACTGCTGGCGGAGTAAGCGGGTCATTCCTTTACAAAATATTCATATCCGGTTCAAAAGGGGTTCACAGGGATGGAATAGGATAACAGCGTGGTCAGAGATGACCACGCCCCCTCTCTTTCCTCTCTTCTTTCAATTACGAAGGCACAGGCCCGCGAAAGGCGGCGGGCCTGTGTTTTCGCGTATATGGAGCGTGAGACGATGAAAATCCGGTTGGAGCCGGTGACCGTGGCTTCCAGGGCCGCTGTGGAGCGGCTGGAGACGGCCCCCGGACAGGAGGGCTTTGTGGAGAGCGTGGCGGAGTGCCTGGCCGAGGCGGACCGGCGGCGGTGCTGGCGGCCCGTGGGGGTCTATGATGGGGATGCCCTCATAGGCTTCGCCATGTACGGCTTTTTCTGGGAGTACCTGCCCTTTGGACGGCTGTGGCTGGACCGGCTGCTGATCGACCGCCGCTTTCAGGGCCGGGGGTACGGCCGGGCCGCGCTGGCCGCCCTGCTGGAGCGGCTGGAGCGGGAGTACCACAAAAAGCGGATCTACCTCAGCGTGGTGGAGGCCAACCGGCCGGCTGCGGCGCTGTACGAGTCCTTCGGCTTCCGCTTTACCGGCGAGCGGGACACCCACGGCGAACGGGTGATGTGCCTGCGCACCCGCTGAACCGGGCAAAAGCGCCCGCCCCCTTTTGGGGGCGGGCGCTTGCGTTAGGGAAACACGGCCTGGACGAGCACCATATACAAAATGGTGCCTCCGAAGATGCTCAGCAGGGTATTGCTGCGCCACAGGTGAAGGATCACCACCGTCGCCACGGACACGAGCTGGGGCACCCAGCCGCCGGGGGCGGCAAAGGACACGCCCCGGAGACAGTAGACGATGAGCATGGCGATGATGGCCGGTGGCAAAACCCGGCCCAGGTAGAGGACCAGCTTGGGGGGCGACTCCCCCCGGTCAAAGAGAAGGAAGGGCAGGGCGCGGGTCAGAAAGGTGATAATGGCCATGACCGCGATGGCGGCGACGGCCCCTGCGGTGCTCAGCATGTCTCTTCCTCCTTCTCGTCCAGCCTGTCCCGCAGGACCAGCAGGCACAGCACAATCACGCCCAGCGAGATGAGCAGCATCTGATCCTGGCCGAAGAAGTGGCCCAGGACAATCAGAAACAGCACCGTCACCCCGGCCCCCAGAACGGCGGGCAGGTGCCTCCGGTAGCTCCTCCACTGGTCCACGGCGATAACCACGAACAGGGCGGTCATGGCGAAGTCCACCCCCTCGGTGCTGAAGGGGATCAGCGCCCCGGCCACTGCGCCGATGACCGAGCCCAGAATCCAGTAGCTCTGGTCCAGCAGGGCGATGGCAAAATAGAAATTCCGGGGGTCCACCCCCACCGGGGCCCGGGCTGAGGACAGCAGGGCATAGGTTTCGTCGGTGAGGGAGAAGATCATATAGAGCTTGCGGGGACCCATGCCACGGAACTTCTCCAGCATGGACAGACCGTATACCAGGTGCCGGAAGTTGATGAGCAGCGTCATGACCGCCACCGTGCCCAGGGAGGCGGCGGCGCCCAGCAGGGTCACCCCCAGGTACTGCCCGGAACCGGCGTAGATGGTCAGGCTCATGAAGAAAGCCCAGATGAAGTTGTATCCAATCTCCTGGAGCATCAGCCCGAAGGCGATGCCGATGGCCAGGTAGCCCATCAGCACCGGCACCGTCACCGGGAATGCCGCGGAGAGCGCTTTGCGGTCCATACGATACACCCCTTTTGCCAAACAGTGGAGTCTCTATTTTACACACTTTAGCATGGAAAAGCAAGGGGGATGGCGGATTTTTGGCGCTTCCGTCCACAGCGGAGGTTGTTTTTTGCCCACAATCCGGTATAATGGATGCACAAACAGATGGAGGACACCCATGAAAAAGCTGCTCTTTCTCTACAATACCCACGCGGGCAAGGGCCTGCTGAAAAGCAGGCTGGCCGCGGTGCAGGACGCGCTGGCGGCGGCCGGGTGGGACGTGACCATCCACCCCACTCAGGGGGCTGGGGACGCCACGGCGGTGGCCGCCGCCCGGGCCGGGGAGTTTGACCGCATCGTCTGCTCCGGCGGCGACGGCACCCTCCACGAGGTGGTGGCCGGGCTGATGGGCCTGGAGAACCGGCCGGAGGTGGGCTACATCCCCGCCGGTACAACCAACGACTTTGCCAAAAACCTCTCCCTCCCACGGGGGATGGAGGCCATGGCCAGGGTGGCCGCCGCCGGTGTGCCCAGGCCGGTGGACATCGGCTCCTTCAACGACCGCTATTTCATCTATGTGGCCGCCTTCGGGGCCTTTACCGACGTGGCTTACAGCACGCCCCAGCCGGTGAAAAATATCTTCGGCCACCTGGCCTACGTGCTGGAGGGGGCCACCCGCCTGGGGTCCATCCAGGCCTACCCCCTCACCGTGGAGCACGACGGCGGCGTGGAGGAGGGCGGCTTCTGCTACGGCATGGTGAGCAACACCGTGTCCGTGGGGGGCTTCAAGGGCATGCCCGCCGAGCCCGTCCGCCTAGACGACGGGCTCTTTGAGGTGGTGCTGGTGCGCCAGCCCCAGAATCCCCTCCAGCTCCAGGCGGTGATCAAGGCGCTGCTCACCATGTCCCCCGACGAGGGCGGGCTGGTGACCAGCTTCCGCACCAGCCGCCTCCGGGTCGCCTGCGGCCAGGAGCTGCCCTGGACTTTGGACGGCGAGTTCGGCGGCGCACCCGCCGTCGCCGAGATCGTCAACCGCCAGAAAGCGGTGACCATCGTCTACGGCAAGTAGGGGCGGCCCTTGCGGCCGCCCGGCTGGGCCGGGGACTCTGGCGGAGTGCGGGGGCTGCGGGCGGGTGCAGGCACCCGCCCCTATGGGTCTGCGTTGATGAAAGAGTTAGTGCAAAAATGTAGGGGCGGCCCTTGTGGCCGCCCGGCCGGGCTGGGGACTCTGGCGGAGTGCGGCTGCCGCGGGCGGGGACAAGCCCCGCCCCTGCGGGTCTGCGGCAAGGGAAGTATTTCCCGCAAAATGTAGGGGCCGATGCCTACATCGGCCCGCTGAGCCAAATTTGGCGGTTTTTCCACTGCCCGGCCCGTTGGATACTTTGAAGCGAGAAGGAACATACATGGATTACGAAGCAGGAAGTTACGATATTGCCGTCATCGGCGCGGGCCACGCGGGCATCGAGGCCGCCCTGGCCGCGGCGCGGCTGGGGCTGAACACCCTGTGCTTCACCGTCAATCTGGACGCGGTGGGCAACATGCCGTGTAACCCGGCCATCGGCGGCACGGGCAAGGGCCACCTGGTGCGGGAGCTGGACGCCCTGGGGGGAGAGATGGCAAGGGCCGCCGACCAGGCCTGCATCCAGTACCGGCTGCTCAACCGGGGCAAGGGCCCGGCGGTGTGGTCCCTCCGGGCGCAGGCCGACCGGAGGAGATACCAGGAGATCATGAAGCACACCCTGGAACAGCAGGAGCGCCTGTGGGTGAAGCAGGCGGAGATCACCGATATCTACGCCGAAGGCGGCCGGGTCACCGCCGTGCGCACCGCCTACGGGGCGGTGTACCGGGTGCGGGCGGTGGTGGTGGCCTCGGGTACCTACCTGGGGGGCCGCACCATCGTGGGGGATGTGACCCGCTCCTCCGGCCCCGACGGCCTGGCCGCCGCCCTCCCCCTGACCGAGAGCCTGAAAAGGCTGGGCCTGGGCCTGCGGCGGTTCAAGACGGGTACGCCCCCCCGGGTGAACGCCCGCAGCGTGGATTTCTCCCAGATGGAGGTACAGCCGGGGGACGAGCGGGTGCTCCCCTTCTCCTTTGAGACGGCGGAGCCGCCGGAGAACCGGGCGGTGTGCTGGCTGACCTACACCAATGCCGCCACCCACGCCGTTATCCGGGCCAACCTGGACCGCTCCCCCCTGTTCTCCGGGGTGATCGAGGGCATCGGGCCCCGGTACTGCCCCTCCATCGAGGACAAGGTGGTGCGCTTTGCCGACAAGGAGCGGCACCAGCTCTTTGTGGAGCCCATGGGGCTGAACACCGAAGAGCTCTACATCCAGGGCCTGTCCTCTTCCCTGCCGGAGGACGTGCAGGTGCAGATGCTCCACACCATTCCCGGCCTGGAGCGGGCGGAGATGACCCGCCCGGCCTACGCCATCGAATACGACTGCGTGGATCCCACCGAGCTGCTCCCCACCCTGGAGCACAAGCGGGTGGCGGGCCTCTATGGGGCCGGGCAGTTCAACGGCTCCTCCGGCTACGAGGAGGCCGCCGTCCAGGGCTTCGTGGCCGGGGTGAATGCCGCCCTGAAGCTTCTGAACCGGGAGCCCCTCATTCTGCGGCGGGACCAGGGGTACATCGGGGTGCTCATCGACGATCTGGTGACCAAGGGCACCAACGAGCCCTACCGCATGATGACCTCCCGCACCGAGTACCGCCTGCTCCACCGGCAGGACAACGCCGACCGGCGGCTGTGCCCGGTGGGGCACGCCATTGGCCTGATCAGCGGCGAGCGGTATCAGCGGGTGGTGGACAAGTACGCCGCCGTGGACCGGGAGATCAAGCGCCTGGAGCACACCGGCACCGCGGAGGGCCGCCTGTGCGACCTGCTCCGCCGGCCGGAGAACACCTATGAGAGTCTGGCCGGGGCGGACCCGGACCGGCGGCCGCTGCCCACCGCCGTCACCGAGGCGGTGGAGATCGCCGTGAAGTACCAGGGCTACATCGACCGCCAGCTTCGCCAGGTGGCCGAGCAGCGGAAGATGGAGAGCCGGCCCCTCCCCCCCGATCTGGACTACCTGTCCCTGCGGGGCCTGCGCACCGAGGCCCGGCAGAAGCTGGACAAGATCCGCCCCCTCAATCTGGGGCAGGCCTCCCGCATCTCGGGCGTCTCCCCGGCGGACATCGCCGCGCTCATGATCCATCTGGAGCGGCCCCAGGGCGGAGAGGGGGCGGGCCCCTGCCCCGCAAAATCCCAGGAAAAGGAGACGCTATGAAGGAAAAGATTGTGCTGGGCCTGTCCGGTGGGGTGGATTCCGCCGTGGCGGCCCGGCTCTTGCAGGAGCGGTACGACGTCACCGGCCTCTATCTGGACATCGGCCTGGGCGGTACGGGGGCGGCGGACGCCGCCGCCGTGGCGGAGCGGCTGGGCATTCCCTTCGAGACGGCCGACATCCGGGCCGAGCTGGAGCGGGAGGTGTGCGCCCCCTTTGCCGCCGACTACCGGGCGGGCCGCACCCCCCTGCCCTGCGCCCGCTGCAATCCGGCGGTGAAGTTCCCCGCGCTCTTTGCCCTGGCCGGCCGCATCGGGGCCCGGTATGTATCCACCGGGCACTACGCCCGTGTGGAAAACGGGGTGTTGAAAAAGGGCATGCCCGCCAACGACCAGTCCTATATGCTGGCCCGGCTGACGCGGGAACAATTACAGAAAGTAATATTTCCGCTGGGAAATTACGAAAAGACCCAGGTGCGCGCCCTGGCCCGGGACTTTGGCATCCCGGTGGCGGACAAGCCGGACTCCATGGAGATCTGCTTCATCCCCGACGGGGACTACGCCGCCTGGCTGGAGAGGCGCGGGTTTTCCACACCGGAGGGGAACTTTGTGGATAAAGAGGGAAAGGTGCTGGGCCGCCACCGGGGCATCCACTGCTACACTCTGGGCCAGGGCCGGGGCCTGGGGGTATCGGGGCCCCACCGGTACTACGTGACCGCCCTGCGGCCGGACACCAACGAGGTGGTGCTCTCCGACGGCTCCGACCTGGGCCGGGACGAGGTGCGGGGGACGGAGCCCAACTGGCTGGCCGTGGACGGCCTGACCGGCCCCATGGAGGTGACAGCTGGCGGTGTTCTACGACGGCGACGCCGTGGTGGGCTCGGCCTGGATTGTATGAGAGAGAAAGAGAGGACGATGGACATGAAAAAGCTACTTGGTTTGGCCCTGGCGTGCGCCCTGCTCCTGACGGGCTGCGGCGCCCGGGGCGGAGACAAGGGGGAGGAGCTGGGGGACAACACCATCCGCCCCCTGGAGCTCACCGAGGAGGAGGCGGCCCTGCTGAAGCTGGTGGGGGGCTCCGACGCGGAGTATGGCCTGTTTGAGTGCGCGGCCGGCGAGGGTGTGAGCGACTGCACCGTGGAGGTACTGTCCTGGGAGGACGGGGCCTGGCAGACCGTGGCGGAGGGGGGCGTGTCCATCAGCGCCGCCGGGACGCGGCGGCTGGGGGTCGTCCTCAGCGGGGATAAGATCACCGTAAATGTCCAGGACGGTGGCACCCAATACAGCTACGCCCCCCGGCTGGACGGGATGGACCGCGGCCTGGAGACAGGCCGGGCCTCGGTCTGGCTGGAGGAAGATCGGGCCATGACCATAGGGGAGCGCACGCCGCTCTATCTGGAGATCTATGATGACGGGGAGGGCGTGGGAATTCCTCCCCTGCCCGGCGGGTTCTCCGACTTGGCCAATCTCAACCAGTACGATCGGGCATACGCCGTGGCTGTCACCCTGAAGGGCTAGAGGCGGGCCGTTTCAGCACCGGCGTAGGAGCGGCCCTTGTGGCCGCCCGGCCCCTATGGATGGCAATTGTCCGCCCCTATACAAAAACAGCGGGTATTCTGTCTCTGGCAGAATACCCGCTGTTTTTATTTTACCTCCAGGCCGGAGAGATACCGCCGGGCCAGGTCAAAGCCGTGGGAGGCGGACACGTGGCGTACCCGCTCCCGGCCCAGACCCTGCTGGATTTTCCGCACCCAGGTGCCGTCCGGCGCGGCCAGGGCCAGGTAGACCAGTCCCACCGGGTTGCCCCGCTCGTCGGGATCGGGCCCGGCCACGCCGGTGGAGGCCACCGCCAGATCGCACCCCAGTACCCGCCGGGCTCCCTCGGCCATGGCGCGGGCCACCGGCTCGCTCACCGCCCCGAACTCGTCCAGCAGCGCCTGATCCACCCCCAGGACGGTGTGCTTCACCTCGGTGGCGTAGCTTACCACGCCGCCGCGGAACACGGCGGATACCCCGGACAAATCGGTCATGCGCTTGGCGATCAGCCCGCCGGTGCAGCTCTCGGCGCAGCCCAGGGTGAGGCCCTTTTCCTTCAGAAGCTGGAACACCGCCGCCTCCAGGGAGGGTACGTCGGCGCCGTAGATGAGGGGGCCGAACCGGGCCCGCAGGCGCTCCTCCACCGGGGCGATCAGGGCCCGGGCAGCCTCCTCGTCCGCCGCTTTGGCGGTGATGCGCAGCTCACACTCCCCCTCCTTGGCATAGGGGGCCAGGGTGGGGTTGGTCATGGCCTCCATCTCCTCCCGGAGCTGGGCCTCCATGGAGGACTCCCCGATGCCGAAGAGCTTGAGCGTCCGGGAGACAATGACCCCGTCGGCCAGGCTCTTCAGGTAGGGGATCACCCGGTGGGTGAACATGGCCCTGCACTCCCGGGGCGGGCCGGGGAGCATGATGACCCGCACCCCGTCCGCCTCGAAGGCCACGCCGGGGGCGGTGCCCCAGTCGTTGTCCAGAACCGTGCACCCCTCGGGCAGCATGGCCTGCTGGTAGTTGTTCTCCGTCATGGGGCGGCCGGCGTGGAGCCGCTCAAAGTAGGCCTCGATGCGGCGGGCGGAGGGCGCGTGGAACACCAGCTTTTTGCCGAAGCACTCGGCCAGCACGTTTTTGGTCAGATCGTCGCAGGTGGGGCCCAGGCCGCCGGTGGTAATAAGAATGTCCGCCCGGCTTTTGGCCAGCTCCACCGCGGCCCGCAGCCGCTGGGGGTTGTCGCCCACCACCGTGTGGTAGTAGACGTTGATGCCCAGGGCCGACAGGCCCTGGGAAAGCATCTGGGCGTCGGTGTTGGCGATGTTGCCCAGCAGCAGCTCCGTACCGACTGCGATCAGCTCCGCAGTGTGAGACATAAAAAAGACCTCCTGTCGCCAACACCGGCATCGGCGGCGGGTGCCGCCGCAAATGCGCAGCGCAGCATTTCCACAGGGCGGATTCACTCCGCCCGAGGATGTAGTAATTGGGAGTTCTCCTCCGCGGGGGGAGAAACCGTAGGGGCGGCCTTTATGGCCGCCCGCCGTTTCCCGCCGCTGCGGTCAGACCTGAACCCGCTCGATGCCGTCCACGGCGGCCTTTACCAGGCCCTCCACGTCCAGCGCGGCCTCGGCGGCCTCCAGCTCCCCCAGCACAGGGCGCAGCCGGGGGTGGCGGGGGGTAAAGACGGTGCAGCAGTCCTCATAGGGCAGGATGGAGGTCTCGAAGGTGTTGATCCTCCGGGCGATGCGGACAATCTCCTCCTTGTCCATGCCCACCACCGGCCGCAGGATGGGCAGGGTGGTGACGGTGGTGGTGGCCCGCATGGCCTCCATGGTCTGGCTGGCCACCTGGCCCAGGCACTCGCCGGTGACGATGGCCCCGGCGCCGCACCGCTGGGCCACCGCCTCGGCGATGCGCATCATGAACCGCCGCATGAGCACGGTGAACAGCTCCTCCGGGCACTTGCGGCGCAGCTCCTCCTGGATGGCGGTGAAGGGCACCACGTGGACGGTGAGCCGTCCGCACCAGGGGGTGAGCAGCTTGGCCAGGGTGAGCACCTTCTGCTTGGCCTCCTCGGAGGTGTAGGGGTAGGAGAAGAAGTGCACCATTTCCAGGGCAATGCCCCGCTTGGCGATCATCCAGGAGGCCACCGGCGAGTCGATGCCGCCGGAGAGCAGGCTCACCGCCCGGCCTCCCACGCCCACGGGCAGGCCGCCGGCTCCCGGCTCCGGATCGGCGTGGACGTAGGCGGCGTAGTCCCGCACCTCCAGGTAGACGGTCAGCTCCGGGTGGTGCACGTCCACGGTCAGGTTGGGGTACTTCTCGTCCAGCTCGCCGCCCACGTACTGGGAGAGCTGGATGGAGGTCATGGGGAAGTTCTTGTCCGCCCGCTTGGACTCCACCTTGAAGGTCTTGGCGGCCGCCAGCCGGTCCCCCAGGTACTCCACGGCGGTCTGGAGCATGGCGTCCTTGTCCTTCGCGCAGGCCCGGGCCCGGCTGAGCCCCACCACGCCGAAGAGCTTGGTCATGGCCTCCCACGCGCCGTCCAGATCGCAGTCCTCGCTCTGCGGCTCCACATACATGGTAGACTGCTTGGTGTATACCTTGAATTTGCCGTGGGCCTGGAGGCGGCGGCGGGCGTTGGCCACGAGACGGTCCTCAAAGGTACGCCGGTTGAGCCCCTTAAGCACCAGCTCCCCTAGTTTTAACAGAATAATCTCGTTCATGTAGTCTGGATTCCTTTCCCAAAGTTTCACTATTATATCCAATTTGCTTTTTGTTGTCCAGAGGGGCGGGCCTGTCTCCACCCGCGTCCGGGGGCCTACCGCCGCAGGTACTCCGGCGGGCGGTACTGGAGGGCTTCGGCCAGGTGCTCCACGGCGACGGCCCCCGCCCCGTCCAGATCGGCGATGGTGCGGGCCACACGGAGGATGCGGTCGTAGCTGCGGGCGGTGAGGCCCATCCGGTCGAAGGCCCCCTTCATCACGGCGCGGCAGGCGTCGTCCAGGGCGCAGAAGCGGGAGAGCTCCGCCGGGCCCATCTGGTCGTTGCAGGCCGGGCCGCCGGGGCCGAAGCGGGCGGCCTGCACCGCCCGGGCCCCGTCCACCCGGGCCTTGATGGCGGCGGAGGGCTCCGCCGGGGTCCGGCGGGAGAGCGCGTCAAAGTCCAGTGGCGGCACCTCCACGAACAGGTCGATGCGGTCCAGCAGGGGCCCGGACAGGCGGCTGAGGTACTTCTCCACCGCCTGGGGCGAGCAGCGGCAGCGGTCCGAATAGCCGTACCAGCCGCACTTGCAGGGATTCATGGCGCACACCAGCATGAAGCGGGCGGGGAACACCGCCGTGCCCGACACCCGGCTGATCTGCACCCGCCCGTCCTCCAGAGGCTGGCGCAGGGTCTCCAGGGCCTCCTTGGAGAACTCGGGCAGCTCGTCCAGAAAGAGCACCCCGTTGTGGGCCAGGGAGATCTCTCCCGGCCGGGGACTGGAGCCGCCTCCGGCCATGCCCATGGCGGACACCGTGTGGTGGGGGGAGCGGAAGGGCCGCCGCACCAGCAGGGGGTGCTCAGAGGTGGTGAGGCCCAGGACGGAGTGGATCTCCGTGGCCTCCAGGGCCTCCCGGCGGGTCAGATCAGGGAGGATGGAGGGCAGGCGGCGGGCCAGCATGGACTTGCCCGATCCGGGCGGGCCCACCATGCAGAGGTTGTGGCCGCCGGCGGCGGCGATCTCCAGGGCGCGCTTCACGTTTTCCTGCCCCTTCACGTCGGCAAAGTCGGGGCAGGCAAAGTCCTCCGGCCCCGGCGTCCAGGCCGCCGCCGGCTCCAGAGGGGCCTCCCCCCTCAGATGGGCCGCCAACTGCCCCACGCTCTCCACCGGGTAGACCTCCAGCCCGCCGGCCAGAGTGGCCTCGGCGGCGGAGGGGGCGGGGGGGAGCCGGACAAAGACAGCTCCCCCACGTAGGCGCTGTCCGGCCCGTCCAGCCTGAGCTGTCCCCCGGCGGCCAGAATACCCGCCAGAATGGGCAAATCGTACACCGTGCCCCCCTTGCGCTGGTTGGCGGGAGCCAGGTTGACCGTGATGCGGGACACCGGGAAGGTGAAGCCGCAGTTTTTAATGGCGGCGCGCACCCGGTCCCGGGCCTCCTTCACCGCCGCGTCAGGCAGGCCCACGATCTCAAAGGCGGGCAGACCGGCCGACAGGTCGCACTCTGCCCGCACCTCATAGCCGGAGATCCCGCTCAGCCCCAGGGAGCGCACTTCACAGAGCATGGGTGCCGCCTCCTTTCCCTTTCGTCATGTTGCATCCATTATAGCATACCGGACCCGCCGCCGAAAGGGTGAAAAGCGGCCCTGTACCGGCGGAGGGAAAGGGGAGAACATGATACGGCAAAGGACTGCTTTTAAAACTGCATATTTTAGCATGCTCAGTTTAGTTAGTTATATATAACTAAATAATTTTTCTCAAAGGAGAACGGAAAAAATCCAATTATTTCTTCTAATTCAGGAACAAAAAGAAAAATAATAATTCAGAGTAAGATTTGATTTACAAACGTCAATGAAGGTGATAAAATGTATGCGCCCCGGGGGGACAGGCTCCGCCCGGAGGCAGCTGTAATCAGCCAGGGTAATGGGAATCGGGCCCGGTCAGTCCGGGGGATGGACGGGGACGGATTCCCATTGCCCTGGAACCATGAACAAGGAGGAATCGTTTCTATGGCGAGAAAGCTGAAAACCATGGACGGCAACACGGCGGCAGCGCACGTGTCCTACGCCTTCACCGAGGTGGCGGGCATCTACCCCATCACCCCGTCCAGCCCCATGGCCGACAATGTGGACCAGTGGGCCGCCCAGGGCCGCAAGAACATCTTCGGCACCACCGTCAATGTCATCGAGATGCAGTCCGAGGCCGGTGCCGCCGGTACGGTCCACGGCTCTCTGGCCGCGGGCGCTCTGACCACCACCTACACCGCCTCCCAGGGCCTGCTGCTGATGATTCCCAACATGTACAAGCTGGCCGGTGAGCTGATGCCCACCGTGTTTCACGTGTCCGCCCGTACCGTGGCCACCCACGCGCTGAACATCTTCGGCGACCATTCCGACGTCATGGCCTGCCGCCAGACCGGCTTTGCCATGCTGTGCGAGTCCAACCCCCAGGAGGTCATGGACCTGGGCGCCGTGGCCCACCTGGCAGCCATCAAGGGCCGCGTCCCCTTTATCAACTTCTTTGACGGCTTCCGCACCTCCCACGAGATCCAGAAGATTGCCATCTGGGACAACGAGGATCTGGCCGACATGGTGGACATGGACGCCGTGGAGGCCTTCCGCAAGCGCGCCCTCAACCCCGAGCGCCCCGTGATGCGCGGCTCCCACGAGAACGGCGACATCTTCTTCCAGCACCGCGAGGCCGCCAACAAGTACTATGACGCCCTCCCCGAGATCGTGGAGGAGTACATGGGCAAGGTCAACGCCAAGCTGGGCACCAACTACCAGCTCTTCAACTATTATGGCGCACCCGACGCCGACCGGGTTATCATCGCCATGGGCTCCATCTGCGACGTGGCCGAGGAGGTCATCGACTACCTGAACGCCCACGGCGAGAAGGTGGGCCTGGTGAAGGTCCGTCTGTACCGGCCCTTCCGCGCCGACAAGCTGCTGGCGGCCATCCCCGCCACCGCCACCAAGATCGCCGTGCTCGACCGCACCAAGGAGCCCGGCGCCCTGGGTGACCCCCTGTACCTGGACGTGGTCACCGCCTTCGCCAACGCCGGCCGGCAGGCCACCATCATCGGCGGCCGCTACGGCCTGGGCTCCAAGGACACCCCGCCCAGCAACGTGTTCGCCGTGTATGAGGAGCTGACCAAGTCCGCGCCCAAGCGCCAGTTCACCGTCGGCATCGTGGACGACGTGACCCACACCTCCCTGGAGGAGAAGCCCTCCCCCAACACCGCGGCCCCCGGTACCATCGAGTGCAAGTTCTGGGGCCTGGGCGGCGACGGCACCGTGGGCGCCAACAAGAACTCCATCAAGATCATCGGCGACCACACCGACAAGTACGTGCAGGCCTACTTCCAGTACGACTCCAAGAAGACCGGCGGCGTAACCATCAGCCACCTGCGCTTCGGCGACCAGCCCATCCGCGCCCCCTACTACATCAACAAGGCCGACTTTGTCGCCTGCCACGTGCCCGCCTACATCGTCAAGGGCTTCCCCATGGTCCGCGACGTGAAGGACGGCGGCGTGTTCCTCATCAACTGCCAGTGGTCTGACGAGGAGCTGGATCACCACATGCCCGCCGTGGCCAAGCGCTACATCGCCGAGCACAACATCCAGGTCTACACCATCAACGCCATCGACCTGGCCATCGAGATCGGCATGGGCAAGCGCACCAACACCATCCTCCAGTCCGCCTTCTTCAAGCTGGCCAAGGTCATGCCCGAGGCGGAGGCCATCGGCTACATGAAGGACGCCGCCACCCACTCCTACCTGAAGAAGGGCCAGGACGTGGTGGATATGAACCACAAGGCCATCGACATGGGCGCCACCGCGTTCCACAAGTTTGAGGTGCCCGCCTCCTGGAAGGACGCCAAGGACGAGACCGTGGCCGAGCACGTGGAGGGCAACGCCGCCACCGTGAAGATGGTCAAGGAGATCATGGAGCCCGTGGGCCGCATGGATGGCGACAGCCTGCCCGTCTCCGCCTTTGCCAACGGCCACGAGGACGGTACCTTCTGCCAGGGCGCTTCCGCCTATGAGAAGCGCGGCGTGGCCGTCAGCGTGCCCGAGTGGGATCAGACCAAGTGCATCCAGTGCAACCAGTGCTCCTATGTCTGCCCCCACGCCACCATCCGGCCCTATGCCCTCACCGAGGAGGAGGCCAAGAACGCCCCCGCTCAGGCCAAGATCGTGGACATCAAGGCCGGCAAGGGCAAGGGTGTATACAAGTTTGCCATTGCCATTTCCCCGCTGGACTGCATGGGCTGCTCCGTGTGTGTGAGCACCTGCCCCGTCAAGGCCCTGACCATGAAGCCCCAGGAGTCCCAGGCTGCCGAGCAGGAGGTCTTTGACTACATGGTGGCCAAGGTGGCCCCCAAGGCCGACGTGGAGGACACCAATACCGTCAAGGGCAGCCAGTTCAAGCAGCCCCTCCTGGAGTTCTCCGGCTCCTGCGCCGGCTGCGCCGAGACCGCCTATGCCCGCCTGGTCACCCAGGTCTGCGGCGACCGTATGTATATTTCCAACGCCACCGGCTGTTCCTCCATCTGGGGCGGCCCGGCTGCCACCTCTCCCTACACCGTCAACAAGGAGGGCAAGGGTCCCGCCTGGGCCAACTCCCTGTTCGAGGATAACGCCGAGCACGGCCTGGGCCTGCACCTGGGCCAGAAGGCCATCCGCAGCCGCCTGGCCGACAAGACCCGCGCCCTGCTGGAGAGCAACGCCTGTGCCGAGCTGAAGGACGCCGCCCAGAAGTGGCTGGACACCATGGAGGACGGCGCGGCCAACGCCGAGGCCACCAAGAACTACATCGCCGCCCTGGAGGATGGCCTGGTGACCGTGGACGAGCTGGCCGCTTTCGCCGCCAGCGACGCCGGCAAGCAGCTTTTCGGTGACAAGCAGGGCGAGGTTGTCTCCCACGCCCAGGCCCTGAAGGCCGAGGGCAAGCCCTACTGCGACTGCCCCGCCTGCAAGCTGGCCGCTGAGATTCTGAAGGACAAGGAGTATCTGGTTAAGAAGTCCGTGTGGATCTTCGGCGGCGACGGCTGGGCTTACGACATCGGCTACGGCGGCCTGGATCACGTCATCGCCTCCGGCGAGGACGTCAACATCTTCGTCTTCGATACCGAGGTCTATTCCAACACCGGCGGACAGGCCTCCAAGTCCTCCAATATCGGCCAGGTGGCCCAGTTTGCCGCCGCCGGCAAGAACCAGCCCAAGAAGAGCCTTGCGGAGATCGCCATGCAGTACGGCTACGTCTACGTGGCCCAGGTGGCCATGGGCGCCAACCCCAACCAGACTCTGAAGGCCATCACCGAGGCTGAGGCCTACCACGGCCCCTCCCTGGTCATCGGCTACGCCCCCTGTGAGATGCACTCCATCAAGGGCGGTATGGCCAACTGCCAGGTTGAGATGAAGAAGGCCGTGGAGTGCGGCTACTGGAACCTGTTCCGGTTCAACCCCGCTCTGAAGGCCGAGGGCAAGAACCCGTTCACCCTGGACTCCAAGGCCCCCGCCGGCGGCTATCAGGAGTTCCTGATGAACGAGGCCCGCTACTCCTCCCTGACCCGCGCCTTCCCCGAGCGCGCCAAGGAGCTGTTTGCCCAGAACGAAGAGGCCGCCAAGGAGCGCTATGAGCACCTCACCAGACTGGTGGAGCTCTACAAGTAAACAAGCTCGCACAAGGGCCCCGGACGAAAACGTCCGGGGCCCGTTTTATATGGCGGCCTCT